>OAWH01000141.1_pt1 | contig 15919 bp, 14 predicted proteins | sample 1476611 | NCBI WGS metagenome assembly OAWH01 (sample SAMEA2580164, study PRJEB22360) | human gut metagenome | biome: human gut; feature: human-associated habitat; material: faeces | place: Denmark | collected 2008/2010
AGAACAACAAATCACCATCAAAGCCTCTTCAGGTTTAAGTGATGAAGAAATTCAACAAATGGTTCGTGATGCAGAAGCAAACGCTGAAGCAGACCGTAAATTTGAAGAATTAGTACAAGCTCGCAACCAAGCGGATCATCTTGTACACAGTACACGTAAACAATTAGAAGAAGCCGGTGATAAAGTTCCAGCTGAAGATCGTGCTGCAATTGAAAGCGCATTAAGCGATTTAGAAACTGCAGCGAAAGGCGAAGATAAAGCAGCAATCGAAGCTAAACTTCAAGCGCTTGCAGAAGTTGCTCAAAAACTTGCTCAAGCTGCACAACCACAAGGTAATGCACAACAAGCTCAAAGCAACAGCAATCCAAATGATGATGTTGTTGATGCAGAGTTTGAAGAAGTGAAAGATAATAAATAATTTCACTTGAACCCAAATCGAAGGGCGTAGCAATACGCCCTTTTGGCATATTCATTAAATGCCATTTTTCCTGACTTTATTTGAAAAAGTGAAGTGAGGAAAAATAAACCAGGAGGATAAATGGCATTAAAACTCTACCCAATCGTACAACAACGCTTAAATAATAACATAGCAGATGAGATAATCCCGTCCCTTTGGCAAAACAACCTCAATAAACTACCACAAGGTCACTGTTGTTATGGCATTTATTTTAATTATGCTACGAATTACCAAGCTGACTATGATTTTGCGATTGCAAGTGAAGTAGCATTAGAAACAGATATCCCGGTGATTGAAATTGAAGATTTGAGTTTCTACGAAGTTTTTCGTTGCAAAGTAGATGAAATTTATCAAACATGGCAACTGATCTGGAAAAAAGAACAACAAGGTTTACTTAAGCGGGCTTATTCGGTAGATTTTGAAAAATACCACCCTGATGGTTTGGTAGAAATTTATATCGCTGTTGAACCTCATTGCTAAACTCAAAGTGCATAAAATTTTATAAAAAACGACCGCACTTTATCCCCAAAACAAACACAACTAAAGGAAAAAACAATGAAATTCGAAACGAAATGCCTCCATACTGGCTATAGCCCTAAAAACGGTGAGCCACGTGTTCAACCTATCGTGCAAAGCACAACTTATACCTACGATTCTGCAGAAGAAATTGGTAAGTTATTTGATTTACAAGCTGCAGGTTATTTCTATACTCGCCTAGCAAACCCAACAACTAATGCAGCGGAAGAAAAAATTACCGCACTTGAAGGTGGCGTCGCAACAATGTGTACTGCCTCAGGCCAATCTGCTGTTTTCTACGCAATGTTAAATATTTTAGAAGCGGGCGACCACTTCATTTCCTCTTCTTATGTGTATGGCGGTTCCTACAATTTATTTGCCCACACATTCAAAAAAATGGGTATTGAAGTGACTTTTGTAGATCAAGATTTACCACTTGAAGAACTCAAAAAAGCAATCCGTCCAAATACAAAAGCGGTCTTTGCTGAAACCATTGCAAACCCTGCTTTACGAGTGTTAGATATTGAAAAATTTGCTGCCTTAGCAAAAGCTGCAGAGGCGCCATTATTAGTTGATAACACCTTTGCTACCCCCTATTTTTGTCGTCCAATCGAATTTGGCGCGAATGTGGTCATTCACAGCACATCTAAATATTTAGATGGTCATGCTATTGCCCTTGGTGGTGCAATTACAGACGGTGGTAACTTTAATTGGAATAACGGTAAATATCCGCAACTAAGCACACCAGACCAAACTTATCACGGTTTAGTTTATACAGAAACCTTCGGCCCTGCGGCTTATATTGTCAAAGCGCGTGTTCAATTAATGCGTGATTTAGGTGCAGCGCCTGCCCCACAAAATAGTTTCTTATTGAATGTAGGTATGGAAACCCTAGCACTTCGTATGCAACGTCATTATGAAAATGCACAGGCCGTAGCCGAGTTTTTAGAAAAAAATCCGCAAGTCGCTAAAGTGAATTACCCTGGCTTATCTAGCTCACCATACTATGCACTCAAACAAAAATATTTACCTAATGGCTTGTGTGGTGTCATTTCCTTTGAGATTAAAGGTGGCAAAGAAACCGCGGCAAAATGGTTAAACGCGTTACAAATGATCTCACGTGAAGTACACGTAGCCGATATTCGTACTTGTGCGTTACATCCAGCGACTTCAACACATCGCCAATTAAGTGAAGCTGAACTAGAACAAGTTGGTATTTCTGCAGGACTTATTCGTCTTTCTTGCGGTATTGAAAATATTCAAGATATTTTAGCTGACTTAGAACAAGCATTCGCTGCAGCGAAATAAGTATTATAAGGCAGGCAAATTGCCTGCCACTTTAAATAGAGAGATAAAAGCGTTCAGCTTATCGCTTATTTTTATTTGTTTACTTATCTTAATAGTAAGCAAACAAAAACAAGTATAAATTAACGTATTTACCCTTGATATTTCTGCCTTCGGCATCATTTTTATTGTTAGGTATGTTGTTATGCAGTACCACACAATAACAAAATAAAATTTTTTAAATTTATATTTTTAAACGGAAAACGAAAACATTATGGCAAAGAAAGATTATTACGACGTTCTTGGTGTTGAACGTGGCGCAGATGAAAAAGCAATTAAACGTGCTTACAAAAAACTCGCCATGCAATATCACCCTGATAGAACCAAAGGTGATAAAGCCAAAGAAGAAAAATTTAAAGAAATCCAAGAAGCCTATGAAATTTTAGGTGATAAAGAAAAACGTGCGGCTTACGATCAATACGGTCACGCAGCCTTTGAACAAGGTGGCATGGGAGGCGGTGGCTTCGGTGGCGGATTCAGTGGCGCTGATTTTGGTGATATTTTTGGTGATATGTTCGGCGATATCTTCGGCGGTGGCGGACGTGGTCGTCAGCGCGTAGTGCGTGGTGAAGATTTACGTTATGACATCCAAATTACGTTAGAAGAAGCCGTAAAAGGTACAACCAAAGACATCCAAATCAATACGCTTGCTCACTGCGATAGCTGTGATGGCTCTGGTGCAGAAAAAGGCTCAAAAGTTGAAACATGTCCAAGCTGTCATGGTTCTGGTCGTGTTCGTCGTCAACAAGGCTTCTTCGTAACTGAAGCGGTTTGTCCGACTTGTCATGGTTCTGGTAAGAAAATTGAAAAACCATGTAAAAGCTGCCATGGCGAAGGTCGTGTTCACAAGAAGAAAAACCTGTCCGTTAAAATTCCAGCAGGTGTGGATACCGGCAATCAATTACGTTTAAGCGGTGAAGGCGCAGCGGGTGAAAATGGTGCGCCAGCAGGCGATTTATATGTGGTGATTCACGTTAAAGAACATCATATCTTTGAACGTGATGGAAACAACCTCTACTGCGAAGTGCCAATCAGTTTCTCAATGGCAGCGTTAGGGGGTGAAATTGAGGTCCCAACTTTAGACGGTAAAGTGAAACTCAAAATTCCTGCGGAAACCCAAACAGGCAAACTATTCCGTATGCGTGGTAAAGGGGTGATCTCTACACGTAGCGGCTACGCAGGCGATCTCATTTGCCGCGTGGTGATTGAAACACCAGTCAACTTAAATAAAGAACAAAAAGAATTATTAGAAAAACTGGAAGAAAGTTTGAAAGGGCAAAAATCTCATAGCCCGAAATCTTCAAGCTTTTTAGACGGTGTGAAGAAATTCTTTGATAACTTAGGTAAGTAATCCTAAACAGAAAGTGCGGTCAATTTTAAAACTATTTTGAAATTGACCGCACTTTTATTTTATAAGTAATGACTTTACACGACAGAAATGGCTTTTATTTGTACATAAACATCCATGCCTTGAGCAAAATGCAATTCATTAAACGCCCATTTACTGATACTTGCCCAAACTTTATGCCCTTCCACCAACACCGCAATATCAATGCGATTCTCTTGCGGAACGATTTGTACGATTTGCCCTCGTAATATATTGCGAATACTCGTTTGCTCTGGCTTGCTGAGAGTGAGTGACACATCGGAACTATAAATACAGACGCGCACTTTTTCATTCGCTTGATGATGCACTTCGTTGATCCAAAGCTGTTGTTCGCCTAAAGAAAGTGCGGTCATTTTATAAGTTGGATTATGTAAATATACTGGCAACGCCAATACACTACTCTGTTCCGATTCGCCTTTCCAAGGAGCAAATAACGGACTGTTCCACACATTTTCTAAGGTGTCATAGGCTTTTACTTTGCCGTTTTCCATCAGCACAACACGATCGGCCAAACGCAATAATTCGTCCAAACTATGCGTCACATATAAAATCGGCACATTAATTTCTTTGGATAGACTTTCCAGATATTGCATAAGCTCACGTTTGCGAGGCACATCTAAAGCAGAAAGCGGTTCATCCATTAACAAAATATCAGGATCTGTCAATAAGGCTCGTCCAATCGCCACACGTTGTTTTTCGCCACCCGATAACGTCAGAGGATAGCGTTTGAGTAACGGTTCAATACCAAGTAGCTGAACGATATAGTCAAAGTCTTCACGGCTGACATTCTTCATGCCATAACGTAAATTGCCTTTGACGTTGTAATGCTGAAATAAACGGGCATCTTGGAATACATAGCCAATTTTGCGCTGATGCACGGGGAGATTCTCACCGTTCTCCACATCGACCAAAGTGCGGTCATTTAAACGAATAAATCCCTGATCAGGATGAGTTAAACCACTCACTAAATTAATCAATGAGGTTTTACCCGAACCTGACAAACCAAAAATAGCCGTCACACCTTGTGTTGGTAGCTGGAGATCCGCTCGCAAAGTCAGGCGACCTAATTGTTGTTGTACATTAATGTGTAGCATCGCCCTGCCCCAATTTTTTCTGCATCCGTTTACTTAAGGCTTCGGAAAGCAATAAGGAAATTAATGAAAGGATCACCGCAAACAAGCAAAGGCGTGCAGTTTGTGCTTCTGCGCCAGGTGTTTGGATAAACGAATACATTGCTAAAGGAATGGTTTGAGTTTCACCCGCAATATTGGAAACGAAAGTAATAGTCGCACCAAACTCTCCTAAAGAGCGTGCAAAACCTAATACTAAACCTGCCAATACGCCAGGTAAAGAAAGAGGCAACGTGATTGTAAAAAAGACTCGCCAAGGCGAAGCGCCAAGCGTTTGTGCGGCTTGCTCTAACTTAAAATCGATGCTTTCTAAGGAAAGACGTATCGCTCGTACGACCAATGGAAATGCCACTACCGCTGAAGCTAATACTGCCCCCTTCCAGCTAAAGCCAAAGGATAAGCCAAACCATTGATATAAATACTTGCCAATAAAGCCATTACGTCCCATGGCGACTAATAATAAATAACCGATTACTACCGGCGGTAACACCAAAGGCAGATGAATAATTCCTGTAACCAGCGACTTACCATAAAATTCCTTACGAGCCAGTAACCAAGCAATAAAAATTGCGAAGGGCAAACTCCAAAGCATAGAACTCAATGCGACACTCATGCTTAAGTGAATCGCATCCCATTCCATCGGGCTTAATTGAAACCAAGAGAGCAAAATATTTCCTTGTGTATATATCGATATGACGAAATTTCTTTAGAGATAACAAAAAGGACAGTTGCCTGTCCTTTCTTTATAAAGTCTGAGCTCATTATTTCACAGAGAAACCATATTCAACAAATATTTTTTTCGCTGCACTCGATTCTAAGTAATTAAGGAAATCACGGGTATCCGCATTGTCATGATCTTTTAAAATCGCAACGGGATATTCAACTGGTTTATAACTGTCTTTCGGGAATACACCTACTGCTTTCACGTCTTTACTCACTTTCGCATCGGTGCTATACACAATACCATAAGGGGCTTCAGCACGTTCAACTAAGGCTAATGCACCACGTACGTCTTTCGCACGCGCTAATTTATCTTTAACTTGATCCCATAAATTTAATTTGGTTAATGACTCTTCAGCATATTGTCCTGCAGGAACATGCGCAGGATCACCCACAGATAAATAGCTGTCTTTTAAACCTTTGATCCATTCACCTTTTGCAATATCTACTGAATTAGTGGCACTTTTGGCTGGTGCAATTAACACTAATTCGTTGCCAGCTATGACTTTCTCAGTCTCTTTAACAGTAAGATTCTTATCTGATAAATATTTCATCCATTTGTTGCTAGCTGAAATAAATAAGTCTGCTGGTGCACCTTCTTCAACTTGTTTTGCAAGGGTAGAAGAAGAAGCAAAAGAGAAAACGACGGTATTATTTGGCTTTTCAGTTTGGTATTGATCTGCAATTTGTTGTAACGCATCAGTCATTGAAGCGGCAGCAAACACAGTCACTTTTGCTGATGCAGCAAAAGATACCCCCATACCCGCAATTAAAAGTGCGGTTGCAAATTTAGTTAATTTCATTATTTATCTCCTATATAAATGAAACTATATATAAAAAAATATACTACGGGTAAATTATAACTTGAATTTTTAAATAAGCATACAGAAAAACTTAAAGATCAAGTAAAATAAACAGAATTGTGTATTAGGAGGAGATGATGAAACAAACTGAAATTTTACTGACGATCAAACTTCATCAAGAATTATTTATTGATCCAAAACGTGTTCGCCTCTTAAAAGAAATTAAAGAATGTGGCTCAATCAACCAAGCAGCCAAAAACGCCAAAGTGAGCTATAAAAGTGCTTGGGATCACCTTGAGGCAATGAATAAAATCAGCCCTAAACCGCTTTTGGAACGTAATATCGGTGGGAAAAATGGGGGCGGTACCTCATTAACCACTTATGCCGAGCGTTTACTGCAGCTTTATGATTTGCTCGAACAAACGCAAGAGCACGCCTTTCATATTCTGCAAGATGAGACGATCCCGCTAAACAGTCTCCTTTCAGCAACGGCAAAATTCTCCTTACAAAGTAGCGCACGCAATCAATTTTTTGGTAAGGTTGCAAGTCAACATATTGTGGACTCTCGCTGCATTGTTGCAGTAAATATTCTGGATTTAGCTCACCCATTACACGTTTCGATCACAATGCGCAGTGCTGAGCGTCTCAGACTCATTACTGAAAAAGAAGTAATGGTCATGTTTAAAGCCCCTTGGGTGAAAATTAGTGCTACCCCATTAGAAGAAAAAAATAACCTTTTCCAAGCGACTATTCTTTCAATGGAAAACGAAGAAGCCATTGTGCAATTAAAGGACAGCTCAATTGAATTTTGTGCCAGCATTCATAGCAAAGATGGTTGGAAAGTGGGACAAGAGGTGTGGTTACACGTGGATCCAGAACAGATTATTTTGGCCACATTGAAATAACCCCAGAAACAAAAAGTGCGGTCAAAATTCACCGCACTTTTTTATTTTCGTTTATAACGCAATCTCATCAATCGAGCGTCCAAAACTCGGCAAAAAGACCTGTAAAAAATAATCCATTTCTTGACTGTGCCATTGTTCCATTAGATTTTCTAAGCGTTTTTTGGCGGTTTTAAATTCATGGTTACCATGCTCTAATTCAAATTGAGCCTTGATATAAGCACAAATCAAATCCGCTTGTTTTACTAGATGCTTTTCTTCTGGGCTAAATTGCTCACTATCTAAATATGGTGCAAAACTCCCTTGTAATTCAGTCGGGAGCAAACTAATTAAATGCAATTCTGCAGCCGCTTCAATATCTTTATAAGCATGCGTGATTTCAGAGTTGAAATATTTAATTGGTGTGGGTAAATCACCGGTGAAAATTTCAGAGGTATCATGATACATCGCCATCACCGCAATACGTTCAGGATTAACTTTACCACCAAAAAAGCGATTTTTAATAATGGCTAAAGCTTGTGCCACAAAGGCAACTTGCAGACTATGCTCTGCCAAATTTTCCTTTTCAATATTGCGCATTAATGACCAACGCTGAATTAAGCGAAGACGATCTAAACAGGCGAAAAAGTGACTAGTTTTAACTTCCACAATATATCCTTAATTAGACGGCAACTCTTCAATAATCACGGGAAGATCAATCACTTTACCTAAGCGAGAAACAGTAACAATGACTTCTGTATTCGGTTTAGTATCACTGATAATTTGCATCATTTCACGAATAGACAGGTTATCTTGTTTATTTAAACGCAAAATCACATCACCGACTTGGATACCTGCTTTCGCCGCAGGGCTATTAGCGGTTACGCCTGTAATCACAATACCACCGTTTGAGTTAGCGGTGATTTCACTTTGTACGCCAAAGTAACCACGAATCACGCGACCATCTCGAATAATTTTATATAACACATCATTGGCAATACCAATTGGAATCGCAAAATTCAGGCCTTCTGCAATTTCATTGGCTGTTTTACCAATACTTAATGTGCTGATCCCTACTAATTCGCCCGCTGAGTTAATCAACGCACCACCTGAGTTACCGCGGTTAATCGACGCATCTGTTTGAATAAAATTTTGACGACCTAAAGAATCCCCTACAGCGCTACGCCCTACCGCACTGATAATCCCTTGGGAAACACTTTGACCGAGGTTATACGGGTTACCAATAGCAAGAGCAATATCCCCAACTCGTACTTGGCGTTCTTTATTTTGTGGAATGGTAGAAAGATTGGTTGCTTTGATTTTTAATACCGCAAGATCCGTCAAATTATCCGAACCAATTAAATTCGCTTCATAAATATTGCCGTTTTGCAATGCCACCACAATTTGATCGGCATTTTGGATAACGTGTTTATTGGTAAGAATATAACCATCTTTGGTCATAATCACGCCAGAACCTAAGTTATTTACCTGTAATTGATCGCTATCATTAATACTGGCAGAAGAAAAAGAGCGGTTATACACGTTCACGACGGCAGGAGAAGCAATTCTCACGGCACTATTGAACGAAACAATATCATCAGCAGAGAAAAGGCTGCTGTTATTGAGCTTAGGAACGGCAAATAAAATAACACCTGCCGCAGCAAGTCCCCAAAGGGCGGAATGGAAAAGTTTTTTAAACATTTTTTATTCTTTTATTAATAAGTTAGGTAAATAACTGAGCTTTAAATCATCCCCAATTCTTTCACATTCTTGCAATTGCCACAATGGGGCATCAGCAAGTTTTTCCAAATGCGGAAGTTGGCATAATCCTCGAGCGTTATCCCCCAAGAGTTTCGGGGCGACATAAATGATTAATTCATCTACAGCATGTTGTTCAATCAAGCTACCCGCTAAATTGGCGCCGGCTTCAACCCAAATAGAATTCACTTGTCTCTTGCCTAATTCTGTCATCAATAGATCAAAATCATAGTTTTCTGGTAGTAACATTTGCTCACAGAAATCAGGGAAGACAGACATATCCCGTGGAATTGAACCCACAAGCCAAACTGGCGAATGGGTATGGAATAATTGATGGTTTGGTTGAACTCGATTTTTAGAATCTAAGATTATGCGAATAGGCTGACGCACAGTATCTTCAGCATATTCCGCTTTTAGATCATCGGGGAATTGATTCCAACGCACGTTCAAGCTTGGATCATCGGCTAACACAGTAGCACTTGTAGATAAAAGTGCGGTCGTTTTGGCTCGCATTTTTTGTACATCTGCACGAGCTGCTTCACCAGTGATCCACTTGCTTTCACCGCTCGCCATGGCTGTTCGGCCATCTAAACTCATGGCTAATTTTAGCTGCACATAAGGCTTGCCAGTTCGCATACGTTTGAGAAAACCTTTATTTAAGGCTTCTGCTTGTTCGTTCAATAAATTGACCGTACTTGGTATGCCTGCATCAGCTAGCATTTTCAGGCCTTTTCCTGCTACTTGAGGATTAGGATCGGCCATGGCTGCGACAACTCGACTGACCCCCGCTTCAATTAAACCTAATGCACAAGGCGGCGTGCGTCCATAATGAGAACAAGGTTCAAGCGTCACATAAGCCGTTGCGCCTTTCGCTTTCTCACCGGCATCTGCCAATGCCACACGTTCTGCATGAGGCTGACCAGCTTTAAAATGAAACCCTTTCCCGACAATTTCACTGTTTTTAACTAACACACATCCTACGGATGGATTAGGCGTAGTGGTGTACTGCCCTTTTGCCGCAAGCTCAAGAGCCAGTTGCATAAATTTCACGTCATCAGGGGAAAAGGTGCCATTCATACTAATCCTTTAAGCTTTCAATTTCTTTGGTGAATTCATTGATATTATCAAAGCTCAAATAAACGGACGCAAAACGGATATACGCCACTTTATCTAATTCTTTCAGCTCATTCATGGCTAATTTGCCCACGAGATGACTTGGCACTTCGCGCTCACCTGTCGCACGTAATTGGATAATAATATGGCTGATGGCTTTTTCCACATCATCCGAACTTACAGGGCGTTTTTCTAACGCATGTTGAATACCACTACGCAATTTATCTTCGTTAAATGGCTCGCGTGACCCATCATTTTTAATAATTTTTGGCACCACTAATTCGGCCGTTTCAAAGGTGGTAAAGCGTTCATGACAATTCCCGCATTCCCGACGACGACGCACTTGATACCCATCAGAAACCAAACGGCTGTCAATCACCTTAGTTTCTTCAGTTGAACAAAACGGACAACGCATTTTAGATCCTTTTCAAAATTATTCTTAAGTCAGCATCTTATCAAAAATCCAAGATCTTTTCGATCTGAAGATCCACTTTAAGATAACATTTCTCCAAACCAGGAGGTGGTTTGTTTCACCAACTGCAAGAGACCATCCTGCGATTTAAATTGTTCTGTTTGCCCCAACACCCTCGCCCAATAAGGATCAGCTTTTCCATAGCCATAAGGATCATCTTTCGCAAGGGATTCGATATTCGTCAAAACATTGTCAAAATTGACCGAACTTTCATCTTTTTCAATAAACTTCGCGATATTTTCCGTTGGAATGAGCTGAATTTGTTGCTGGCTTTGTAAATAAGCCTCGACATACATTTTCAGTTTCTCAAGTGCGGTTGATTTTTCTATTGTTTTTAATGTTAAATCCTTATCTTTAGCGATAATGCGTGGCGGCAGTGCGTTCTCTTTCGTCGCCAGTTGAATGAGATAATAAAGCCATGGGCGAATACGATAACGATCTTTATATTTTGCAAATCGCCATTCGATTATCTGATTTTCATCACCAAATAACGGCTCCATATAGCCAAACAAACGAATATTGCCTTGTGCCGTTTCCACCACAAAATCGACACTCTCACTATGTGGTGAAGAATAATCCTTAATTTTCTCTTTAAAAGCCAATACATCAGCACGAATGGATTGCGCACAAACTTCCGCAAACTCGCCGCGTGGCATGATGCCTTTCACTCGCTGTTTGGCGAAATAATCGTTAAATTGCGCTTCCTCCAAATGCAATAACTCATTACTAATACGATAATGATCCAAACCATTTAACGTGAAGTTTTCACTTTCTTCAATGCGCTCATCTTCATCTCGGAAATACACGCCAAGCTGCTTTTCAAAAAAGAATTTCACTGGATTTTCAACAAAACTCACAAAACGATCGAGTTCAATTTCCGTTATTGGCTCTTGATTTTCGCCCATCGGCACAACAAATTCATGACATTTTCTTTCTTGGAATTGAGCAATCGGCAGCCATTTTTTTGCAAAAGAGCGGTTAATTTTCCCTTCATTTTGGAAATTACTTGGACTAAATGCCGTCATTGGATGTTGTTCAATCCTTAAGCCATTTTCTGAATAATGAGTAATATAATCAATTAACTGGCTCACCAATACTGAAGGTTCTTTAGGTTGATTATCAATAATTGAAGAGCCTACATAACTCACATAAAAATGGGATCTTGCGGCCAGTAAGGCTTCAAGGAATAAGTAACGATCATCATCTCGACGAACACGATCGCCTTTTTGATGATGATATTGCATTAAGTCAAAACTATTTGGTGTATGACTGCGTGGGTAATCCGCCTCATTCATTCCGAGCAAACACACCACTTTAAAAGGAATGGAACGCATTGGTAAAAGTGTGCAGAAATTCACTTTCCCCGCTAAGAAACGAAGGCTGTTTGGTGTTTCTTCTAAACGAGCAGACATCACTTCCGCAATGACATCCGCTTGCAAAGCTTCTTCAAAATTGACGGTCTGCAAATCATCGGCAAAGGCATTGATACAATCTTGAATATAAAATAAGGTATCCGCAGTTTCTTCATTTTGCACAAAGAAATCAGTCAAAAGTGCGGTCAATTTTTCACGCCATTTTTCAATATTGTGTGCCTTTTGCAAATCTTGATGCCATTTATTTAAGGCCGTAAAAAATTGATTCACTGCACCTACTAACTGCCCTTTCAATCCATAGCTACTATCAAGTCCAAGACTGTCTTGCCAAACGCCTTGCTCTTCACGCATCGCATAACCTAAGGTCATACGTTCAAGCCCCGCCTGCCACGCGTTAAAATTCAGTGTATTCTGCAGTTTTTCTAAACCAAAGCGAATACCCGACTCTTTCACCCATTCACGAATTTGCTCGAGATCTGCAAGGGCAATATTAAAACGCTCACGGATAGCCGGAATATCTAATAAAGCCAGTACTTCTTCGGCACCAAACTGACTTTCTCTTAAATTTAACAGCGAAAGATAGCTCGACACGATCACATCACTTTCAGACAATTTACTGTCAGAAATTGAGAACGGAATAACAGGTGCATCCGCACTATTCGCACCAAAGACAGCCTGAATATAAGGCGTATATTGGTTAATATCGGCCACCATGACCACCACATCTTTTGGTGTAATCTGTTCTTCTTTTGGCTTATGCTGATTTTGATTGAATAAATCCAACAAATAATCATGCAGCACTTCAACTTCTCGCATCGCGCTATGGCAAGATTTCACGACCAAAGAGCGGTCATTTTTCGCGACATTTAATGCACCATGACTTAACGTCAAAATTTGATTTTGGATCTGCCCTAACAACGTTTTTTCGGGAAGTTCTGCATAGTAATCACGGGAAATGGCTTGAATATTTTCCTCATCTCGCACTAATTGATAGAGAAAATCCCGTCCCATTTTTCCCCAAGAGGCTAAAAGCGGATTCCCGCTGAACAATTCTTCTTGTTGATTAGTGTAATCAAGGTCGGTAGGTTCCCATGACACTTGCTCGGCTGAAATTAAAGGCTTCACATCGTCGCTTTCTTTCAAGAAACGCTGTCTTTCTAATAAATAGGATTTACTCAGATCTCGCAAATCGCCCCAATATTCTTGACATGGATTATTGAAGAATAAATGCACGTCTGTTTTAGCTGAAATACCTTGGAAAATATTGAGATAAACCGTTGGCAATGCAGGAATACCAAAAATAAAAATACGTTCTGGTAAGTTGAGTGTCGCATTGGGATCACGACATAATGCTAAAAATTGTTGATTGAGTGCAGCACGATGTTTTGCTTTTCCACCGAAATCACATTGGACATCATCCACCAAGGCTCGCCATAAAATTCCCTGCCAATGAATATTGCCTTTAATTTGAGAAAGAAAGGTAGGATTTAACGCCGAAAGCCCCTGCTTTTGCTGATTAATTTGAGCCAAGATCTTTTCATCGTTATTTTCTTCCCATGCGGCAATCCATTCGGGACGATAGACGAGATATTGGTCAAATAAATCGGCAACTTTTAGGCTTAATTGATAAAGTTTTTGCTGTTCTGACGCAGGTGAAGACGCTAAATATTTTTTTAATGGTTCAAATTCTTTTTGCTGTAAAAAGGTAGGGATTAATCGCATTAATCGCCATAACGTTGAATCTTTTTCAAAAGGGTTTTGCGTAGAAACATTCGGCAAATTATCGGCGTAAAGTTTCCAAATAAAACTGGAAGGCATGGGGAATTGAAAATTCGCTGCAATGCCGCGTTTTTTAGCAATTTCCATTTGCAACCATTGTGCCATACCCGGACTTTGCACCAACACAATGTCAGATTGAAACGGCTCATCTTGCGGTAAATTTTCCAATAGCGAAACTAAAATATCCTTTTGAATTTCTAGTTGGTTTGAATAATAAGTAACGAACAAAGTAACGCCCTTTTGAAAGCAAAAACAATGCGTTATTTTACTCGGTTTTCAATAAAAATTCACCTTGAGGATAGCGTATATTCACTTGATGATGACTGCATTGAATTGCAAATTGAATGCCATTTTGTTCTACGCTATTTTCACAAGACAAGCCTAAAAACTGACGTTGAGCCTGATTTTCAGCAATTTGAATCGCCTGAAATTCTTGAAAAACTCTGACCGCACTTTTCCGTTGCTCAGTCGTCCATCGGTTAAAGATCAAAAATAACCCGCTGAAAATCAATAAGGCTAATAAAAGTGACATTAACGACATGCCATTATTCACTTTGATCTTGCGCACTTAAATCACTCCAACTTTTATCCACCAAACGCCATTGGCTATATTCTTGTACGAGTTTTGTTACCACAGCTTTACCGTAAGCTATCGTCACGTCTCCCGCCAACTTAAGTGAGCCTCCAGTAATCACAGCACCACTAATACGCCCTTTGCCGGTTAAACTTAAATCGCCTTCTGCTAGCAGAATACCACTCACATTCCCTTTAATTTCTAATTGGCTTTGCGTTATCCAATACACTTGTGGTGTTTTTTGAGCAGTTAAAGTAGTATCTACTTTCACAAAGTGCGGTTGAAAATCAGCTTGTTTTTCGCTGGAAATAAAATCTCGCAGCATATTTTCATTAATGCCTTTTGTGGGCGATTTCTTAAATAACTCTGCACGTTTACACCAAACAGAATAGGCGACTTTATCCTCTGCCCCTGAAGACTCGAAAAAGACTTGTTTCACTTTTTCAATACCATTTAAAGGCAAGTTTTGACAAATGTGTGTTTGTTGTTGCAGACTGATATTCTGTAACGCTAGGCTTTGTTCTACATAATATTTTCGCTGACTCATTTGAGATCGAAAAAACGCAAAGATCTGTTCATCAAATAATAAGATCAATGCCAATAAGCCTGAAAGTAAAATAAGAGCCGTCAGTGTCACCATCCCTTTTTTCATGATCATTCTTCTTGATTTAATAAAGGCACCACAAGCGAAGTTTCGTATTGAATATGCTTATGTGCTGCAAGATGCCCTGCGAGTTTGATTTCAATCCCTTTCCCTTCCTTTAACCAATCAAAACGTAATTGAGAAATCTCAAACTCTTTTTCATCCAATAAATCTGTCCATCCACCACCCGCGTTACAAGTAGATTGGGTTAAAGCACGCTGACATTCTTCCGAGCGACAATCCGCATTTACCGCATTTTTATAGGTTTGTTTAGTTTCGATCATTTTCCCGTTAAGTTTGTAACCAAATAGCTCCTTTTCGATATTTTTTGCCACATTTTTAACGCCATTTACGCAGGTATTTTTTGTGTATTTTTCACCAATACAACCATTGCTATTCAAATCATAAAAAAATAAAACACAACTATTTGACGGGGCATTATCTGCTTGAGCAATGGTTATTGCTGTGCCCTTTTCGTCTAATTCGAATAAAGCCAGATTATCTTCAATGAGTTTTTGGTTTGCGGCTCGAAAACCTACACGACGCAGATCTTTCCCGATGAGTTGAATTGTGCGTTGTAATTCCGCTTGTAATTTGAGTTGTAACATTAAACGCTGATTTTGCTGCTGGGTTTGGGCATAAAATTGTGCAACCAATAACAATAATAAAGCCGATAAGCCAAGTGAAATCAACAAACTCACCAATGTTTCGCCTTTTAATGATTTCATCTTGTACACGCACTCGCCGCTTGATCAGACTTTAATTTAATACTGCCCACATTGAAAAAAGAGAACAATGTACGATGTTCTTCAGCCTGTAACATAAAACAATTTGTTTCCATGGTATTTCTGGCCCCATTAAATTTCACTGCCACTTCTGACGGATATAACTTGGGGCCTAGCAGCATCGTTTTTCCTTCAAAATAAGGATAGTAAAAATGCGCATAAAGGTTTTTAGGACAATTCTGGG
>OAWH01000142.1_pt1 | contig 15802 bp, 9 predicted proteins | sample 1476611 | NCBI WGS metagenome assembly OAWH01 (sample SAMEA2580164, study PRJEB22360) | human gut metagenome | biome: human gut; feature: human-associated habitat; material: faeces | place: Denmark | collected 2008/2010
TATTTTCATATGCAACATCTAACCCATCGCCAGCTTTGAAATTAAGCGTATTATTAGCATTATTAGCTGCTGATGTGCTATTGTTACGCATGGTTTTAATATTTCTGCCATCTACTTGGAAGTTATATTCCGTTTTAGCAATTTCATCAGCTGCTTTAATTACATAGTAAAGTTGTGAACCAGTAATTACATCACTCGATGTAGCAGAGATCTCACCAGCTCCTACATTTTGGATCTGGCGTTTAACATCATTATCTTTACCAAAACTTACAGTGCCATGATTGGTTGCAGCAACGCCTTTAGATAAGGTTGCATCACCAATTTTGATATCACTTACGGTATGTTTAGTCGATGTACTTGAAGAGTGACCAATAGCAATATCACCTGAATTATTAGCAACCGCACTTTGACCTAGTGCAATCCCATTTGCTGCAGATGCTACCACTTGAGCTCGATCACCGATACTAATCCCTGTTGCACCTGCTGTTTTGGCATTGTTACCTAAAGTAACAGAATATGCTGCATTATCTGTTGCTTGAGCACCATTACCAATAACAATTGCCTGTTCTTTTTCTGCAATTGCTTTTGCATTTGGATCACCAATACCACCAATTACAATAGATTTTGAGCCATTGGCTGTTGCTTCTGGGCCAATTACAACTGTTCTATCGCCATTTGCTGTTGCGTAAGCACCAATTGCTACAACCCTTTCTCGAGTCGCTTTTGCTTCTTGACCAATAACTACAGAGTTTTCACGTGCGACGCTTACGTTTGTACCAATACCAACAGAGTTTTCACGTGAAACTGTTGTACTATTACCTATAGCAATACTATTATCTGAAGCCTTCCATACACCATTAGAAGCATAATTACCCCCTACACTAGCATTATTACCTAATGCAATCGCATTACTTGCTTGATCTACTTTAGATAATTTACCAATTGCAATAGCATTATTTGCATTAAGTGTTGTTGCGTCGCTATGTAAAATTTGTGCTCCTGACCCCATAGCAATAGAATCTTGTCCAGCATTTACTGTTGCCTCACGACCAATTGCAATCGAACGTTCAGCTGCAACCGATTGCGATCCCCAGTTATTATTTACATTAGCAAGTGAACCAATAGCAATAGAATCGTTTGCTAATGCATTAGCTCTTACGCCTGAGGTAATAGCCCTGTTTCCTTTTGCTCCAGCTGATTCACGATATGTGCCGTTGTTATTGTCAAACTGATTTTCCCAAGTTTTAGCTGTAGTAATACGATTTTCTGTAACATTATTCGCATCAGTTTCATTAACATGAGAATACCCCATGATATCAACTTTATCCGCTTTAATTTCATTAAATTTATCTAATACGGATTTTACACCTGCAGTTCTTGCAACGGTGTTATTTGCATCAGTGCTAATAGGATCTGTTACAGTAATCTTTGAAATCTTACCATTTGCTACTTCTGTACCTAGGTTCGCTGTTTTAACTTCAATATTTACCGTGCTTCGATTGGTTGAATCTAAACTTGTCCGTACATCTGTGTAATTACCAGGTTTAAAAATAACCGTATGATCATTATTAACACGTCCTGTTGTCGTGTTAGCTCTTGTTACATCATCATAATGCCCAATATTCCAACCAGTATAATTTCTTACATAGTAAAGTTGTGAACCAGTTACCGCATCGTTACTATCAGAAGCAATACGACCTGCAGCCACGTTTTGAATTTGGCGATACATCGTATTATTACCATCTTTGCCACCTACAGAAAGAATAGAAACGGTTGTAGTACCACAAGAACCATTAACTTGAGAAACTTGTTGATCTTGTATCGTAAATTTACCCGTTTTAGTTGGATGAACAACATTAGATTTGATAGTCATCCCTTCTACTTTATTTAATGCAGCATTGTTTATGTTTCTGCCAGCTTCTTTAACCGCATTTAAAGTGTTTTCATTTTGGTTTTGATTGAATGCCTCAACCGCTGTAACGTAGGTGCTATTTAAATTATTAATCTCAGCATCAGTATAGTTTTGTCCTAAACCTTTTGGTGCAATACGAGAGAATGAACCAAGATAGACAGCATTATCATACCCTTGATATCCTACTCCACTACCTGATGCAGCCCCTAACGCTAATGCATTAAGCCCGATAGATTGTGCTCCAGCACCAATTCCAACTGTATTAAAACCTTGAGTACCACCTTGTCTATAAGTTAACCCCCAAGCGTTAGCATGCCCATAATCAGTGCCAATAACGATGCTATTATGACCAGAGGCAACTAATTTATCGTGTCCAATAGAAATTTGTCTATTACCAACTGCGGCAACTCTATTTCCCTCTTGTGGCTTAGGACCAACTTGTGCACCACCATTATAACCACCAATAGCAATCCCATAATCGCCATACTTAACAGCTCCATTTTGAGAACCTGTTGCTGCCATTGCCCAGGTTGGATATCCCAAGCAAATTGAGAGTAGAGAAAGTTTTAAAACAGGTTTAGATAAATCTTTAGCTAGATTTACTACACTATTGGAAGAAGATTTTACAGCTCCTCTTGCTAGCTCTGATACGACTTCTAGCCTCTGAGTCGTTTTATTCCAAATAACTTTAAATATTTTGTTCATACTGAAAGATATCCATAAATTTAATTAATACAAAGAAATTAACAACCATGAATCTTGTTAAAACTAAGGTCATCATTTCTTTCACAATCCGCATATATGTTAACGGGCGAAGTATTATACAAAAAAGTAATGAAGAAAAATTAATCTAATTTGTAAATTTATGTAAATATTCCTACGCTTTTTCATCTTGGTATTTTTTAACTAAAAAACCACGCAAATGCGTGGTTTTTTTCAATATAAAGTGTTACTTATTTCGTTTCTTCTCAATCGTTTCTAGCAACTGATTGATTTCCGTATTTGCAAAAATCTCTTCAATAGTGTGGCTGAGTTTACGTCGCCAGTTTGGATACTCCATACTTGTGCCGGGAATATTCACAGGATCAAGCATATTCAACCAATCTTCAGGCTGTGAACCGAATAACGCACTATTTGTGTCTGCCACATAGGCTTGCAATTGATGCGTGAACTCTTTGCTTACGTTGGTATCAGTATTCGCCAGTTCTTGCACATTTTCAACCGCTTGTCGAATTTTCTCTTTTGCCTCTTTGCGACCTTGTTTGAGAATATTCAGTACTTTTTTGCTCGGATAAACCCCGAATTGCTCGCCTAAATCAAAGTCGTAGCCTTTCCAATAGCCTTGCACCGTTGGTAAGTCGTGTGTACTCAACGTGGTCATTGCTTGGTATGGATAGTTCTCTAGTGGTTTACTTCCATTTGCATCCATTTCAAAATAAAAGATGTTATAAGCTAAAATACCTTTTTCTTCCAATTTTTCGAGCATACCTTTCGGCACTGTGCCTAACGCTTCAGCAATGATTAAACATTGGTGGCGTTGGCTTTCAAGAGCTAGAATTGCAAGTAAATCATCTAATGGATAACGCACATAAGCACCGTTTTTGGCTGAGTCTCCTTTTGCTACCCACCACATACGTGCCAAACCTAAAATATGATCAATCCGCAATGCACCACAATCTTTCATATTGGCACGTAATAAGTCGATAAATGGTTGATAACCTCGTGCTTGTAACACTTCTGGATGCATTGGTGATAAGCCCCAGTTTTGTCCGTTTGGTGCCATAATATCTGGAGGAGCGCCCACAGAAGCATCCAATACAAACAACTCTTTATCTGCCCAGGTTTCCGCACCGTTATCTGCTACGCCTACGGCTAAATCGCGGTAAAAGCCTACAGGCATTTCAAGCTCTTTCGCCAATAAGTTGCATTGTTGTAATTGCTGTTGTGCAACAAATTGCAACCACATATAAAAACGTACTAAATCGCTTTGTTCCGCTTGGAATTGTGCCACTGCTGGCGAATGGTAATCGTGATATTGTTCTGCCCAGAAATTCCAGCCCCATTGTTCGCTAAATTGTGCAGAGAGCCAACTATGCAATGCATCAAACGTACCTTGGATTTTCAATGCTTCGCCATTTTGAGCGATAAATTGCTCGAAAGCGGTCTGATCTTGACTACAAAATGCAGAATAGGCTAAACGTAAGCCGTGCAATTTCAAGCTCATTACTTGCGTATAATCGACATAATCTTTCGCACGCTGTTCGGCTAATTGGCGTTGCGTTTCAGCGTTATTAAACCACGCTTGTGCCTCTTGAGATTGCTGGAACGCATCAATCGCATTCACATCAATATAGACGATATTCATCCACAAACGTGAAGATGGGCTGTAAGGACTTGCCCCTTCTGCATTCGCTGGGAAAAGTGCGTGAATTGGATTAAGACCGACAAAATCGCCACCTTTTTCAGCTACTTTAGTTAAGAATGCTTTGAGATCACTGAAATCGCCAATTCCCCAGTTTTGCTCTGAACGTAAGGTGTAAAGCTGTAAAATTGCTCCCCATAATTTCTGATGAGCTTGCAATGCTTTTGGCTGGAATGCTGTTTCTGGTGTTACAATCACACGGCAATGATACGCTGCTTTTGCGGTGTGAAGAGAAAGCTCGTGATAGCCTAGAGGTAAATTACTCGGCAAGTTGATCGCATTGCGTTTTACTTTGCCTGTCAGCATTTCGTTATTTTCAAGCGTAAGTTGCCAGTGTGCCTGCAAGTCTTGATTGCTGTTTGCAATATGCAGTGGAATATAGACCGCTTGTCCTGCCTTTACCACTTTAACAAGCGGTAAAATTTGACGGCTTTTTGGCGAGCCAAGGCGTTTCGCGATTTTTTGGTAAACTTCCGAGCTTGCATAACGACGGCGACCATATTCATCGAAGAAATAAGTGTTTAAATAAGGGTGAGTTTGTTTCATTTGCTTTTCCTAAATATAAATATATCGTACCGTAGGGTGTGTGAAATGAAGCTTCACGCACGCAAGCGGTTTATTCTTCATAAGAATTGACAAAGCGTGCGTGGATTTTTTTAAATCCACACACCCTACGTTTTCTATCCTTTTACCCCACCAGCTGTGAGACCGCCAACCAACCAACGTTGTGCCAAAATAAACACAAGGGTAATTGGAATCGCTGAAAGAATTGCCGCTGCCGCAAAGTCGCCCCAGAGGTAATTTTGTGGATGAAGATATTGTTGCATTCCCACTGCTAAAGTGTAGTTGTCTACATCACGTAATAAGAGTGAGGCAACAGGAACTTCAATGATAGAGGAAATAAATGCGAGAATAAATACTACCGCTAAAATTGGCACAGAAAGTGGCAATAAAATCAAGCGGAACGTTTGCCACGGGGTTGCACCATCCAGGGCCGCTGCTTCTTCTAACGATTTATCGATGGTTTCAAAGTAGCCTTTGATTGTCCAAACGTGCATTGCAATACCGCCTAAGTAAGCGAAGATTACGCCACCGTGGGTATTCAAGCCTAAAAATGGAATGTAGTCGCTCAAGCGATCAAATAAAGCATACAACGCCACAAGAGAAAGCACTGCAGGGAACATTTGGAAAATCAGCATTGATTTCAAAAGTAGGCTTTTTCCCACAAAGCGTAAGCGTGCAAAGGCATAAGCTGCGGTAGTAGAAAGCATTAGTGTAATAATTGCAGTAATGCCCGCGACTTTCACAGAGTTCCAAAGCCAAAGTAATACTGGGAATGGTGGTGGTGTTACCGTACCATCAGCGTGAGTTACACTAAAACCAAGTGCTAATTTCCAGTGTTCGAGAGAGATTTCACTTGGGATCAGCTCACCTAAAGCCAAGTTTCCTGGGCGAAGCGAGATACCGATGATCATAAACATCGGGAATAAAATTAAAGCACAAAAGCCGATTAAAAACAGATGCGTTGAAAATAAACGCAGTTTCATTGATTTAGGTTGAACAATAGCCATAGGTTGTATCCTTTTGTATTTCCCTTAGAACCTTTGTAGGGACAGGCTTTATGCCTGTCCTTGGCAATTTTGGACAGGGATAAACCCTGTCCCTACGAGAGTAAAAGCATTAATCCTGAGAAAGTTTTGTCATTCTAATTTGGAACAACGCTAATCCGCTCACGAGTAAGAAGATAATCACCGCAATGGCTGCAGCTAAGCCGAAGTCTTGTGTACCGCTGCCTTCAAAAGCGATGCGATATGTATAGCTTACTAACAAATCTGTGTGACCTGCTGGTGTAGTTGTTCCCACCATATTTGGCCCACCATTGGTTAAAAGCTGAATTAATACAAAGTTATTAAAGTTAAATGCAAAGCTTGCAATCAAAAGTGGCATTAATGGTTTTACCAACAATGGCATCGTAATACGGGTAAAGTTTTGCCATACGCTTGCTCCATCAATTGCTGAAGCCTCATATAAGTCTTGCGGAATGGCTTTTAATAAGCCCATACATACGATCATAATGTATGGATAGCCTAGCCAAGTATTTACAATTAACAACATCGTTTTGGCTAAGAATGGATTGTTAAACCACTCTGGACGAATACCGAATAGGTTATTCAGAATTAAGTTGATTTCTCCGAAACTTTGATTAAATAGCCCTTTAAAAATCAAAATTGAAATGAACCCAGGTACGGCATATGGCAAAATTAGCAGTAAGCGATAAACCGATTTGCCACGTAATGCTTCCCACTGAACAAGTGAGGCAAATACCATACCAATGATAGTAGTGAATACTACAGTTAAGAGGGCAAAAACGACCGTCCACACGAAAATTTTAAGGAAAGGTTCTTGTACGCCTTCATCGGTTAAAATTTTCACAAAGTTTTTCCAGCCCACACCCACGGTATAACCTGGTTCTAAACGTTCGCCAACAAAATTGCCTTGGATGTCAACTTCTTGGAAGAAACCAATCGCATCATTCGCACGATAAACTTTGCCTGTTTCTACGTTAGTTAAGTCTTGTAAGCTGTCTTCATAGCGATAACGTGGTTTTTGCTCGGCAAACTGGCGTAAAGAACTCATACTTAATCGTTCTTCCGTCGGCAATACAACCTGAATGCTTTGTAATACTTGACGATTTTGCGTAATTACTTTCAGTGGTGCGACTTTGGCTTCTGGCAGCTGTTCCACTTCTTTTACCGCTACTTCACCTTCATTGTGGTCTAATACAAGCGGTTCAGAAAGATAATTTTTTTGCGAAGTTTTGTTAGTGAGGGCAATTTGGTATTGGTTCTCGCCATTTTCCAATAATTTAAAATCTAAACGATCACCTGCGGCATAGGTTTGGCTTTGGAGCTGTTTTAATACCTGCTCATAGCTCAGCTGGTTTGAGCCACTGTAGTTTGTAAAAGCAATTACCACCGTACAAAGCAGTGGAAACAGCACGAAAATTCCCATTGCGGCAACGCCTGGATAAACATAACGCCAGCGATAGGTAGCTTGATTACTAAAGATGTAAATTCCTGAAGTGACCACAACTAACACGAGCAGTGCGAAAAGAATTTCACCTTGTAGATAGATGGTAAAAACAAGATAAAACGCAATGAGATAAAGCAAGCCTGAAAAGATGCGTTTAACCCAAAGTTGAGAAGGAGTGAGTGGTTTGGTATTTAGCATAAAGATCCCCAAATGTTTGAGAAAATGCAAGAATTTAGAAAAATAACCGCTTTCGCAAAAGTCTATGAAAATGCAATATTCATAGAAAAGAAATGATTTTTTTGTAGCAATAGTGTTGCTTTAGTGTAGGGGCTCAAGCAACACGCCCCTACACTTACTTCTACGATATAATAACTACTCTTTTTCAATCTTCGCTTGTGCTTCATCAAGCGCAGCTTTTACAGATTGACGACCAGAAGTTGCATTCACAATGGCCGCTTTTTCTGAATACCAGAAACGACTCATTTGAGGGATATTTGGCATTATCTCTCCATTTTCTGCATTTTTCATTGTTGCTGCGATGCGTGGATCTGAGGCTAATTTTGCTTGGTAAGATTTTAATGCCACCGCACCTAATGGTGCATCTTTGTTCATAGTATCTAAACCATTATCCGTTAAGAGGTAGTTTTCTAAAAACTCTTTTGCTAAGTCTTTGTTCGGGCTTGAAGCATTTACTGCCGCACTTAATACGCCAACGAATGGTTTAGATGCTTTACCGTTTAACGTTGGAAGCACCGCTACACCATAGTTGATGCCGCTTTTCTCAATGTTTGCCCAAGACCAAGGACCGTTAATGGTTAATGCGGTATTACCTTTGTTAAATGAAGCTTCAGAAACCGAGTAATCTGCATCAGCATTGATCACTTTTTTCTTCACAAGATCGACCACGAATTGTAAGCCTTTTTGGGCAGCTTCGTTGTTGACACCTACATTTTTCACGTCATAGCCGTTTGGGGTAACTTTAAAGGCATAAGCCCCTTGTGAAGAAGACACTGGCCAGGTAAAGTACGGTTCTTGTAAGTTCCACATAATCGCATTTTTACCTTTCGCACGAAGTTCTTTGTCTAAGCCTTCGATCTCTTCCCATGTTTTTGGTGGGTTCGGCACTAAGTCTTTGTTATAGATTAAAGAGAGTGATTCAATCGCAATAGGGTAAGCAATTTGTTTGCCGTTATATTTATTTGCATTCCAACCGATGTCAGAAATTTTCGCTTTAAATTCTGCACTTGGTTGCACCTCTGCAATTAAACCTGCTTGTGCGTAGCCACCAAAGCGGTCATGAGCAAAAATGATGATGTCTGGACCATCTCCAGTTGAAGCCACTTGTGGGAAAAGTTCTTCTAATTTTCCTGGGTGTTCAACGGTCACTTTTACGCCCGCTTCATTTTCAAATTTTTTACCGACTTCTGCTAAGCCGTTGTAGCCTTTATCGGCACTGATCCAGATGTTGAGTTGTCCTTCTACAATTTTTGCTTGCACGCCTTGGGCAGTCAAGAATCCAACACATAATGCTAATGCGGTTTTGGTGAATTTTTTCATAGGAATGTCCTCGTTTAGGTTTATATCAATTGCCAAGCCATTTTTATTTCATCTGACTTGGTTTTATGCCTCGCATAATGCAAAAAATACATTGGCTTTTCCTCATCCCCCCCTCTACGCCCCCCTGCTTAAAATCTTGATTTACTTCACAAAATTGACCTCTTGTATCTCGTTTTGTGATCTGGGTCACATTTTTTAGGTAAAATTTTGTGATCTAGTTCACAAAAAATGGCGTAAAAAAGTTCTATTTCACTATGCAAAAAAATGACAAAAGTATGATGTACTCCTCCTAAAAAATCCTTAAATTATCGACAAGTTCAGTTAGGTGCGAATTAAGCTAAAAATTCCACCGCTTTGTGAGGATTCCCAAATGACCGATGTTCGATTAGTCAATGTTTGCAAATCTTATGGCAACGTACATATTTCTAAAAACGTCAGTTTAGATATTAAAGATGGTGAATTTGTTGTTTTCGTTGGTCCTTCAGGCTGCGGTAAATCGACCCTACTTCGAATGATCGCAGGTTTAGATGAAATTACCTCTGGTGATTTATTTATTGGCGATAAGCGAATGAATGATGTGCCACCAGCAAACCGCAATATCGGGATGGTATTCCAATCTTATGCCCTTTATCCGCACTTAACGATTGCGGAAAATATGTCGTTCGGCTTGAAATTAGCAGGGGCAAAAAAAGAGGAAATTGAGCAACGGGTCAATCAAGTAGCAGAGATTCTGCAACTAGCACATCTTTTAACACGTAAACCTAAAGAGCTTTCAGGCGGTCAGCGTCAGCGTGTGGCAATTGGGCGTACATTAGTTTCACAACCAGAAGTCTTTTTGCTTGATGAACCCCTTTCTAACCTTGATGCGGCATTACGTGTACAAATGCGGGTAGAAATTTCTAAACTCCACAAAAAACTCAACCGCACAATGATTTATGTGACCCACGATCAAGTCGAAGCCATGACTCTCGCTGATAAGATCGTGGTGTTACAAGCAAACAGCGACAACATTGAGAGTAATGTTGCTCAGGTGGGGCGTCCGTTAGAACTTTATCACTATCCTGCTAACCGCTTTGTAGCAGGTTTTATCGGCTCGCCAAAAATGAACTTTTTACCTGTGCGTGTGGTGGACGTGAAAGAGGATGCGGTTCAAATTGAGATGCTAGATGCAGATCACGTGAGTTTCTGGATTCCTGTGGAAGGTATGGGCTTAAATGTGGGCGATAACGTTTCATTAGGTATTCGTCCAGAGCATTTACTCCCTTGTGAACATAGCGACATTTGCATTAAAGGCACGGTAAAAGTGGTGGAACAATTAGGGCACGAAACGCAAGTTTATCTCGAATTACCTGCAATTAAACAAAATATTGTTTATCGCCAAAATGACATCGTATTAGTCAAAGAAAGCGATGAAATGGCAATCGGTATTAATCCGAATCGATGTCACCTGTTCCGCGAAGATGGTACAGCGTGCAGACGTTTATATAAAGAGTTGGGTGTTTAACCTGTTTTTACATAATGACAAAACTAAAGGAGCTTATTATGAGCCTTAATAAAACAGTATTAGCAACAATCGTATCTGGTGCATTACTTTCTAGCACAGCATTTGCTGTTGATTTTCATGGTTATGCTCGTTCAGGCATCGGCTGGACATCAGGCGGTGGTGAACAATCTGCATTCTCGGTAAATGGTGGTGGTTCTAAATACCGTTTAGGTAATGAATCTGATACCTATGCAGAATTTAAATTAGGTCAAGAACTATTCAAATCAGGTGAGAAATCTATCTACTTTGATTCTAACGTGGCTTATGGTGGTACGTTAAATGATAACGACTGGACAGAGACTAGCCCAGCATTACGCGAATTAAATGCACAATTTAAAAACTTTGCAGACGTGTTACCAGGTGCGACATTATGGGCAGGTAAACGCTTCTATCAACGTCACGATGTGCATATGAACGACTTCTACTACTGGGATATTTCTGGTCCTGGTGCAGGGGTTGAGAACATTGATTTAGGCTTTGGTAAATTATCTGTAGCAGCAACTCGTAATACCGAGCGTGATGGTGCATTCTCTTACTATTATGACCACGCAACAAAAAACTATAAGAGCGATCGTGATAAGAAAAAATCAGTTTATAACGATGTATTTGATGTGCGTTTAGCGAATATTGAATTATGGAAAGATGGTTCATTAGAATTAGGCTTTGACTATGCGAAAGCACACACCAAAGATGATGCACATTTCGCTAACGATAACGCAGTGAAAAAAGGTTATATGGGTACAGCAGAATACACCCAAGGTAACTTCTTCGGCGGCTTCAATAAATTTACCGTACAATATGCAAAAGACTCAATGGTGGATGGTGCGGGGCATGCTAGTGGCAGTTCTGCAGATAAACGTGGCAATATGCTTCGCTTAATCAATCAAGGTACATTCCAAGCAAGTGATAAAGTAGAAGTCATGTATGCTTTAATCTATCAAAAAAATGATTTAGATAACAAACAAGGTAAAACGTGGTACTCTGCAGGTATCCGTCCAATGTATAAATGGACAGACACGATGAGCACTTTATTAGAAGTGGGCTACGACCGCATTAAAGATCAAGCCACTGGCAAGAAAAATGATCTTATGAAATACACTGTTGCTCAACAATGGCAAGCAGGTAACAGCATTTGGGCTCGCCCTGCAATCCGTGTATTCGGTACTTACGCACACTGGAATGATAAATTCAATACCGCAGCTCGCACTAACCAAGGTTACAAAGCGAAAGATGGCGAATTTATCGGTGGCGTACAATTTGAGGCTTGGTGGTAATAGCTTATAAAGCGGTCAAAATTGGTAAATCATTTGCAAAAATCGACCGCTTGAAATTACCGTAGGGACAGGGTTTATCCCTGTCCTTTTCATATTATCGGACGGGGATAAACCCTGCCCCTACAATTTATTACAATGAATATTTCAGGGGATAATTTATGAAATTCAAACTCTCCCTTTTATTTTCCGCACTTGCCCTTTCAAGTGCTATTTTTGCAAACGAACCATCTAAAACCGAACTCGCTAATTTCAATTGGCAAGCGGTTGATTTATCGCAAAAAATTACCAGCGATGTGAACGAGGCAAAAATTGTCGCCTTCGCTAAAAATCTTGCAGGCACAGAGAGTGCCGTTATTGGTTACAAAATTCCTGCCAATCAAGGTACACTAAATATCAAAATCAAAAGCTTGGTCGTAGATAATAACCACATTTTTGTACCGAATGTATTAGTGCTTGATAGCAATTACAATATCTCTCTCAAATATCCAGCTTCCCAATTTAAAAAAGCGGAAGAGCGAGGATTAGAAGGTAACCAATTACAAGCTGAACTAAGCTTAACCCCTGTTTCAGGACAAGATTTTGTTTATGTGCTTCTCTACACCACTGAACAAGATCTGAATGGGCAAACCCAATTCACCCACCCTGCTAAACTCTATGAAAAGGCAAAAGGCAACCAACCGCCAGCAATTGCCGATATTATGGTCAAACATACCAATTCAGGTAAAATCGAGTTAGAAGTGGATGGCATACAATCAACGCAATTTGTCGGTTTAGGTAATATTGCTAAAGGTGGTGCGATCTTTGAAAGTAAGGCACAAACTGCACCTACGCAAAGCGTGGGAGAGGCAAAACCAACAGTGAGCAAAATGCAACAAAGTATTAAAAATGAACCGCTTGCTCAGCCTGTAGAACAAACTACTGAGCAATATTTCAACCAAGCGGTGAAGAGTGCGCTGAAAAATCATGACATTAATAAAGCAATGAACTTGGTCAATGAAGCAGAAAAATTAGGCTTAACTCAACCTCGTAAAATTTTCTTACAGCAAGTTTCATCTAAATAATCCTATCTTTTTATCATAATGATCCTTTTGCCATCACTGCTGCAATACCGTGATGGCTTTTTTACATTCTGGTTACCAGAAATTTCTCCCCCATTTTCTGTAAAAAATTGCTAAAATCAAACGGGTATACATCATAAAAAGAGGAAAAGAAAGGATGCCAGCTCTAATTTCGGGTTTAATGTCGAGTAAATTTATTGCTCATTTTTCGAAAAAAGAAAATCAGATTGAACGCCCTGCCTTATTGGCAAAATTAGAAAAAGCAAAAAATTATCCCCTTACTCTACTTGCTGCTCCAGCCGGTTATGGCAAAACGACCTTAATGGCTGAATGGCAAGCTATTCAAACTGCAAAACATCAGCGAGTTAGCTGGTTAAGTTTAGATAAAAGTGATAATCAAGCGGTCGAATTTGCTCGCTATTTTACACAAGCATTACGGGATGCAACGCATCTCTCTTTTAGTCATTGCCTCTTTCAAGATGATCTTACCCGCTATTTTCATGAACTCTTGCTTGAATTACAAAGCATTCGTTCCCCTTTTTATCTTATTTTGGATGATTATCATCTGATCGAAAATGCAGAAATTCACGAAGCAATCCGATTTTGGCTAAAGCATCAGCCTGAAACAATGCATTTCATTCTGCTTTCTCGTACGCTTCCTCCCATCAGCATTACACAATTACGACTGCGTGAGAAATTACTTGAAATAGGTGTAAATGATTTAGCCTTCGATCTTGAACAAAGTCGTCAATTGATTGAACAAGCAACGAATATTACCCTAAGTGAAACAGCACTTCATCTCCTCTATGAGCACACGCAAGGTTGGATTAGTGCACTACAATTACTTTGCTTTAGTTTAAATACTTCCCCAGAATGGCTTAATACACCAGAGAAATTATTTGCTAGCCTGAGTCAGCAACATATAGAAGATTATTTGAGCGAGGAAGTCTTCCATTTCATTCCATCACAAACGCAATATTTTATGCAATGTTGTGCTCTGCTACATAAGATGAATGAACGTCTCGTATTCGCTTTAACGCAAGCAGAAAATGGGATTTATCAACTTGCAGAATTGGAAAAACAAGGCTTATTTGTACAACGTAATATTCACGAGAATGGCGAAACGTGGTGGCAATTTCACCCGATTTTATCTGATTTTTTACGCCAACGTTGCCGAATGGAACACCCTCAAACTTGGCGAACATTACATCACCTTGCTATAACGGAATGGCTAAAGCTAGGTAATGGCACAGAAGCCTTATATCACGCTCAAATTTTAGAAGAGCCAGCATTACTTTATAAAGTATTGCAAGAATATGGTTGGAAATTATTCCATCAAGGACAATTAAAATTACTCGAAGAGTGTTTAAATTTAATGCCTGCTGAGCAGATTTGGCAGGATTCGAATTTAGTGTTGTTGAAAGCGTGGTTATCACAAAGCCAGCATCGTTATCAAGAAGTCTCGGGAATCTTGCAAAATTTTAAACCAAATCAACCTCTTGAAGAGGATTTACAGGCTCATTTTGAAGCCTTGCAAGCTCAAGTTGCGATTAATGAAGGCAATGAGGATTTAGCTTACCAGCTTGCGAACCGTGCTTTAGTACATTTTTCTTCTAAAGTTGGCTATGCTCAAATTGTCGCTAATTCTATTATTGGCGAAGCACAACATTGCCAAGGTTACCTCAAAGAAGGTTTGCAGCGAATGCAAAAAGTAGAAAAGATGGCGTTAGAGCACTCTGCTTATCATCAATGGCTCTGGTCAAAATTACAGCAAGCTGAAATGCTTTCCGCTCAAGGTTTTCTACAATCTGCTTATGATTTACTGAAAGATACGACGCAACAGGCTCAACTTTTACACAAAATTCCGATGCACGAATTTTTATTCCGTTTACGCGGACAAATTTTGTGGGAATGGCATCACTTAGATGAAGCTGAAGAGATGGCAAATGCGGGGATAGAAGTGCTTGAAAAAGAGAGTGAACAAGCACATTGCTTGGCATTGATCGCAAAAATTTCTCTTACTAAAGGGAATTTAACGAATGCTTCCCGCTTAATTGAACAAGGTAAAAACCTGCTTGCTAGCCATTCTGTTCATCGCGATTGGCTAACGACTTTTGATGAAGTTCAGCTCTATTATTGGCAAATTAGAGAAGAAAAAGCACCGCTTGAAGGGTGGTTGGCACAAACCACGTTCCCGACTCAAGATCATAATCATTTCTTGCAACGCCAATGGCGAAATATTGCCCGCTGTTATTTGTTGCAAGCACAGTTTGATAAAGCATTGGAGATCGTAAACCGCTTATTAAAAACCACGGCAATCTTTAATTTAATTAGCGACACACAACGAGCTTTGATTTTACGCAATCGCATTTATTATCAACAAGGTCAGCACGATTTAGCTCAACGCGATTTAATCCAAGCCTTAAATCTCAGCCAACAAACTAATTTTATTAGTGCGTTCGTGATTGAAGGCGAATTGATGGCTGAACAAATCCGCCAATTACTGCAAATTAATGTGTTAGATGATTTATCAACGCATAAAGCGAAATTTATTTTGCGTAGTATTAACCAGCATCATCGTCATAAATTCGCCCATTTTGATGAAGAGTTTGTAAGTCATTTACTGAAAAATCCACAGCTGCCTGAACTGCTCAAAATAAGTCCGCTCACTTCCCGCGAATGGCAAGTGCTTGGGCTAATTTATGCAGGTTATAGCAATGAACAAATTTCTCAAGAATTAGTCGTTGCAATAACCACAATCAAAACGCACATACGCAACCTATACCAAAAGATTGGTGTTGAAAATAGGATTGAGGCGATTGAGTATACGAAGAGTTTATTGAAGATGATGGGGTATAATTAAGAAAAAGGCAGAATTCATATTCTGCCTTCAAACTTTTATCTATTTTGTTGTTTTTTTAATATTCTCTTTTGGCTGTTTTTCATCATAAACAATGGTTTTTACACATAATTGAATAATTTGATCTGAACCATTACGGATAT
>OAWH01000143.1_pt1 | contig 15782 bp, 17 predicted proteins | sample 1476611 | NCBI WGS metagenome assembly OAWH01 (sample SAMEA2580164, study PRJEB22360) | human gut metagenome | biome: human gut; feature: human-associated habitat; material: faeces | place: Denmark | collected 2008/2010
CTGATTTTATTGTCTATTTACCTCAATCTCTTGCACTCGCTGAACAAATGGAAGTATTACTTCCTGCAAGCACTGTGAATGGTTTTGATCCAAAAGTGGAACGTGAAATCGGCCGAATTCTTGGCTACCCAGAAAAAGATATCGAATACTATATTCAGCATTTTCAAGATAATTTAGAGAAGTATCGGCAGCAGTATAGTTGATAGATTTAAATCCAAGTGTGAACAATAATTTTAAATATTAAAAAATATTCTCCTGGATGACGTTATATTTCTATAAAATATGGCTGTTTTATTATTTTCTATAAATTGATATTTAAGGTAAAAGATGATAGCAAAGAATAAGTATCTCATATCTTTATTTATAATTATTTATCTTGGAATACTTGCTTATGGAGTTTTGTCAGGAGGAATTTCTAAAAACTATACTAGAAAACAAGAGGGAGAGCGTCTTTATACGGCAATAAACCTTCAATTTAAAGATAAAATTCAATATCAAAATGTAGACTTCAGGTATATTAAGATTAGTCTGTATCTGCTTGGTGAGTTAAGGGATTACAAGGATTTTGTATCTAAACGAGGCTATTCCGAAATTAGAGAAAATGTTTACTGTAAAAATGGTAATTTGATTACATTACACCACAATTTTCCTAATATTGAATTTCAGTATGAATATGATTCTTCAGTATGTAAGTGATGTTTTAAGCGAGTTAATACTCACGTAAAAAATTAAAATGTAGCATGTTCAAATGAAAAGTGCGGTCAAAACATAAGCGATTTTCGGTATTATGTAGCAGTTGCACAAAGACCAAAATTTAAACAAAACCATACAAAAATGCCCTTATTTCGATAAGGGCATTATTTTTAATAAATGTATTTTACAGAATTATACTTATTTTTTCCATTACTCACTTTTCCGTTTTCTTCTAAACAGTCTTTCTCGTTTCTCCTCTAGCAACATTTGTTCCATCATTGCAGGATAAGCCTGTTCACAGAGAGCAACGTATTCAGGTTGGGTGAGGTGTTCTCTAATTTTAGTCGGGCAACGTAGATAGATTTTATCTTCTGCAAAACTACTAATAATAGAAAGCATCTGATAAGGTTTCCCATCTTCGGTTTCAAACACTTCATCGGTAAATTGCATTTCAAATATCGCCACGACTACCTGATTATTAGCGATTTCATAGGCTCCATAAAATATCAATGGATTACGGGGTAAAGTACTGACTTCTTTCGCAAGGTCTCGCAAATTGTGATAGAACAACAGATAGGCATCATCTTTTACGTTTGAATACATCTGAGCCAGTTCTCGCATAAAAGTTTTGAATGTTTCATAGTCCATCTTTTTTAAATCCACGTTAAGTGGCGTGTGTGTCATGGTTTCCATTATTGCTCCTTGTGTTGCTTTAAATTGTTTAGGCTACGGCTAAATATTGGTTATCGTTTGAGGCTTCCAAACATAAACTTTCCAATCCGAATTTTGCCGCAGGTTTCTTATTTCCCTGCCAGTAGCCAGTTAAATCTCGTGAAGGTCTAGCTTTCAAACAGCGTTTTAGCACGTTGTTGAACTTGTCTTTATCCGACTGGTAACGAAAATCCTCACGCCATGCGGCTTCATTCGCGTAGTGCATCATGTAATTATTTCCCATCTTATGATACACACCCATAATCATTCTTCTAAATCTTGCAAAGAAGGATTCAGCTAGATTATTAGTGGTGCCGTCAATCGAACAATACTCTTGTGAATGATTTACGCGGCATAAGTCATAGTGAAATTCCAAGCCATCATAAGCAGGATTTTCATCAGCACAAATTGTAGATTTTGGTACGACTAAGCGATGTGTTAAAGCCAACATATCATTAGCATTTTCCTCTTTAACTAACGCAACGAGTGTGCGGTCGGCTCCTTTCATTATTTCCTGATTTGCAGCTTGTTGACGGAAAACCATAACGCAGGATTTATCTTTACGTTGGTGACATCTCTTACGTCTATCAATTCGCTTATGTTTAAAATTTTTGGGGCGAAGGTAGTTATTCACATAACAACCATCAATATGAATAATGCCCGTGAGTGGTGTGTAATCTTGCGTTTTTTCAACTGCTTCACGGAATTTATGTAGTAATGCCCATGACGTTTTATATTGCACGCCAATATGACGAGATAAGTTAAGCGCAGAAATCCCTTTACTATTGATAGTGAAATAATAAACCGATAACAGTAGCTTTCTTAGGGAAAGTTTAGTGTGCTGAAAAATCGTACCACTTTTTACAGAAAAACGATGTTGGCAATGTTTGCACTGCCATTGCTTACGAGAAGAAATAAAATAGGCTTTATGCTCAATCTGGCAACGAGGACATTGAACAGTATGAAAACAATGAGAATTTCCCCAACGAGCATTTTTAAGAAGAATGAGTATTTCGGTATCAGATAAATCGTAAATAGCGAACGCAGAGAGATTGCGAAGTGCAGAAAGTAAAAGTGGTGATGTTTTCTTGTTGTTTTTCATTTTTTTCGTTCAACGGCATAATCAACTCTCAACTTATTGTTTTTTTTAGTCAATAAGTCATGTTTCTCTTGCTAAATTGGTTGAACGAATTAAATATGAAAAAAAAGCAAACGAGAAGATTTGCTTAAAGTGGGCAGTATTTTAGATCGAAACTTGATCGATTTGCAAGAACAAAAAACAATCCCTTGCGAGGGGTTTGTAATGCAACACAACTTTGTGAATATCGCCAAAGATACGCTAGAAAATAAAGTAGTAATATTGTTTGAACATATCCGTAATACGCTCTGTATTAGTCGTTCAATGGATATTAGTAAACTCCTGCAATACCAATCTAAAGTAACAATATTAATAGTTAGTTATTAACACTTCAATACTTTGTGTTCTTGTTGTGTTGTATGAGCTATTGGCGTAAGAATAGTTCAAGGAATGTACAGTAAAACCCTTGGAAAAATCTAATAGTGATTGATTTATTAACCCTTTATGTTCTATAACATTAGATAAAGCCCATTTAACATTATTGCTATCTAGTGTATTCAGTACTTCATAAAGCTTATTTTCTTGTTTAAGAGACCAGTCTTTAAATCCCCTATTTCCATCATTATAGCTGCCAGTGGTAATTAAATATGGTGGATCTAAATAAACAAAATCATCATCCTTAAATTCTTGCGTACTTAAAAAATCATCAAAATCATTCGTGTGGAATGATATATTTTGCTGTTTCAATTTGTTTGTAAAGCGAATTAATTTCTCTCTTAATTTGTCAGAAAAACAACTTCTATTAGCTCCAAATGGATTATTATATTCATGATTATTGTTAAATCTAAATTGATAATTAAATGAGTAGCAAACTAACGTATAAAGGGATATTGGATTTGGATTTTTATTATAATCCTGTCTCAACTTAAGAAAGCCATCTTTATTTTCTTTTGAAAGGTTGTATAAGCTGATAAGCTCATCAATATGTTTTAATATTTTATTAGTATCCCAATTTTTAAACATTTCTAAAATTTGAATAACATAAAGGTTTAAATCATTAGCTTTAACTTGCTTTGCTGTCACATTAGCCGAAACATTTCCACCACCAGTAAATACATCATAGAAAGTATCTATTTTATCAGGAAATAATGGTAAAATTTGAGTTAATAGTTTAGCTTTACCTCCAATATAATTCATTGGACTTGCCACAATTTTGCTATTAGTTTTTACAGAAATTGACATCTTTACTATTCTCTTTTTCAATGTAAAAAATATATTCTTCTACTTGACGTTTTTTTACTATTTTAGATTGATAAGAATTATAATTGATAACTTTGCAATCATAAGTTTCTATTATGCCAATACTTTTTATTAATTCTTCAAGATCCTGCTTAGAAATAATCCCGTCAGAGTTATAGCTAATAAAAATATGCTTAGCTTGTACATGAGATAGTAATTCTTTAAAGGCTTGCTTAGCTTTAGATTTAGAAGAAAAAACAGATGTCTTTTTAGATGAGTCAATTCTTACACCTGTTTTCCCCTTAATTTCGGGGTTATCATACTTAGCTATCGTTTCCAGTAAATGATAATATGTAGCGTATTGCCTGCTATTATATGGTGGATCGATATAGCAAATATTAGCTACAATATCCTTGACCACATCTTCAGCTTTTCCTTGAATAGCTGTATTTTCACACTCGTTGTTGAATAAAATTGGATGCGTCAACTCCAAATCACTTAAAGCCCTTTTTTCCCAAAATTTCAGAAAGGCTCCATAAGTACCTGTTGTATTGGATATTTTTGTAACTGCCTCAATCAAGCAGCCAATAAGATAACTTTCCTCGCTATCTGAAATAAGATGTTTATTTTTCCATATTTGTATTTTGTGGCGAATACTATCAATCTTTTGTGCGTTTTTGGCTGTGAAAAAGCTTCTAGCTTGTTCTGTTCCAAGTTCATCATCTTTGCAACTATATTGCTCGGCAATAAATCCAGTTTTAGATGGAAGAGTATTTAAGTAGTCCAAAACATCCGAACCATTTAGTTCGGATAAAATCCCTTTAAACGTAGGCGTGAAGTTAGTAATAACATGACCATTTGCAATATGATAAGCGTAAGACATTAAATCATTTGTAACTATTTGGTAATGTCTTTTAAGATATAGAGAAACGCTCCCAGTACCTGAAAAAACATCAAAAAAAACAGGTTTCTTCTCGGTATAGTCAATTTTGCTTGTAATAAATTTTTCTAATTCTGAAAGTAATTTTACTTTGCTACCAATATATCTCATTTAAATTACATCCTTTTACATCCTACTTGAATTATAGCAATGCTTTAAGGCATATTCAATAATGTAGGAGTCTTATATGAGTAAACGCACTTTTGGTTGGGTTCAAAATCCATCATCATTTGAAAATTTGAAAAGTTTAGTTGGGATCTTTATTCCAACTGGTCATCAGCACAGTTACTTGCTTAAAATTCTTGATTCTGATTTAGTGATCAAAGATGCTAAATTGAGAGCTACCTTCAAAGAAAAATTATCATCAAATTGTATTGTTTTATCCTATGCTGATTTAGTCGGTACTGGTACATCTATTCGTAGCCAAGCACCTTGTGATGCGTTAGGACAAGCTAGTATTAAACCTCAAAAAGCAGGTAAGTTATATACAGATAACTGGACTACTGATGGCTTTGTCCGCTGGGCAGAGTGTTTGGGCTTTATCATTTATGATGAGTCTTCAGATTCATTTTCTGTTACTCAGCGAGGAATTGATTTTTATTCATCGGACGCTAGTTTTGCTGAAAACAAAGCTCTCCAAGAAGCATTTATGTCTTATCCGCCTGTACATAGAATATTATTTGAGCTAGATAAGGCTGGTAGTGATGGATTATCAAAATATGAGCTGGGTAGTAAACTTGGTTTTGCAGGAGAGTCAGGATTTACCTCAATACCATACTCCTTAGTTGTGGATACAATCACTTATGAATCAGATTTGCAATACATAAAGAAATTACGTTCAGATATAGAGGGTAGTGCAGACAAGTATGCTCGAATGATTAGTGGTTGGCTGGTTAAGATGGGGTGGGTTGATAACATAAAACGTAAGTTTAACAATTTACCAAATGAAACTGTCGAAAATCTAGGGCATTGTTTTAAAATAACACTAAAAGGACGGCAAATTTTAAGTAGGTTAAATGGTGGTAGTAAACATACTATCATTCCTAAGTATGTCTCTTGGAATATGTTAGCAACTAAAGCTCAAAATGCTGATTATTTGAGAACAAGACGATATAAGTTATTAGAAATACTAAATAAATCAAATGAAATTGAGTTAGTTAAATTAACAGAGAAACTTAATGAATTTAACTTGAAGCAAGGATTTAAGTTAGAAGTTAATCTAAAAAATGTGGAAAAAGATATTGCTGGTTTAAATGGGTGTGGAATTTTTGTTTTAGTTGAGGCAGGTAAGGCTAAGTTAATCTCAAAATTATTGCCATTAAAGCCACTAATTCAGAAAGTTGAAATCAAAAATCAAGAGATTGAAGAATTAAAACAGATTGCTTTAACTAAATATACTGCATTGCCATCAGAATGGGTTGAGTTAATTGAGATTTCTCGTGATAAAGATCAAAGTACTATATTTGAGATGAAAGTAGCCGATCTTTTTGAAAAGTGCTATCGGATTAATTCATTACATCTAGGCGGTGCATCAAAACCTGATTGCTTGCTATGGGGTGATAACTTTTCTGTTATTGTCGATGCAAAAGCTTATAAAGATGGCTTCCCATTTCAAGCAAGTGAAAAGGATAAAATGGTTAGATATTTACGAGAGTGCGAGCGTAAAGATAAAGCAGAAAATGCAACCGAATGGTGGAATAATTTTCCACCAGAATCAAATTCAAATCAGCTATTTTTTATGTTTGCAAGCTCATTCTTTTCTTCGACAGCTGAAAAGCATTTAGAATCAGTTTCGATTGCATCTAAATTTAGCGGTTGTGCTTGGGATGTTGACAATCTTCTTTCTGGGGCTAACTTTTTCTTACAAAATCCACAAGCTACGCTACAATATCATTTAATAAGGGTATTTTCAAATAAAGTGGTAGATGCTGAAATATTTAGTAAGAGTTAAAAATAGGAATTTATTTACATTAATCAATATAATTTAAAAACACAGTCTTCTATTATTAGTGTACTTGGGGTACACCACCTACTCTTTCAAAAGAGAACTTGAGGCTGCATCTATTGAGTTTAAAATAAGTTTCTACTCTCTTAAATTCAGAAATATTATTACTTTTACGTAATTTCTCTTTTTGTAATGAAAATAAATAAAGAAAATTATTTAGCTTCATAAATAGCTTTAAATGCTACTTCCACAGCCCTTTGAACATCACTCGACATTTGTCGATAATGATTGATAAGGGTTTGCTCTTTTTCAGCCAACTCATCACTTGGCAAACCTTGAAACATTTTTCCCTCTCCAGTTAGCAACCAGTTAATATCGATATTCATCGTTTCTTTTAATTTAGCTAGCGCTTCTACGTTCGGTTCACGTTCATGGCGTAAATAGTTTTGAACAGAACGATATGGGATGCCTGATAATTCTGAAAATTCCTTAATATTGAGATTTTTAGATTCAAGAACCTGTTTTAATCTTTTACTTATGCTCATTTGAGTATTCCATATTGACTTTTTATGTTCTTTAGGGTAACATTAAGAATGTGAAAGTTACCCTAATGGGTATATTTTAATATTAAATATAGAACAAATCAAAAAAAATGGCTCAACACTTCCTTCTTTCAAGCAAAGCTCGCTCGCTTTCTTCTTACGAGATTGCACAACTCTCGGAAGAAGAAGCGTATGATTTGCTTTGTGAATTAAGATGGGGTGGAAAAGAGTTCATCACTTGTCCTAAATGTGGGGTGCAACACAAGCCTTATTATATTTCTACACGTAAACAATGGCGTTGCAAACATTGTAATCACACTTTTAGTGTCACTTCTGGCACCATTTTTTCCAATCGCAAGAAACCGATTAAGGTTTATCTCTATGCTTTAATGGAGTGGGTAAATGCCGTCAAAGGCTTATCATCCCTTCAATTAGCACGTAATGCAAAACTTAATCCTCGCACGGCATTTGTTTTATCGCATAAATTCCGTAAAGCCTTACTTGAAAGCCGTGATATGAAACCACTTTCAGGTGTAGTGGATATGGACGGTACTTATGTTCATCCTGCACCACGTAAAGCAAATAAGAAATCTGACCGCATTGACTATCGTTTAAAGGAAAATCAGAATCTTGATAAACGTTGTGTAATGGTTGCGCGTGAGCATTATTCGCCAGAAGAAAAAGCCAGTAATGTGCTGCATTGTGGGGCAAAACGCTCTCACGTTTTTGTGGCACATACAGAATCGCAATCAGTAGTGAAAAGTTTTGCTGAAAAATTCATTAAACCTAATACGCAAATCAATACCGATGAAAGTACGGCTTATGATGTCTTGTTACCTTACTATAACTTGAGAACTGTAAACCATAAAGAAGAATATCGTAGTGACTTAGGTGTAACAAACAATCAGGCAGAAAGTCTATTCAGTCGTTTTAAGCGTATGTACTACGGACAAGTTCACCGTATCAGTAACGAATACTTACTCAACTATGCGAATGAAATTGCCTACCGTGAGGACAATCGCCGTACCTCAAATAAAACGCAGTTTATTGATGTATTAAGCCGATGTTTGAAAACCACCAACGATAACAATGAATGGTGCGGTTATTGGCAACGAAAAATTATTCATCAAGAAGTGATTTGGCAGTAGATTATGGCATATAACTTAGATAAGAAACTCAAAGAGTTTGAATTTGAGCGTAAACAAGTATTACATCATCTTGCGTTGCTTGATGCGAACATTGCCACACTAAAACGTGCTATTGAGCTTACTCAACAGGAAAGTGATGTAGCCCTTTATAATACAGAAAATTTTGTGTACCGTTCCAAGTATAAGCTCTTTAAAGGGAAAATTCGTAAATACATCGTACAAATGATGCGAGAAGCCCCCAACAAAGCCTTTACAATTACCGAACTCACGCAACGCATTTTTGAGATTGAACAAAATCCTGATACACCATCCGAAAAACACCTTGATTCCGTTCGTAAACAACTGAATGAGTTTTATAAAAGAGAATGGATTAATAGAATTCAAATCAGCCGAAATGAGGTTCACTGGCAATGGAAACAAAAATAGCGGTATTTTTACCGCTACTTATCCATTTCTACTCAAGAGGTTTTAATCGCCATTCAGAACGCCTGAAAAATCTTCGCTTTAGTGTCCGTTTATGTAATTCAACTTCTTTCCGTTCAATAATTCCTTTCTTATACAGTTCTTTCAATACCCGAGCAACAGCTAATTTATGTTCTATTTGGGGTAGAGGATAATTTTTGCCAGTGTCTAATTCCAACGCCGCCTCTGTAATAAAGTATAATGTTTTCCAACTATCACTTTGCTTTAATACTCTTGCAACCAACAATTGAAGATTTTGCTTAAACAATCGAGGTTTTATTAGCCTTGAAACATTGAATTGTGTTTTGATTTGCCTTAAATCGAAATTGGGTTCAATGTATATCAAGGTATTCTCAAAACAAAGTATTTTATCCTCTAAATCTGATTTCTGTTGTTTTAATTGATCAAGTTGATGTTCAAGAATTGCTTTTTCTTTATAGCTACTTTCGATTAATTTGGTAAGTTGAGAAATAAGGTGGGATTCTGCCATAATAAAAATCTCCATTGAGTTAAACTTTCAATGGAGATTTTAGTATTTTCAAGCGGTTAGGTCTTTGTGCAACTGCTACATAATACCGGCGATTTTGACCGCACTTTTGTATTTTCAAAGATGCTTATGTTAAGTAAATCAACTATTATAGCTGGCGTGGATAAATCAAATGGTAAAGTTGCGGTGTTACCAGTAAAAGTTCCTAATAAACATTAATCGGAGAATATTAATATGGAAAAATATAATATCTTTTTAGGAAGTGATATTGCGAATACTTACGATGATGCAAAGAGATTTACTTTGGATAGGGTTGAAGAATATGTAGAATTTGACAATAAAAAATTGAAAATAGTATTGAGTCATATAGAAGGATTCAATGGAAATGTATTTTCATTGATATTTTGGATGAAAGATTATCACGCGGCATTAGCCTCTAAGCATTTATTAGAAAATGATATTTCAGGATTTAAAGAAAATGCTTCTATTGCTGGTTTCTTAGGTATTTTGTCTGAATATGATTTTCAATGGGCGTACAACGGAATTAATACAAATTTCTTTTTTATGAGTTTGCTTTCAGATAATCAAAAGTTGATTGATTATTTAATTAAACATCGTGATGAAATTGTGGATATTTCAGTTCCCTATAAAAGAACTGATACGAGACCTTTTTTTAATGCGAACACTTTATTGGCGTTAAGTGGAGATTGGCAATTATTAAAAGAACGCGCACTCACGTTCTTAAATGATGAGAAAAAAGCCCGTGGTGATTTAAAGCGGATTCCTGATCATGAATTTTATGTGGCACTAGCAGATAAAAATATAAAAGGAATGCAAGAGGCTTTAGATAAATTACTCGAACTTAAGTTTGCTAAACGAGCAGCAAAAGACACACTTTTACATTTTGATTTTTACTTGCAACCGCAAGTTTTAATGTATGCCAAAATCGCAGCAATCCACGGTTTTGATTTGGGTATTGATAGCCCTATAGCGCCAAAAGAATTGATTGATATAAATCCATTAGCAGAATATAAAATTCCTTATGATTTTATGAAATCATTTGATTTTGATGTCCCTCATCAAGTTTGGGTAAATTATGTCAAACAAAGAATGGAAGAAGCAAAGCAAAAGAAAGTTGAAAATAAAAAAGGATTTTGGGCTTCGCTGTTTGGTAGATAAATCAGGAATAAGCATTAAAGTGCGGTCAAAAACACAAACGATTTTGACCGCGCTTTTGTTTCCAAAGATGCTTATTCTAAGCAAACCTTATAATTTCACATTCACTTTTCTGTAGAAATATCACTATAGATAGCATAACAAGTCAAAGTGGTAAATTAGGTAATTCTTTAATGTATACTAGATCGAAAGGAACTAATATTATTGTTAATAAGGTAAATTGATATGAATAAACCAAAAACTGTTTCAGTTATAGTAAATAATGAATTCTTATTAGTGACTTCTATTATTAGAGGGATGATTGGAATGACAAATCCAGATCAAGATTTTATTTTTAATCAAGTTGATATTACAGATTCATATTTTGGAAAGTTGGTTAGAGAAAAACTTGATGAAAGCAGAGAAGTATCCCTCCAGGAATTTCAAGCTATTTTTAATTCTGAGAAAATGAAGGGATTACAAAAAAGACTTGAGGAAGAGATGAAAAAACACTATGGATACAAAAATAAAAAATCTATCTATAAGGATATGTCTTTTTTATCTTTAGAACAGGATAATTTATATATAACTATTTCGCCTCTTCATCAAGATTCTTTAGATGGAAGTACAGGGATTTCACTTCCTGACAATTCAGCATTAGAATTTAAATATGATAAGAGTATTTCAGATGAAGAATTAGGGAAAGCCATAAGACAAGCCCTGACGTATTGTACGAGTATTTATCGGTAATATATTTCCTCAAAATATAAAGTGCGGTCAATTTCCAAAGAGTTTTTAAACCTCTCAAAAACTGACCGCACTTTCGTATTTTCAACGATGCTTATGTTAAGTGAATCAACTATTATAGCAGGTGTAGATAAATCAAATGGTAAAGTTGTGTTATTACCAGTTAGAGTTCCTAATAATAATTAGTCGTAAGAGGTGTAAATATGGAAAAGTATAAAGTTTTTTTAGGTAGTGATATTGCAAAGACTTACAGTGATGCAAAGAAATTCACTTTGGATAGGGTTGAAGAATATGTAGAATTTGACAATAAAAAATTGAAACTAGTATTGAGTCATATAGAAGAATTCAATGGAAATGTGTTTTCATTGATATTTTGGCTGAGAGATTATCATGTAGCATTAGCCTCTAAGCATTTATTAGAAAATGATATTTCTAGATTTAAAGATAATATATCTGTTTCTGGTTTTTTACATGTTTTGTCTAGAAAAGATTTTCAGTGGGCATATAACGGTATTAATACTGACTTATTTTTTTCTATTTTACTTTCAGATAATCAAAAGTTGATTGATTATTTAATTAAACATTGTGATGAAATTGTGGATATTTCAGTTCCCTATAAACGAACTGATACCAGACCTTTTTTTAATGCGAACACTTTATTGGCGTTAAGTGGCGATTGGCAATTATTAAAAGAGCGCGCACTCACGTTCTTAAATGATGAGAAAAAAGCCCGTGGTGATTTAAAGCGCATTCCTGATCATGAATTTTATGTGGCACTAGCAGATAAAAATATAAAAGGAATGCAAGAGGCTTTAGATAAATTACTCGAACTTAAGTTTGCTAAACGAGCAGCAAAAGACACACTTTTACATTTTGATTTTTACTTGCAACCGCAAGTTTTAATGTATGCCAAAATCGCAGCAATCCACGGTTTTGATTTGGGTATTGATAGCCCTATAGCGCCAAAAGAATTGATTGATATAAATCCATTAGCAGAATATAAAATTCCTTATGATTTTATGAAATCATTTGATTTTGATGTGCTCCATCAAGTTTGGATAAATTATGTCAAACAAAGAATGGAAGAAGCGAAGCAAAAGAAAGTTGAAAATAAAAAAGGATTTTGGGCTTCGCTGTTTGGTCGATAGACAGGGAAAGGAATATCATGAAAGTAACTTTTGTAGAGCATTGGAGTTGGTTGCATAAAGCCTTAGTGTTAAATATTTAGAGATGATATGAGTCCAAAAGTTAGAAGATATATTGAAGTATATAGTAATGAAACAGATGAGTTGCTTTATTCTTATAAAATAACAATTCCTGATCATTTAGTTATTGAGATAGTTTCTCCTGATGAGGATGATGAATTTGCACTTTTTTCATATATCCTGACTCAGGAAAAAGTTATTGCTCTAGGTGGTAAACATATTATAGATGAATATCATAACAAAGATGTTGGATATTATGTTGCCTGTTATCAAGCATAGGATATATAGATACCAAATAAAAGTGCGGTCAAAAACACAAGCGATTTTGACCGCACTTTATTATTGGCGAGGAAGGATTATTCCGCGTCTTCTTTTGCCCATTCTAATGAGCGTTTAACGGCTTTTTTCCAGCCTTTATAACGACGTTCACGTTTTTCTTCGTCATTATCAGGTGTGAAGGTACGTTCTACACGTGCTTTATCGTGAAGTTCGTCTAAATCTTTCCAGAAACCAACTGCAAGACCTGCAAGGTAAGCTGCACCAAGTGCCGTCACTTCTTTCACCACTGGACGTTCTACGTTCACATCTAAAATATCTGCTTGGAATTGCATTAAGAAGTTATTGTTGGTTGCGCCACCATCAACACGTAAATATTGTAAGCGTTGGCCTGAATCAGATTGCATTGCTTCTAATACATCACGGGTTTGGTAAGCGATAGATTCAAGGGTTGCGCGTACAATATGGTTACGGTTAGAACCACGAGAAAGACCGAAAATTGCACCTCGTGCATACGGATCCCAATAAGGTGCACCTAAACCGGTGAAGGCTGGAACAACATACACACCGTTACTGTCAGGGACTTTTTGTGCGAAGTATTCGGAGTCATAGCTGTCATGAACGATTTTGAGTTCATCACGCAACCATTGGATTGAAGCACCTGCGATAAACACCGAACCTTCAAGTGCGTATTCAGGTTCACCTTTGGCGTTACACGCGATGGTGGTTAATAGGCCATTTTTAGAGGTAATGGCTTTATCACCGGTGTGAAGCAACATAAAGCAGCCTGTACCATAGGTATTTTTTGCTTGGCCTGCGCGTGTACATAGATGGCCGTAAAGTGCCGCTTGTTGGTCGCCCGCGATACCTGCAACTGGAATACGTACACCGCCTTTACCTCCGATGTTGGTTTTGCCATACACTTCGGAAGAATTACGCACTTCAGGCAACATTGAGCGTGGAATATTTAATAATTCCAACATTTTGTCATCCCATTTTTTCGTATGGATGTTAAATAACATGGTACGGGATGCGTTGGTGTAGTCCGTTACGTGAACACGGCCTTGGGTTAATTTCCACACAAGCCAGGTATCCACGGTACCAAATAGAAGCTCACCGCGTTCCGCTTTTTCACGAGCACCTTCTACATTGTCCAAAATCCATTTCACTTTTGTACCGGAGAAATATGGGTCCACCACTAAACCTGTGGTGTTGCGGATATATTCTTCGTGACCATCCGCTTTAAGTTTGTCTGTAATATCTGCGGTACGACGACATTGCCACACAATCGCATTATAAACCGGTGTGCCGGTTGCTTTTTCCCACACAATGGTGGTTTCACGTTGGTTAGTAATACCAATTGCCGCGATTTCATCTGAGGTAATGCCTGCTTTTGCAACCACTTCGTTTAATGTTGAACTTTGTGTTGCCCAAATTTCCATTGGATTATGTTCCACCCAGCCTGCGCGTGGATAAATTTGTGTAAATTCACGTTGGGCGATTTCGACAACATTCGCATTGTGATCTAATAATACTGCACGAGAGCTTGTGGTACCTTGGTCCAAAGCGATGATGTATTTTTTGTCTGTCATGGTTCTATTCCTTAGAGTGCTCGGCACTCTCATTAAATGAATGAAGAAATTTTGAGCTTAAACGAACAAATTGCGAACCTAACTTAATTGAATTCGAATATAATTGGAACAAGCAATGTTGGGTTTTGTGATTAGCATCACAGATTTTTCTCTGAAGATATGCAATCGATTGCGTTAACGTACAAAATAATGTGATCCTTCTCTCATTTCTAGAAAATAGATCGGTTTTATCTATTGAATTAATTGGTTAAAACTAGATAATGAAGCCACTCACTTTGAGTATCTCAATATTTGATCAAACAACGAAACGAATTGCAAAACAAGATTTCTTTAATGAAATCATTAAGTTAATCATTATTTGGAGATTCTCTTATGAATGCCTATTTTGCAGAGTTTTTTGGCACAGCACTTTTAATCCTGTTAGGTAACGGTGTGGTGGCCAACGTATGTTTAAATAAAACGAAAGGGCAAAGTTCTGGTTGGATTGTGATTACTGCCGCGTGGGCATTTGCGGTGTATGTGGCCGTCGTTGTAACAGGTCCTTACAGTGGGGCACACTTAAATCCTGCGGTAACACTTGGCGTGGCAATGAAAGGCGCATTTGCTTGGGAATTGGTACCAGGCTACATCGCGGCACAAGTAGTGGGCGGCATGGTTGGTGCGTTGTTGGTTTACATTATGTATAAAGATCACTTTGCAGCGACCGAAGAAGAGGGCTTAAAACGCGCTTGTTTCTGTACTGAACCAGCAATTCGTAACTATCCAATCAACTTAGTAAACGAAATCGTTGGTACCTTCGTGCTTGTTTTCGTGATTTTCTATCTTGCGGGAGCAAATATCACTTTACCTGGCACAGCAGAAAGCACACCAATTGGTTTAGGTTCAATTGGGGCATTACCAGTAGCCATTCTAGTTTGGGCAATTGGTTTGAGCTTAGGTGGAACAACCGGTTATGCGATCAATCCAGCTCGAGATCTTGGTCCGCGTTTAACCTTAGGTCTTTTCCTGGGTGGTACATTAAAAACTAAAGCTGACTGGGGATACAGTTGGGTGCCGGTTGTAGGGCCATTTATCGGGGCGGCTTTAGCAGCAGTATTCTATAATGCGATTATGTAATTTATTCAAATAGAAAGAGCGGTCAAAATTCATGATGTTTTTTGACCGCTCTTTTTATATTTAGACGTTTGATTAAATACAATAATCTTCGAATTCCATTGGCATTTTAGCTTGCAATAAGAACTGCTTTGTACGTTCTTGTTGAGGGCGGCTGAAGAAGTTTGCCGCTGTATTTTGTTCAACAACTTGACCATTTTCCATAAGAATCACACGATCAGCCACGTCTTTGGCAAAATTCAACTCATGGGTGACAATAATCATTGTCCAGCCTTCTTGTGCGAGCATTTTGAGTGCCTGCAATACTTCACCAACAAGTTCTGGGTCGAGAGCAGAAGTGGGCTCATCTAACAAGATAATATCTGGTTTAACTGCTAAAGCACGGGCGATCCCGACACGTTGCTGTTGACCACCAGAAAGTTGAGAGGGATATAAATCCGCTTTCGCTT
>OAWH01000144.1_pt1 | contig 15692 bp, 26 predicted proteins | sample 1476611 | NCBI WGS metagenome assembly OAWH01 (sample SAMEA2580164, study PRJEB22360) | human gut metagenome | biome: human gut; feature: human-associated habitat; material: faeces | place: Denmark | collected 2008/2010
CGCCAAGGAAAAATGGTAAACGGAGTATTCGTCAAAGAAGCCGATTTGTAAGGTTTGGGGTGGAAAGAAATAATGACAAAGTACCCAACACAAGAATTAAAAAACAAAAGAAAATCTCATGTGCAATTCATGAGTACAGAGGCAATGAAGAATATTTATGAGCTAGGCTATCCCTTTGAATACTTCGAAGATAGTTGCCAATTTGCGATTGAAACGCCTATAGGTGTCATTGATTACTTTGGAATAAATGGCACTTGGGTTGTCCGCAAAGGACAAGACCGAGGGAAAGGCATACGAAAATTGAAGCAGTACATTAAAAACAGAGTAGGTGATCACGTGGAAAAAGTAAAAGTAGTGAAATGCGCTGGGTATTTGGATAAAGACGGGAACATCACTAATAAAATTAAGCAGGCGATGCATTTTACAGACGATGAATTAGCAAATCTTGCTGCAGAAGTGGCAGGTGGAAAGGTCGTAAACGTTGTAATTCCACCAGAAAAGCCAAAACAATTACTTGAAAAAGTGAAAGAAGAATCATTTCAAGAAAAACCTAAAAAGAAAACCAAGAGCAATCAATCTTGGATGAAGAAGAAATAATTTGTTGTTTTTTGTAACGTGATTTAACCGTAGCTAGATTTTAAAACTAGTTTAGGGTAATTAATCATAAATGATTTAAAACGCCTTAAATCGAAAAATAAAGCGGTAAATTGTGAGGTAAAAAATGAAATTAACTAGTGTGACATTTAAGCCGTCGGCTGAACGTTTTCCGCCACTTGTGGCAATAGATTTAGACCAATTAACACCAGATGAATACGTGACACTTAGAAATTTGGGGTATGACACGCAACTTTCTAAGCTTACAAAAAGGACCTTTGAAGAGTTGGAAGGCCATTTGGGAATTCGAGGAGACGTTGCAAAGAAAAATGGATTTTATGTATTAATCAAATAATTAAATTTAATGCGGAAGGAGTGTTAAATATGAAAATAGTAACAATTCGAATTTTTGTAAATAACGGAACGTTTATGATGACTACGTATGATACAGAAATAAACAAAGTGAGACTTGATGACTTAATTAACTTACTTAACGATGACGAATATAGAAATAAGCTTGTAAAAATTGGCGATGTTATTCTGAAACCCGAAACGGTTGAGAGAATAATTGTACTTTAAATAATCAGAAGGGAGTGGAGTTTGTGGCCACAGTAAAGAATTCTTTACTCCTTTGAAATTATGAATATTTACCAAAAGAAGATGGCTAAACTTATGAAAGAACTTTGCGGTAAAAGAAATATGTACGAAGTGTTTTTCGACTTTACCAAAATGTCAGCATGCAGTATTTCTAATGTTTTTGACAAAGTGCATTTTGAAGAAAGAGAGAAGTTGTATCTGTCTATTCAAGAGAAATACACCGAAGAAGAACAAGAAAAGTTCCATAAATTATTCGCTTTGCTAGTTGAAGCTTTAGAAGAGACTACGACTGATATACTAGGTGAATTGTATATGACTTTGGAAATCGCTAATAAAGATGCAGGGCAATTCTTTACGCCATACAATGTAGCTCGTTTAATGGCAGAAATGAATTTTAGCGAAAATGATGAACAATTGAAAAATGGAAAGCCAGTTGTTTTTTATGAGCCTTGCATTGGTGGCGGTGTTACCCTCATTGCTTTAGCAAATGTGATGCGAGAAAAAGGCTATAACTACCAAAGAAATTTGAGAGCGTTGTGTGGTGACATCGACGGAAATGTACTTTCAATGGCCTATGTCCAATGTTCTTTGTTAGGAATCGATGCGGTATTTGAAAGAAAAAATGCACTAAGTAATGAACCTGCAACAGACGTATGGTTTACACCGTTTTACGCTTTGAATAGAGCAAAAGAAAAAGAAACGCAAAACACATTAGAAATACTAAAAGAAGTAATGGAACTTTTGGAAAATAAAACAAGCAGTTCATTTACTGAACCAGAACAGCTGGCATTATTTTAGAAAACAAATAGAAAGGAGCGGAGATTTGCGGCCGCATAAAAAGCTTTTTGCTCCTTTGAAATCATGAAGAGAATACTTGATGCCTGTTGTGGCAGCAGAATGTTTTGGTTTGATAAGCAAAACGAACAAGTTTTGTTTATGGACAACAGAGAACATTACGAAAAATTAGACAGTGGGCATGTTATCGATGTTAATCCTAATCTAGTTGCAGATTTTAGAAAGATGCCTTTTGAAGATAACTCGTTTTATCATGTTGTATTTGATCCTCCGCATTTATTGAGGTGTGGTAATAACAGCTGGTTGGCTAAAAAATATGGCAAGCTAAACGAGAAAACTTGGAAAGAAGATATACAAAAAGGTTTTCATGAGTGTATGAGGGTTTTGAAGCCCAATGGGACGTTAGTTTTTAAATGGAACGAGGAACAAATCAAGTTATCTGAAATATTAAGCACAATTGATTGTGAGCCATTGTACGGCAATAAAAGAGCAAAAACACATTGGTTAGTATTTATGAAAGCGAGTGAATAAGATGAATGAGCAAATAAATTTGCTTGAGTTAGATAATGATAAACTTTGGCAATTTTATGGACATTATTGTAATGACGATTGGTCCGCTAAGACAGAGACCGTGAAGGGCGATGCTGATATAGTGCTAGGTTTTAGAGTTAAACTATCGAAAAATGAGCTGAGAAAAATATGCAGAGATGCCATTGAAATAAGCAGAATTAAGTATGGATATTCTGTCAGGTTTTTAACAAATAATGTAAAGAAAGAGCTGTTCGTTCGTTTTGACAACTACACCACTAGTAAAAAAAGAGATGTCTTTGAACATATAAATTTATATTTTTAAGCGGAAAGAGAGTAAAGAAGATGATCCCAAAATTTAGAGCAAGAGATCAAAGAGGTAACTGGCATATTGGACTTTTAACTTTTATGTTTGGCCAGTATGCCATCGTAAATGAAGCAGATGAAAATACGGTTTATCTGATTGATAAAGAAACTATCGGACAGTCAACAGGCTTGAAAGACAAGAACGGCGTAGAAAGTTGGGAAGGAAACTACCTAATCAAAGAAGGTTGTTGGCCATTCTTTATTAAATGGATTGAGAATGAAGGATGTCTAATGGCTGTGCCAGTAAATAGTGTTCAAAGAATAAATTGGAATCCTGTGCCTGTTAAAAAATTACTCGAAATGGATTATGCAAACGATGGCAACATATACGAAAATCCAGAGCTATTGGAGGTCGCAGAATGAGCTTTAAAGAAGCTTTCAAAGATGAATATATTGAAATTGACATAAGTAATAACGAAGAAGCAAAAGCTTTCTTTGAAGAAAATGTATATAAAAGGGAAAGAGAAATATTAAAGAAGTCAGATGGGTTATTTAAGTGTATTAAGGAGGTAATCGTAATGATAGAAATTGACAAAAATTACAAAAATTGTGTTAAAGAAGTAACGGATAAAAACGGCAAAGTAATTAAATATCATGACGTTGTTAGAACGTCACGAAGTGAAATTTTATTAGTCGGTTTTGGAATAAACCACCATCATAAAACAAAAGGTTTAAATGCCTTTAATGATTTTATTGGTGCTCATGATTGGTTAGATGTTTATCCAGACGGGGAATTAGAAATCCTAGGAAACGTTGATTTTTTTGGGGAGGAACAGCGATGAATAAACAAGAATTGATCGATAAATTAGAAGGTTTAAAATTTGACTGTCCAGAAAGCGCCTCTTCACGAAATCATTGCTATAACGAAGCGATTAATGCATCTATTTCATTAGCAAAACAACTAGACGAACCGAAAAAAGTAGTTGTTCCGAAGTTTGTTGCTGATTGGCTTGATAAACATAAGTATTCGACTAATATAATTGATCTCTTTTCAAATGTTGAGTACGCAACTGACTCAGATGGGTTTATTGCTGGAAAATGGGAATACCGCGGAGAGTTTTACGATTGGTTGAGTGATAATGCAGATACACTGTTTACGTTGTGTGATGCAATACGGTACGGCTACGAAGTCGAGAAAGAACAATTGTATTATGTTTTTGACACGACAACAAAACAGTATTTAGGTGTAGATAAAGTTGTAAACAAAGCGTTCTGGTTATCGTCTCAGAATAGTGGAGCAAGAACACCGCTAACTGAACAAGAAATCAAATCAGTTGACGAGCGCTATTGGCAGTTTGCTGTGAAAGTTGATGGTGAATAGATGAACAGGATATTTAGAGTCATAGGAAATAGCCGTTTTGATCATAATTTTGAAGTTGGACAACTAGTAGAATTGGTCCGACTTTACCCAGACGGTGTCTGTGAGGTTAGAGGAAAGCACTTCATGTCAGAAATTAACCAAGATATACACCCTTGTGATCTAGAAGAGATTTTTAGGGAGGAAAAGTAAAAATGTTAAGTTATCCAGAATTATATATACTGGGCCGTCAAGTAGATGGCGTGTATGTTGAGTATTCAGAGCCATATCTTTCAAAAAAAGAAGCTGAATTTGATAAGCATCACTATGAAATGGGCCAATCAATGTCACATGATGCTGGCTCTTGGAAAATTTTAAAGTATGGAAGACCAATTACACTGGAGGTGCAACATGGGTAAGAAAAAATCAAAAATTAAAAAGAAAAAGCGTCGCTTGCAAGAAAAAGCAATTGCAAACGGCACTCAAAATTCTAAAAAATAAAAAAAGTCGGAATCGCTCCGACCAACCACATTGATATTATAACATAAAAGGAGCGATTTAACTTGATTCAATTGTTAAAAGAAGTTGATTTCAGTCAGACTAGAGCCAATGCGAGAGCCGTGTTGAAAAATTTTAGACGTTTGGACCGAATAGCTGGTCGTTCCTTAGTAGATGTTCGGTCGCCAATAATTACAGACATGCCCAAAGGTATAAAGCATGGTAACAAAGCAGAAGATGCGTTGATCCAGATGCTCGATGTTGAAGCAGAACGTGATGCAATTTTAACGGCTTTGATGTCCTTAAGCATAATAAGTCGTCAAATTCTTCACTACAGTTTCTGTGTGCAGGACCATTATTCTAATTATAAAATCGCAAGAGAAGTCGGCTATTCTGAAAGAAGTATTCAAAGAATGAAATCAGAAGCTTTGATTGAATTCGCAGAAGCTTACCGCAATGGCAAAATAATTGCATATAAATAATTTTTGGCGGTTTTTTGGCGGAAAGTTGGCGGTTTTTATCAATATTTAGTTGTTATTATGATAGTGTCGAAAGATAAGGAGAAACGAGGTAAGGCATGCATTATCTATTAGCTCCGTTTCTCCTTATCTTTGATAGCTACTTATAAAAATAAAGAATAAGGATGTGGAAAGTCCAGTTCTTTCTGTCTCGTTTAGTCATAGGTAGCAAAATATTGCAATAAACTTGGCATTAAGCTTCCACGTAGACGTATGTTGCAAGCACATGTCAAGATAGCGCTATGTAATTTGCAATGAACACTCACAAATCATACGTTCTCAATTTAAAGAAATGGGGTGTAATTCCTCTCTCTTTTTTCTACAGATTTGTGAGTGTTAATGGGGCATAGCTTAATCGGTAGAGCAGCGGTCTCCAAAACCGTTGGAATAGGTTCGAGTCCTATTGCCCCAGTAGGTAGCATAGCTACTTAAATAAAAAAATCGTCAATAAGTCAAATGTAACTACCTTTACGATCGAACGACGATTAAGATTTTCCCTCCTATCTGAGACTGCATAGTGAAAGTGCAGTCTTTATTTTATGTTATAAGACTGATATGATATTCTTATGGAGGGATAGGAATGGGATATTCAGATATTAAGGAAATGTTTATTGATGCAAAAAATCTTGCAAGCGGAGCGAATGATTTACAATTAAAAAGTATTCTTTTAGATATTCAAGGAAAAGTATATGAACTTCAAGAAGAAAATAGAGAATTACGGAATCAAATAAATGATTTAAAACAAGCAGATATAATAAAATCTGATTTAATTTGGAGTGGAAATGTCTATTTTTACCATGGAGATGGACCATATTGTACTAACTGTATGGATAGTGATTCTAAATTAATACGTACAGCATTATCAAGAATAAATTATTCAGAGTATGCTAAAGCTGAATGCCCTAGATGTGATAATGTAGTGAGGACTGCAATAAAAGTAACGGACAAAACTGAAGAAATTGACCAAAAAATAAAACAATATATAAAAGATCTCGGTTGAGGTCTTTTTTTTATACATATAAGAAGGAGTAAAAAAATGCATATTGAAAAAATGAAATTATCAGATTTAAGGCCGGCGGAATATAATCCAAGAGTAAAATTGAATCCAGGTATGGCAGAATATGAAAAACTTAAACAATCAATTTTAGAATTTGGCTTTGTTGATCCTCCCATTTTTAATAAAAATACAGGAAACTTGGTTGGTGGACATCAACGCGTTACTGTTGCAAAAGAATTGGGGCTATTTGATGAGATAGAGGTTTCTGTGGTTGATTTACCATTGGATAAAGAGAAAGTTCTAAGCATAGCTTTAAATAAGATTTCTGGAAATTGGGATGAAGATAAACTAACAGAATTACTTAATGAACTAACTGCAGATAATTTGGATTTAACAGGGTTTGACAACGAAGAATTAGAAATTTTAATTGAAGATGCTGACATTCCAAATTTTGAACCAGGTAGTATTGATGACCAAGGAGATTTGACGAAACTTGAACCGAAATTTGTTAAATGCCCATGTTGTGGAGAGGAGTTCGATTTAAGAGATGTTGAAAGTTGATTGGGCCACTCATGAAGCTACAAAGTATGCTTGCACGCACTTTCATTACAGCAAAAGTGTGCCTGTTGGAAAGCTCATTAAAATAGGAGCATGGGAAGATGGCCAATTTATAGGAGTAGTAATTTTTAGTAGAGGTGCAAATAAATGCATAGGAAGCCCATATGGATTGAAACAAACAGAATGCTGTGAACTAACTAGGGTTGCTTTAACCAATCACAAGTCGTTTGTATCAGAAATTTTGGCAAAAGCAATTAAGTTCCTAAAAGAATTTAATCCAAGCATGCAATTAATAGTAAGCTATGCAGATACAGACCAAAACCATCATGGAGGTATCTATCAAGCGACAAACTGGATATATACTGGAAAGACAGACGGGGAACGCTATTTCATTGTCAATGGAAAAAAGACGCATCCTAAATCTATTCATGCCAAGTATGGGATGGGGTCTCAAAGGCTAGAATTTTTGCATAAACATGTGGATCCAAAAGCTTCCATTTATGAATCAAAAGGTAAACATAAGTATTTAATGCCACTAAATAAAAAGATACGTAAAAAAATCATTAAATTATCAAAACCTTATCCAAACGCTAAATAAAAAGAGACAAGTGCGCTAACACTTGCCTCAATTCAACGAGATACGAATACCCCGAAGACACAGAGAATTCCCACGCGTGGATTTTCGACACCCTCCGTGTCTTTTAGCATTATATAATAGTGCGAGGTATTCTACAATGGAAACATTTGATTATGAAGTTCAACAAGCTTTAGAAAAGCAAAAGGTTGCGGAAGAAAACAACAAGATTATCAGGGCTGCAAAGGCTCAATGGATAAGCAACTTTAAAGCAGGTCAGATTAAATTGAATACAGTTAAGGACCTAAAAGACTTAATTGAAATTGAAAGTCAGTTAAAAGAATTATGATTGTAAATAATTGAAAACAAACTCAACTATTGAAGCGAAAAGCGAGGTGGTGTTAATGGATGGCTAGAAAAAGAGACCCTCGTCGTGATGAAGCTAAAAAAATATGGCTAGATTCAGGTGGTAAAAAGGTTCTTAAAGAATTAGCTAGTGAACTAAATGTGTCTGATTCTCAAATCAGGAAATGGAAATCTGTTGATAAATGGGCGGAGGAATTAAAAGGTAACGTTACTAAATCGAATAGTAACGTTACCAATAAAGGTGGAGCGCCATCAGGTAATAAAAATGCTAAAGGGAACAAAGGTGGTTCTCCTCCTAAAGGTAATAAGAATGCTATTAAAACTGGCGAATATGAAACAATATTTGCCGATATGTTATCTGACGAAGAAAAGAACATCTATTCTAATATGAATGATGATCCTTTTTTTATTTTGGATGAAGAAATAAGAATCCTGAAAATTCGCCAATATAGAATGCTTAAACGCATAAAAGATGCAGAGGCTGGCTTAAATGATGAAGAAGTTGAACGTTTGCAACAGCTTCGGAAAGTTAAAGAGCCATCGGCAATTGATGGGAAAATGGTTACTGTCAAAAGAGAAGTTTTGAAAGATGTACAAATAACTCGTAAGACATTTAGAAAGTTAGATGACATCTTAGCGATTGAAGATGCTTTAACACGAATTAGCAATCAGTTAACTAAAGCAATAAAACAACAGGAAGAACTAGTTACTAGAGGCATTAAATTACAATTGTTAAATGCGCAAACAGAAAAAGCAGAAGCTGATGCAAAAATCGCATCTAATAATGCTGATAAGTTAACAGCTGGTGGAAGAGCTAACGAATTGTTAGAAGCTTTACTCAACGTTAAATCACGAGGTGTGAGCGATGGTAATTAATTTTAGTGATAAGCAAGTGGCGAACATTAATTTCAACACAAGCAAAGTGACCTTTGAATTAAACGAAGGTACTCCTCGTAGTGGAAAAACCACCAGTGATATATTTAAAATGGCAGACTTCTATTTACGCTCACCAGACCAGAACCATCTTGTGACTGCTTATAATCAAGAACAAGCTTTCCGAATGTTTATGGACGGTGACGGTTTAGGATTAATGCATATATTTGATGGCGTTTCAGATATTCGACATGATGAACATGGGGACCATTTGCTTTTATATGCACCTAACGGAGAAAAAAAGATTTATTACAAAGGTGGCGGCAAAATCAATTCGGTTGGTGCTATTACGGGTATGTCGTTAGGCTCAGTTACTTTCTTAGAATTTAACTTGCTGCATAAAGATTTCATTAATGAGTGCTTTAGACGTACTTTTGCTGCAGAATGGCGCTATCATTTAGGTGAACAGAATCCGCCAGCACCGAATCACCCTAATTTAGAATTGTTAGAACGTTTTGAGAAATCAGGACGTTTTTTATTTCGTCATTGGACGCCAGATGATAATCCAATCTTAAGTGAATCAAGAAAGCAGCAGTTATACGATGAGTTATCAAGTAGCGAATATCTTTTAGAACGTGACTGGTATGGTCATAGAGTGCTACCACAAGGTGTTATTTACTCAATGTTCGGTAAGAACAACAAAGCAACCGAAATAAAAGGAAACATCATTGAAACGTTTTTTACTGCTGATGGTGGCCAAGCTGATGCAACTACCTGTGCATTTTGGGTTGTCACTTTCTATGATGGGAAATTTTATCTGTATCGTTTAGCAAACTACTATCATAGCGGAACGGATACGGGAGAAACAAAAGCGATGTCAATTTATGCAAAAGAGATTAAACGATTTGTTGAGTGGTGTTATACAAAATGGAACCATTTGCCACACTGGAATTATTTCTTTGTCGATCCTGCCTGTAAAACGTTACGTTCTGAGCTTGACTTAATAGGGATTATTACAGATAAAGCTGATAACAATAGCTCCGATAAAGTTTCAAGTAATGGTTTAAAGATAGAGGTTGGAATAGAACGACTACAAAACACCATGATAAGTGGCCAATTTATAGTTTTAGAATGTGGAGAAGAATTTGACCACTATAATTTTGAAAAAGAAATCTCTATGTATGTGAGAAATGATAATGGATTGCCCGTAGATAAATATAATCATGCACTTGATGAAGCAAGGTATGGTAATAATTACTTTTATAAAACCTATATCGCCTAGAAAAGAGGTGTTTACATGTTTGACAAATTAAAAGCGATGTTCAGGATTGGAGGTGCAAAAATAGGTATGGTAGAAACACTTAATAGAATTACAGATCATCCAAAAATCGGAGTAAATACTGCTGAAATCGATAGAATAATGGACAACAAACGCATATATAAAAATAAGTTTCCCGATGTGAGCTACGTTAATAGTGATGGTATGCGTATGCACAGGGCTTTTCATTCATTAAATGTATCAAAAGTAGTTTCTCGCAAATTAGCTAAGCTAGTCTTTAATGACGGGTGTGCGATAAGCATTGATGATGATGAAGCGGACCAGTTTTTACAATCAGTTTTTAACGATAATAAGTTTCGTAAGAACTTTGGTGAAGAGCTGGAAGCAGGATATGCAATAGGAGGGCTTGTCCTACGTCCCTATGTAGACACAAAGACAAACAAAATAAAAATATCCTTTTGCCGAGCTGATACTTTTTACCCTTTACAGTCCAACACTAATGATATATCTGAAGCAGCCATTGCTACGATTACACAACAAACTGAAGGTAAGAAAAATGTTTATTACACACTTTTAGAATTTCATGAGTGGGAAAATAGCACTTACTATATCAGAAACGAATTGTATCGTTCAGAAGAACAATCTCAAACAGGTGTTAGGGTACCATTACCGACATTAGACAAGTACAAGGAACTAAAAGAAGAGTCTGCTTTAGTCGGATTTACTCGACCATTATTTGTCTATATTAAACTTGCTGGAAAAAACAATATAGATATTGATAGTCCATTGAGTTTAGGTATTATAGACAATGCGAAGCGCCAATTGATTGATATTAACGAAAAATACGATGAATTTATGAATGAAGTTGAAGAAGCGAGAAGAAAAATATTAGCTTCAGATCATTTCTTCAAAGTTAGATATGATGAAAAAGGGAATCCTATAAAACGATTTGACAGTAAGACATCTATATATCAACGGTTGAAATCAGACGAGCCTTTTATTAGTGAATTTGTTCCTACGTTACGGTCACAGGAATTTATTGAGACAATTAATTTTATTTTACGCATTGTTGAATTACAAACCGGTTTTTCAAGTGGAACATTTAGCTTTGATGGACAATCAGTCAAAACAGCTACGGAAATCATCAGCGAAAATTCTGAGACTTTTTCTACCCGTTCAGATAATGTCTTAATTGTGGAAGAAGCATTAAAAGAATTAATTACAACTATATTCGAATTGGCCGCAGCATTTAATCTATTCAAATATTCAAAAGAACTAGGCATTAATATAGATTTTGATGACGGTGTTTTTCAATCTCAAGATGCCAAAGCTGATTATTACTCTAAATTAGTTACAGCTGGTCTTTCATCAAAACTAAGCGCTATTCAGAAATTAACTGGTGTGACTGAAAAAGAGGCCAAAAAAATAGTTTACGAGATTAGAGCAGAAATGTTAGAAATGGACTATCCAGAACAAGAAAGAATATCGGCGGAAAATGAACTAGGAGATGAGGAATAATGATTACACCTCATCAATTAGATTTATGGTCCTCTAATATGTCACACCTCTACCAATCGTTAGAGGGCGAATTAATACGAATCATCGCTAAGCGTTTAAAAAATGGCAGTGGTGACATATTAGATTGGCAAAGAGAAAAGTTACAAGAACTGCATTTATTTAACAAAGAAACAGCAAAAATCATTTCTCAAGTAACGGGAATTGCTGAATCTGAAATAGAACGAATGTTTGAAAGCACCGGGCAAAAGATTGTAAAAGACTTGGATAAAGAATTGCCGTATGAACCAAAGCCTATGCCGACAGATTTAGACAATATCATGAAAGCCTATCATGACCAAGTCTGGTCTGATATAAACAACTATGTAAACCAAACGTTGTTATCCACTAACTTTGGTTATGGAGCAGTTACCACTCAAATGTACAATGAAATAATTAATAAGACAGTCGCTGCATTTAACAGCGGCTTATTTACATTTGAAGAAGCGTTAGAACGTACGATACAAGAATGGGCGCAAAAAGGGATTAAGTCTACTTTTATAGATAAAGGTGGGCACACGTGGAGCTTAGAACGTTACGTTAGAACCGTTTTGAAGTCAACACTAGGAAATACCTTTAACCAGTTGCGAACAGACCGTATGAGTGAATATGGCGTTCATACTGTACTTGTTACTAGCCATATGGGGGCTAGAAAAGCTTGTTCAAAGATTCAAGGTCATGTGGTTGATTTACGTAGGATAGTTCCAAGTAGCAGCAAATATAAAAGTATCTACGATCCTTATTGGCAAGCTGAATATGGAACCGCTGGAGGCCATCGGGGAGTAAACTGCAATCATTTACACATCCCTTTTATTCCTGGCGTTAACACGAATAATCAACCGAAAGTTGATGCAAAAGAAAATGAAAAAGTCGCTGAATTGACGAAACGTCAACGGCAGTTAGAGCGCCAAATAGTTAAGTTCAAAAAGAATCAAATGGTTTCTGAAGCATTAGGACAGACTGACAACGCCAAGCAATGGCAACAGAAAGTAAGAGCAAATCAAGCGAAACTACGAGAACTAGTAGATTCTAATGAGTATTTAGGCAGAAATTATGCCCGTGAAAAAGTTTACACCCCGGTAAATACGCTACTAAAAGATTTTCGTTACGACGATTTTTAGGAGGTTCTAAAATGGTATATAGACCGCATTATTTAAATGTTGAACATATTGTTGAAGAAATTTATTTAGGGGATTGTGTAAAACCAGTTGCTAGAAATGTATTAGCTAAAAACACAGGTAGAAAAAAAGTAGTTCAAAATGCGAGAAGTAAAAAGAAATATGAAGTGTTTAATGATTCAGACCCCTACGATCGATTAGATGCCGATTACGAAGAATATTTAAAAAGAGAAGAAAACAGGTCTAACTACCGTTAGGCTTTTTATTTTATACCTAGACCTGCTCGGAAGTCTCAAAAAGACGGCTCACAGTGGGAGTTGCCACTCAAAAAACACTTAGGAGGAACAGATTTATGAAAAAAGAGGATTTAATCGCATTAGGCATTGAGGAAGAAACTGCAAAGTCGATTATGGCGTTACACGGGAAAACAGTTACGCAACTGAATGCGCAAGTAGCTACCGCGGAGAGTGAACGTGACAGCGCTAAACAAGAACTAAAAGCGAATCAAGAAGAATTGACGGCCTTAAAAGAATCAGCACAAGGCAACGAAGAGTTATCTCAAAATCTGGCCGATTTACAAGCGAAGTTCGATGAGGCGAAAACCAATTCTGAAAACCAATTAGCCGAACAACAAAAAGACTTTGCCATTCAATTGGCTTTAAAAGAAGCGAATGCACTTGATGAAACGATTGTTCTTGGTCTTTTAGATAAAGACACTATTAAAGTTGTTGACGGTAAGTTACAAGGCTTTGAAGAACAATTAAAGGGACTTCAAGAAAATAAATCATTCTTGTTTCAAGAAGCAAAAGACCCTGAACCAACTCCGCCAACTCCTCAAATTTTGGCTGGTGGAAATCCTGCAGGCAATGCAGCAGGTGGAAAAAGCATTGTACAAAAAATTCAAGAAAGATTAGGTGAATAATTATGGCAGTAGTATTAGATTCAAAAGATTTAGCAACAATTGATAAAGAATATCGCGCAGATTCCCAAGTATGGGATATTTTGACGCAAGGCGCAAAAAGTATCACTGCAGCTGATTTTGTAGGCGTGAACGAAGTACGAGTGAATAAGATGTCAGGATTCATGGAAGCAACGCAATACAAACGTAATGGGGAAAATGCACGTAACCAAATTGATATCGCCAAAGAAACAATCAAATTAACGCATGAAGACTGGTTTGGTTATGATGTTGATCAATTAGATCAGTCTGAAAGTGCAGCGTTAACGATTAATAACATTGTGACAGAACACAAGCGTTTAGTCACTGTACCGCATCGTGACAAAGTAGCAGTACAAGTAATGTTTGATAATGCTGAAAAAAAAGTGAATGAAACATTAACAGAAGACAATATTTTAGCGGCTTATGATGCTGCAGAAGAATATATGACAGACAACGAAGTTCCTGGCGGATATGTAATGTTCGTTTCGGCAGCAACCTATCGCTTGCTAAAAAATGCCAAAGGGGTAACAAAATCATTTTCTACTAACCAAATGGCAATCAATGGTATTAATCGCACAGTAGCTCAAATTGACGGTGGCGTGCCCATCTTAAAAGTGGCGAAAGACCGTTTCTCAGGTGTGAACATTGAAGATAAATTAAACTTTATCATTGTTCCTTTAACTGCAGTTGCGCCAATTGTCAAATATGGGACAGTTGATACTGTGCCAGCTTCGCAAGACCGTAGTGGTTACCGTGATACAATTAAAGGTTTGGATTACTATGATGCAATTGTATTTGATAATGCGAAAAAAGCTATTTATGTGTCATATGTCCCAAAAGCGTAGCCCCGAAAGTTGGTAAACTAACGCCGACAAAAAGCGGGGTAGTTATTGAAATGGAAGAAGGAGCTTAGTCTCCTTCTTTTTTAGGAGGAATCTAAGATGTCCTATATTGATTTTGAAGAGTTTAAAGAGCTTACAGGCGCCACAGATGAATATAAAGATAACTTTGAAAAATATTTAGTAAAAGCCACCGCAGCGATTGATAATGTAACGAATTACTTTTATCAGTTCAATGATATAACGAAAGATTCTAGGCAATTTAGAGTGAAACAGTTTAAACTCGCTCTGTGTGCGCAAATAATGTATTTTGTCGATGTTGGTGCAGATACGTATGAAAGTATTAACAATGCCCCTCAAAGCTTTTCAGCAGGCCGTACGAGTATTTCTAATGCCAGTCGCTACAATCCTTCTGGAAATAACGAAAGTAAGTCGTTGACTGCCGAAGACGTTTATTTGTATCTGGAAGGTACAGGTTTGTTATATCGAGGTGTTTCGTCATGCTAATGCCAAAGCCACCCAAAAAGTTCTTAGTTGATTCCTTTGAGTATAAAGAGTACTTAGGGGAGGGCGATTGGAACAAGCCAGTATACAAGGAACCAGTTTTTATTGAGTATTGCCGGATTGACAGAGGAAGCCAATATACCTTTTCATCAAGCGGTAAACAGTTGCTCTATAACGGATTGATTTTCTGTTATCACGGATTGACTATGCCCTTTCCTGAGTTCAAAGAACAATCATTGGTTATTTATGATGGTAAGGAACACGTGATCACTAAAATTGATACTGTCATAGAAGCCTATCAAGCAGCCACTATTTATTCTTATGAGATTGAGGTAGTCTGATGGGGATTAAGGTAAATTTAAGCGGTGTAAGAACCAAAGTAAGCCCTGAGGCAATGAGACGAGGCAGATATGCGCTGGGTAATCAAGCGATGGCAGATATGAACCAATTTGTACCACGAAAGAATAATATTTTAAGGCAAAGCGTTTATTTATCAAGCAATGGTGAAAAGATTATTTACGGCACGAAATACGCGAAACGTCAATTTTATTTGAACGGAAAAAAATATACCACACCAGGTACTGGGCCAAGATGGGATTTAAAAGCAAAAGGCGCTTATCTAAATTCATGGAAACGGGCTTTTCTGAAAGGAGCGGGTATTAAGTAATGGATTTTCTTGATTGTTTAAATGAAAAGATAAACCAGATTCCTAATTTGCCGTTAAATATCCGGAAAGGATACCTTTCAGCACTAGAAAGTTTAGTGATATACCCATTACCGGGCGGTAAGGTAGAAACCGAATATTATGACGGAATCAAAGACGAGTTGTTAAACTATGAAATTGCCATGAAATCAAAAGACGGTGGTAAGATAGAGCATACGTTATGGCTGCTATCG
>OAWH01000145.1_pt1 | contig 15671 bp, 4 predicted proteins | sample 1476611 | NCBI WGS metagenome assembly OAWH01 (sample SAMEA2580164, study PRJEB22360) | human gut metagenome | biome: human gut; feature: human-associated habitat; material: faeces | place: Denmark | collected 2008/2010
TAATACGTTAAAAATAGGCACTATTATCTATAAATAAAAATGATTTGCAACAAATAGCTTGTTGCAAATCATCTTGAAAATACTATCGCTTGTATAGCTAAAATCATACGTTCACCGTATTCACACATTCGCCGTTATTGGCAATGTTTAGAATATTCGATAGTGTCCACTTCCGAAATATTCACTAGGACAATGCAAAGTAATCACATCGGAATGGGCATAAAGCTCGTCCAACGACACATATTTACCGCCTAACTCATCCACAATCGGATTATGGAACGGGTCGTAAGCCAGAATGTTCATCCCAAAACCTTTCAAAATTCGCATTGTCGCAATCCCGATTTTGCCAGTGCCAATCACACCCGCTGTTTTACCGTGCATATTAAAGCCCATCAAACCTTCTAGGTGCTATACACAGCGACTTTCATTTTTCATCCTTAGGCATAAAAAATGCCACACCATTTAGGAACTTTGTGGCAATTTTAACCACTTGTTGTATTTAGTTTAATCAATGAAAGAAATTACTCAACAATTCTTTAGCCAGAATAAAGAGTCTCTTTACTTTTATCCTCTTTATTCCTGCCTTGATTTTACTTACACTAACAGCGTTTTTTTCAATGATTTATTTGGAGCTTCCAATGAAAAATGTTTTAGTCATCAAATCAAGCATCTTGGCAAATAACTCACAATCAAGCCAACTTGTCGACTACTTAAAATCTAAAATTACCGCGAACATCACTGAATACGATTTCGGTGCAAACCCACTTCCTTACTACAACTTAGATGCCGCATCAGGCACACGTGGTGAACCGAAAACCGAAGCACAACAAAAAGCACTTGAACTATCAAACCAGCTTATTGGCGAAGTAAACAATAGCGATGTGTTAGTTTTTGGTGTGCCGATGTATAACTTAGGCATCCCTGCTCAACTTAAAACATACATTGATTACCTCAACCGTGCAGGTGTAACTTTCCGTTATACGGCAAATGGCCCTGAAGGTTTAATCATGGGCAAAAAAGCGATTGTTATTTTAGCTCATGGCGGCATTTACAAAGATAGCCCAACTGATTTAGCAAAACTTTATATGCAAACAGTGTTAAATTTTATCGGTATTACTGAGGTAGAATTTGTCTATGCGGAAGGGATTGGTTATGGTCCTGAAGCGGTAGAAAAAGCACAACAATCTGCAAAAGCAGAGTTAGATCGCATTGCTGCGAGTTTCTAATTTCTGATAAATCTCATCTAGGGCGTATTCAATATGCCCTTTTTTATTGCCAAATAAAAGAGAGCATAATCGAGATAACAATAAAAAAGAAAAAGTCGGCATTTCTGCCGACTTTTTTATTCACTACAAATTCACAATTACCATTGGTAACCCACGCTTGCAGCAGCACCTTTATCACCACGAGTATTACTATTCACACTGAATTTCACACCGATTTTACCGTTGTCAGAAATTCGAGAATAACCTACCGCGACAGCATTTTGGCCTTTATAAGTACCAGCCCCCGCTGAAATCATTGATTTACCTGGTTGAGCTGCTTGATATAAGCCACCTGTTGCTAAAGCACCTGCAATACCTGCACGTAAGTTACGATCTACGTTATCGATCTTATTATCTAAGCGTGCAATATTGTGAGCATTATTGATAACCGCTTGGTTCGTTCTACGTAATTGGCTTACGCTTACTGCATCTGTATTCTCTTTACCTTCTGCAATATTAGTTACGCGTCGACCACCATTATTTAGACCTTCTTCGGTTAATTTAACTGCGGTTTTTTTGTCTAAACCAATAGTTACGCCATTCTCGTTAATCACAGTTTTGCCTATTTTCACAGAACCTTTATCACCAAGATCAACGTCTTTCGCCAATTTCACGTTGAGCGTATCATTGCCATCTGCAACAACAGCGATGTTATTTTCGGTTAGCTCACCTTTCGCACCACCTTTCACATTCAATTGAGAATTCAATTTACGTGAAACTGTTGTACCTTTGTCACCACCGAACTTCATACCATCTTCTGTAGTCGCCACTTCGTGAGTTTTATTGTTTTCAGTATAAACGATACGTGTTGTACCATCTTTACCATCCACACCCACTTTACCATCAGCACCTTTAATGGTAACGCCATTTTTACCATCTTTACCATTCAAGCCGATAGAGCCGTCTTTTCCGTTAATCACAACTGCACTGCCGTCTTTACCATTTACACCGATAGAGCCATCGACACCCTCTTTACCGTCTTTCGCTTTCTCACCAATGTTCAAGTTATTGCCTAATTTAACCACTAACTTGTTATCAGTTGAAACCACAGTAGTAATGCCATTTTCGCCCACAACATCAAGCGTATCGCCTAATTTTTTGGTTACTGATGAATTGTCTTGAGCTTTGAAAGTTAAGCCTTTGTTCATCACATCTTTCACTTCATTGTGAACGACTTTCAACTGATCTTCCGTCGCTGCTTGACCACTTGTGATCTGATCTGGATTCCAAGTTTTATTGGTTAATCCACCGACATTACCTGTAGTACCATTGATAGTCACTTTATGGCTATCTCCAATAGCCACTACAGGTTTAAGATCAACTTTGTAAGTTTTTTGTCCTGTATCTTTGTCTTCTTTAGATACACTTACGCTTACACTATCACTGCCTTCCACAATAGTACCTAACTTAGTAATTTCTTTTTTACCTTCGTTAGTAATATTGGTTAGGTTGTTATTTGCAGCATTATCGATCTTACCTTTAATATCTTCGGTTAAACCAACGGCAACTTTGCTACCTTCTGCTTTCGTTTCGATATATTTATTATCGCCAACTACGCTGAAGTTAATACCATTTTTTTGATCAAGACGTTGCACGTCTGTTACAGAGCCTTTATCACCACTTAATTTGATTGTGTTGCTTGCAACAACATTCACTTTATCGCTTACCGATTTCAATTGATCTTCAGTTGCCGCACGTCCGCTTACCGCTGTCGTTTCACCAACAACCCATTCACGGTTAGCTAAGCCAGTAATATGACCGCTTGCACCATCAATTGAAACGTGATTTGTGCCATTACCTACACGAATTAATGCTTTAGATCCATCAACAATCACAACATTATTACCAGAGCCTGCAGTAATCGAGCCTGCTGTACCATCCAGAATCACTTGTTTTGTTGTATCAGTGCCTAATGTCACTTTATTCGCAAGTTTCACATCATAGTTAGTGTGACCATCCGTAGCCTTACTTTCGGTTAAGACAAGATTTTTGTTCGCATCTTTATCTTCACCATTCACAGAAACGGTTGTTTTCGCAGCTGCAGCTTTCGCATTTAATTGCGATACATTTACCACATCAGTGTCTTTCTCGCCCGCTTTCACATTGGTAATCGTATTACCACCATTGTTCAAACCATTGCCTGTTAAGGTTACAACTGTTGCTTCAGCTTTATCGCCTGCAGGACGTTTAATTTCAACACCATCGTTATTCACAACCGTATTGCCCACATTAACAGAACCTTTATCGGTTAAGTTCACATTTTTAGCCATACGAATAACAACTTTGTTATTTTCACTAAAGGTTCTAATGTTCGCACCAGTGTAATCTTCAGCTTTTACCTCTGCTTCTGCATTGCCACCAACAATCTCTAAGGTATCACCAAGTTTTCTGTTGATAACCACATTCGCAGTTTGCGTCGCAAAATTCAATCCACCGTTAATCACAGTATCAAGCGCTTTTAACTGATCTTCTGTTGCAGCACGACCTTTCACAGCTTCTGTTTTACCAATTTCCCAAGTACGGTTAGACAAGTTAGTTACAGTGCCTTCTGTGCCATTGATGGTTACAGCTTTTTCAGCATTGCCACCCACAACAATAGAACCATTTTCACCATTCACAACCACTTTATTATTATCCTTGCCTAAAGTTACCTTATCAGCAAGTTTAATATCGTAGTTTGTGTGACCATCTTCTCTCGTTGTTTCAGTTAAAGCGAGATTTTTATTCTCATCTTTACCCTCATTGTTCACAGAAACAGTTGTTTTCGCTTTATCAGAAAGCGCTTTTAATTGCTCTTCTGTCGCTGCACGCGTTGATTGACCAAAACCAGCTACATCTAAAGTCGTGTTGGTTAAGCCCGTAATCACCCCTGTTTTACCATCAAGTGAAATTGACTTATCGCCTTCTACACTCACCACACCGTTCTCTGCAAAGCTCACTTTGCCTGAACCTGTATTGTTTGTAATAGAAGTAATACCACTTAAGTTACCTGCAACATTTACCTGGAATGCATTAGTAATGCCATCACCAGTTACTGTTGTATTCACTCCCGCTTCTAGTTTCGTTTTATCCACCGATACTTTGAACTTCGTATTCGCTTTATCCGTAGTATCTGTATCAACGTGTACGTTGTTACCCACGCCTTCTACACTATATTTGTGCGCTAATGTCGCTTTCGCTTCATCTGATAAATCAATCGCTACACTTGTGCCCTCCGCTTTAGTAGTAATGTTTTTACTACCTTTCACTTCAAACTTAATGCCGCCTTCTTTATCTAACGTTTGCTCTGCTGTTTCTGACTTATTGTCTCCACCTAAACGAATCGTGTTCGTTGCAAGAGCATGCGTTTTATTGCTCACCACTTTTAATTGATCTTCAGTCGCTGCTCGTCCACTTACAATTGTTTGATTAGCAATATCCCATGCCGTATTTTGTAAACCTGTGATAAAGCCACCTTTTCCATCAAGTGAAATTGACTTGTCTCCGTTTACTTTCACTACTTGGTCTGAATCAAACGACACTTTACCTGTGCCTGCTTCATTCGTAATTGAAGTAATTTTCGCTAATGCACCTTCTACATCCACTTTATAAGCGGTCGCTTTTCCATCTACGGTTGCAGTCACTTTCGCATTCTGACCATCTACAACTTTCACTGACTCTTTCGCGATCTCTGACACTTTCGCTTTCGATACGCCCACACCATAACGTGCATTCGCCGATTTATCTGTGCCCTCTACCATCGTCACTGTCGCGATGTTTTCATCATCTTGTGCCGCGGTTGAGGTTGTCACTGATTCCACTTGGTCTGCACCTTTCACCGTGTAAGTCTTCACGCCATCTTTCACTTCAGAGGCAACAGAAATGTTTTTACCATCTCCTACCACATTCGTTAAGCTCTGAATCGTAGTTTTCGCTCCGTCTGTGATATTTGACAAGTCTGTATTCGCCACACCTTTAATGACCGTCGTTTTACCTTGAACCACACCATTTGCATTCGAATACGTTAAGGTCACTTCATCCGCAGCTGCATTGGCATTCACATCTTTAGCCCCTACGTTAAAAGTCGCACCAGAAGTAATGTGTAAATCATTTCCAGCCGCTTCTTCACGCACTTTTTGCAATTGCTCTTCTGTCGCTGCACGCGTTGATTGACCAAAACCAGCTACATCTAAAGTCGTGTTGGTTAAGCCCGTAATTTGATGTGCTACGCCATCAATATTAATCGGACTACCAGTATCGCCCGCCCCCACAAGAACACGACCAACTGTACCATCAATAATAACTTTCTTATTATTTTCAGTACCTAACGTCACTTTATTCGCAAGTTTCACATCATAGTTAGTGTGACCGTCTTCAAACTTGTTATTTGTTGTAAGAACAAGATTTCCATCAGTATTACCATCATTTACCGAAACTGTAGTAGTTGCTTTAGCTGCGACTTTGTTTAACTGACCAACATTCACTGCATGATTAGTCTCTGTACCTTCTGCAACATTGGTAATTTGATTACCACCATTGTTTAAGCCCGCTTTGGTTAACGATACTGTCGCATTACCGTTCGCACCATTCTTAATCGTGATGCCACCGGTTTCCACTCTCGTATCACCTGTCTCTAAGCTGGTCGCCGTTAAGTTCGGGTTAGTGCCGATAGTGATTTCTTTACCTGTATTCGTGACCGCAATGTTTGTACCGTTCACGAATTTAACTGTATCACCACCTTCCACTTTCTCTGCATTACCTGCATTCACTTGAAGGTTCCAAGCTGATGCCTCTTTCGCAATATCAGCCACTTTCGCTTTCGATACGCCTAACGTATAAGTCGCATTCGCTTGACCTGCATTCGGTGCTTCATACTCAAGGATATTGTCATCCCCCGCTTTCTTCACCACTTTCTCAACTTGCTCTGCCGCGCTGACTTTATAGACTTTCTTACCTGTCTCTTTATCCGATTTTGAATCATCCAACGTAATGCGATCGCCTGCTTCCAACACCGTACCCAACCCAGTAATCACTTTCTTACCGTCAGTTGTAATATTGTCTAAGTTTGTATTCGCTTTGTTATTAATCGTTGTTTTCATCTCATCCGATAAATCAACCGTCACATTGCCATCTGTACCCGTTGCGTTCGTTACGATGTTCTTACCGTTCTCTGCACCTACAACATTAAATTGGATTCCGCCCGCTTGTGACAAGGTTTGTTCTTTTGTCACACCAGTGTTACCACCCAATTTCACCGTGTTGTTCAGTTGCGTTGATACCGCATTCAATTGCGCTACGTTTACCGCATCATTGTCTTGCGTACCTTTCGCGATACCTTTAATTTGTTTACTGCCATCGCCAAGGTTCAAGCCTTCCCCTGTCCAGCTTACCGTTGTGCCATTGCCCGCTATCGAGGTAATGCCTGTTAACGCATTCGCTAAAGTCACGGTTACGTTATTACCCGCACCCGCTGTCGTAATGTTCGAACCACCTAATACATTAAACTTAATGCCACCTGCTTGACGTAATGTTTGCGTTTGCGTTGCAGTATTTCCATCCGCACCCAATGAGATAACATTGTCTCCAATCTCATCTAACTGACCTTTATTGACCGCATCGCTGCTTTCTGTACCTCTCTCAACGTTAGTAATTTTGTTACCACCGTTGTTTAAGCCTGATACAGTTAAATGCACTGATTTCGAAGGATCAGCAGTATTAGTCACTGTCACACCGCTATTCGTCACAGCAGTGTTACCTGTTGTTAAGCTAGATGCGGTTAAATTATCGGCTGTTTTTACCGTAAAGACTTTGTTCTCATTGGTAATTTCAATGTTTTGACCATTTTTGAATTTAACCGTATCGCCACCAGCAACTGTTTGTTCTACCGCATCATTGGCTTGGATTTTCCATGCAGCAAGATTTTTAACTTTGCTTTCGCCTGTGGTCGTAATATTGCTCAAATCATTTTTCGCAATACCACCGATCACAACATTAGATTTGTTACCACCATTGCCATCTTGAACCGTTAAGGTCACTTCGCCTGCGTCGCTTACTGCGTATTTACCATTTGAGCCTTCCGCTTGATTTTGTACCAAACGTAAGTCATTTTTCGCCGCATCAGCTGCATTGAACTTGCTTGAAATGGTCACTGTGCCATCTTTTGATGTAATCGAAATGTTATCCCCTTGAACAAGATTCACTTTCTTATTGTTCGGTGTAACATCTGCACCATTTGCTTGTAATGACCAAATATCACTCGCTTTCGCAACGCCTGTGATTTTCGCTTCGCCTGCAACCTCACCCGCTGCGTTCGCGTATTTTAATACCACTTCATTGTCGCCATTCACTGCGTAAGTGTCTTTCTTGATAAAAGTATCGTTCGCTTGAGAAATACGCGTTACATCACTGATATTCGCTGCATTATTTGGACCATCACCACCTGATTTCACATTAGTTATCTGTGCACCGCCTACATTGATGCCTTCATTTTCAAACTTAATGGTTTGATTATTGCCACCAATTGCGTTGATGTTAGTTAAGGTGTTTGCTAAACCTACACTGATCTCATTATCTGTACGTTTTACTGCCACATTTGCATCTGCGTTCTTAATTACGACCGCTTGACCACCAGAAATCGTTTTGCCTGAGCTTGCTGTGTCATTACCATCTTTTAAGATCCACGCTGCAGCATTTTGCACCGCTTGTTTCGATACACCAACCGCATAAGTCGCATTAGCTTCACCTTTCTTACCTGATGTTACCGTGACTTCCACAAGGTTTTCATCATTTGCTTTATGTTCTGCTGCTTCAACTGCTTCAACTTGTTTGTCAGCGCTGATGCGATAGTGGCGTTTGCCATTTGCATCTGTGGTTGAACCATCTAAACTAATACGATCGCCTGCGGTGATCTCAGTGCCTAAACCTGTGATCACTTTCTCGCCTTCTGGCGTAATGTTATTTAAGGTGTTATTCGCTTTGTTGTTAATGGTTTGTTTCATCGCACTTGATAAATCAACGCTGATGTTATTACCACCTAGGCTCGCTTTAGTGACAATATTTTCGCTATTATTCGCGCCCACAACATTAAAACGAATACCGTTTTCTTCGGTTAAGTTTTGAGCTTTCGTAAAATCGGTGCCATCGCCTAACGCAATTGTGTTGTTAGTGATAGCATTATCAATTTTATCTGCCGTTGCTTGATTCAAGTCGAATTTCACCACGCCACCATTTTCAACACTTGCCACCGTGCGTGTACCGTTCGTGAATTTCAACCCTTGCTCTAACGTTACCGTTTTCGCCGTTTCATTATTCGCTGCATAGCTCAATGGAATAGATTTTGCCGCTTCTGCACCATCAAATGTCACACTATAGTTTGTGTTATGTGTGGTTTCGTTCGGTGTCGCCGTTACCTTAATCGGGCCTGTAGAATTTTGGGTTAATGTGACCGCTTGACGTGCCGCATCCTTCACGTCTTCTGTTTTCACAGAAACGCTATATTCTGCATTTGGTGCGCCTTCTGAGCCTTTTGAAACACGAACAGCAGCTAAGTTATTCGCAACGTTAACATCTTTCTTCACTGTTTCAGTTGAACCATTTGCGGCAATTATATTCTGCAACTGCCCAAAGTTCACCGCATCATGCTCATCCGTACCATTCGCTACGCCAGTGATTTTCTTCGGTGCATTATCGCCACCTAAACCAATGCCGCCCTGATTAAATGTAATGGTTGTGCCGTTACCACCCACTTGGGTAATGCCTTCTAGCTTGCTGTTTAACGCAAAGGTAAATTTAGCAGGATCCGTGCTAGGCTGAACTACAGTTAAGTTTTTACCCGCTTCGAAAGTAACAGTATCTCCTGGCTTGATAAGGTTTCTATAGGCAAGCCCTGGCGTACCGTCACTATTAAGGTTTACATTTCCCGCACCAATTGCAATCCAACCAGATTTTTGAATTGCATTGACCACTGTGCTTGCAGTCACTAAGCCATCGACACCTAAACTTGGTATTCCTACAAATTGAGAAGAATCTGGAATAATTGAGCCTTGTTTAGTCTCAATCGTAATTTCTTGATTACCTGCAATCGTGTGAATAAAGCTCTTATCCGCACCTTTTACGGTTAATGATTGATCTGATAATGAAACAAGTCCGACACCAACTGAGTTACCTTGGGTATGAAGTTTTGCGGTAGAATTGATAGTAATCTCGCCTTCTTTGGTTTTTACAAGACTAATATCATTACCTTGTTTTAACGCAACTTTACTGTTAACCGGTGGAACATCCGTTCTCGAACCATTATCAATTTGCAAGCCCCATTGGTTAGCTCCCACAATACGGTTTACATCGCCAATATTGGCAGCGTTAGTAACAACATTTCCACCCGATGCCAAGTTAGTAATATTCTTACTACCCACATCTAAACCTGCATTGGTAAAGGTAATCGTTGAGCCATTGCCGCCAATAGATGTCATACCTGTTAAAGCTTTTGATAAGCCAACAGTAATCGCATTTAAGTTACGAGAAACCAAAATGTTGTTATCGTTATCTGCATTTTTAAACACCGCAGACTCGCCACCCGCAATCGCATGGCCATTGCCAGTGTCTTTACCATCTTTCAAGTTCCAAGCAGCCGCAGATCTCACCACACTTTTCGATACATTTAATTTATAAGTTGCATTCGCCTTGCCCGCATTAGTTGATGTTACTGTAATCAAGTTGTCTGCGTTACTATCGCCACCGTCTTTTTCAACTTTCTCAACTTGGTCATCCGCATTGATAGTAATTTGACCTGCTGCGGCATCAAGCGTAACGTTCTTACCTTGTTTAAGAGCAACCTTTTTGTTTTGTGCATTCACATCGGTTTTCGTGCCGTTTTTATCCACTTGTAACGACCACAAATCATCTGCACGTGCAATGCCCGTAATTTTGGTGGTTTTATTTGCAACAGGTTGCTCATTACCATTCTCATAAGCCAAGCTTACCGAACCATCTGTGCCAACAGCATAGGTGTTAGGTTTGATATGAAGCTCATTCGTTTTTGAAATATTTTGCACATCACCAATATTGGCAGCATTATTAACTGTTGTACCGCCTGATTTTAAATTGGTAATATTTTGACCGCCAACATCAACCCCCTGAGCAGTCAAACTCACTTTATTGCCCGCCCCTTGAATAGAATTGATATTGGTTAAATCGCTCGCCAAGCCATATTCAATGGTTGTGCCTGTGCGTTTTGCGGTTAAGTTATTTGCCGCTTGGAAAGAAACATCCGTTCCCGCAGACACCTTCGCCTTGCCAGTTTGGTTACCTGTGCCAAGGTTTGAGCCTGAAGTTTGAATGTTCCAACCTGCTTTGTTGATGGTGTTGATGATGTCCGCTGCGGTAACTAAGCCGTTGGTTGGATTATTATTCGAGCTGTTAACACTCGCAACGCCATTGCCATCTACGGTTGTTCTCGCTTGCGTGGTCGAAATGTTAATTTGATTGTCAACTGCATTTGTTGTAATAAATGAATTATTCGTACCTTGTACTTTTAAGGTATTTGACACTAAACGAACATCCGCACCTGCAGAATCAGTCGTATTACCTTCAACTTTTAAGTTAACGGCTTTTAATTGAGCAACGTTCACTGCATCGGTATCAACCGTACCGCCAGCCACGTTATTAATTTGACGAGATTGTGTTGAACTGCCTACGGAAACGCCAGCCATGGTTGAACGTGCCGCACGACCAGTGTTTCTCGCTTCTTCAAAATAATTGCGACGACCGTTTGCAGGATCGAACGCTTGTGCATTTCTTAGTCCTGTTGTTACAGAAGATGAACCTAAAGCAACACCCTGTTCAATCGTTGCTTGAGCATCTTTACCCATTGCAATGGTGCTGCTTTGTTCCGCTCTTGCATTAGAACCCACTGCAATAGAGTGTGCACCACTTGCTGTGGTTGGACTATTACCATTTTGGTCTCCAGAACCTAATGCCACCGCATTTTCGCCCGTGCTACGACTTGAACGACCAATAGAAATACTACGTGCCGCATCTGCATATGCCGCATCACCAATAGCCACCGCACTGGTAAAGAGAGTTTGGGACTTATAACCTAATGTTACGGTACGATTTTGACGAGTTAATGCACTATCACCAATCACCACTGAACTTAATGCGTTATTACTATATTTTGTCCCATTTAGATCGTATTGATCGCCACCAGATAATGCTTGTGCATTATGACCGATTGCAACAGAGTTTCCCCCTTGGGCTTTCGCACTCACACCAAAGGCAGATGCATTAGTTGCGGTTGCATAAGTGAGCACACCCACAGCAGTTGCATTATCGCCTTCTGCTTCGGTTCTCGCACCCACTGCGGTTGATGCTTTACCATTACCGTTTGCTTTCACATTACCTTTTGCACCATTACCGATTGCAACAGATTCTGTCATACCAACAGCAGCACTCGTACCCATCGCAATACTGTCGGTATAGCTTGCGTCTGCACCTTCACCAATTGCGATCGCATTTGCGCCTGTTTTATAACTCTTATCCGCACGAATACTTTTCGCACCATTACCAATCACAATAGAATTTTTCGATGTTGCAGTCGCACCTGTACCAATCGCCACAGAGTTGGTTACTAAGTTAGATTCAACCGCATCTGCATCGCCCGTGCCCTTAGAAGCATCAACGCCCGCGTTTTTACCAATCGCGATGTTGCCTGAGCCTTGGGTTTTGGCGTTAAAGCCCATTGAAACAGATTCTGTTGCTGCTTCAGATTTATGACCCACCGCAATTGAGCGCTCGCCATTTGCGTTAGATTGAATACCAACCGCTACTGCACGCGTATGTGCTAAAGACGATGCCCCCACCGCAACCGCACCTTCGCCTGTCGTGCGAGCTGCTTTTTTTGCCTTACCCGCATCATCTACAGACGCATTATTATCAATAGTATTATCATAAGATGGGCCGCCAATGGCAACAGAGCCATGACCTTCTGCTTCCGCATAAACACCTAATGCAGTTGAAGCTACACCTTTCGCATTTGCACGTTTACCAAATGCCGAACCAAAATCAGCATTCACTTCTGTCGCATGACCAATTGCAGTGGCATAAGCACCATAAGCTCTTGTTGCCACACCCACTGCAATTTGACCCGCATTTGCATCTAATCCTTTTTTACCTGCATGAGCATCCGTACCAATTGCAACCGCAAATGAACCAAACGTAATCGCTTTCGTACCCACCGCAACTGCTGCTGCTGTTTCCGCACTTGAATCATTACCAATCGCTACCGCAGATTGTTCAGCAGTTAAATTAACTGTTTTAGTTGTTTTCGTAGCTTCATCATAAACATCAGTTGAAACCACCCCCGCTTTGGCATTTGCCCCCATAGCAGTACTGCTTAGGCCTTTGGAATGAGCATTCACACCAACAGAAATAGCATTATTATTCTCTGATTTAGCATTATTACCCATAGCAACGGCAAATTCATGAGTCGCACGTGATTTCTCACCTACTGCAACGGTGTATCTTGCTGTTGCTTGAGCAGCCCACTCACGACGACTCGCACCACCGATGGCTAATGCTGCTACACCATTTGCGTAAGTATTTTCACCAATTGCAGTTGCCCCCTCAACGTTAGCCTCAGAACCAGCACCAACTGCTGTTGTACCACCACCAGTAGTTTGACCGCCATTAAGAGTGGTTGCTGCATTCGCAGAAAGAGATGAGCCTAATAAGGCTGCAACAAGGGAGAGTTTAAAGGTTTGACTAATTGCATCCACAAAGGATTGAGTAGAAGAATGGCTTGATTTCTTTTTGTGTGCTTTCGCTAATTCAGAAACCACCACCCAAGATTGAGTCGCATGACTCCAAACGACGTTATAAATCTTATTCATAAGAAAATCCTTATTTTAAGTAAAACTGTGTTCAATGAAGATACATATTAAAAATATGCAAAAAATACATAAAACTTTGTGAAATTATATAAAAAATAAACAAAAAATACATTTCACGTTAAAAACTTTACAAAATCTTTACAAAAAATGGAGGAGTTTTATGATTATAATAAAAATTTAATCCATTATTTCAGTCTATAAAATAATCCCAAAGCAAGGTTATCTTACACTTTTTTACATTTTAAAAGCGAAATTCGACCGCTTATTGTTTTGTAAATTCTCTCAATTTTCCCATTTACATTGGCTGTTTTTACCTCAAAAATGGAGTGAATTCTACTCAAAAAATAATGAACCTATTTACCCTCCAAAATAGATTTGTAAAGATCTTTATCTCTCTCCGAAAACGGATCAAAAAATAGATCTGATTAGATTTTTTGTTAATTTTCTCTGATTTATAGTTTCAGCCTATACATAGCCATACAATAATTATTAAATAGTTATCCACAGGTTTTACGTTTTCTCCTCTCTCTACTCGCCGTCGCTGAACGCGACGTCAAGCTATCTCTCTCCCACAAGGAGAGAAGAGTGAAATGAGGGTAAGCAGTCATTTTTAACCACTCTTTTACAAAAAAACCACCCATTTGGGTGGTTTCATTTATCTAAACAAGGCGGGTTATTTTAAGCTGCCCACCATATCCTCTGGACGAACCCAAGCATCAAATTGTTCAGCGGTTAATAAGCCTAAGTTAATCGCTTCTTCTTTCAATGTTGTGCCGTTTTTATGCGCCGTTTTTGCGATTTTCGCCGCATTTTCGTAACCGATGTGGGTATTTAACGCAGTCACCAACATTAAAGATTGCTCTAATTGTTGTTTGATGCGTGGATAGTTCGGCTCAATGCCCGCTGCACAGTGTTCATCAAATGATACGCACGCATCAGCTAATAATTGCGCTGATTGTAAGAAGTTTGCAATCATCACTGGGTTGTACACGTTCAATTGGAAGTGACCTTGTGAACCCACGAATGAAATGGTGGTGTCGTTACCTAACACTTGCGCACATACCATGGTCATTGCTTCGCATTGGGTTGGGTTTACTTTACCCGGCATAATAGATGAGCCTGGTTCGTTTTCTGGAATTAAAATTTCACCGATACCAGAACGCGGACCTGATGCTAACAAGCGAATGTCATTAGCGATTTTGAATAAACTCACTGCTAACTGTTTTAATGCACCATGAGTTTCCACGATTGCATCGTGTGCTGCTAATGCTTCGAATTTGTTTTCTGCCGTTTCGAATGGTAAAGCGGTGAATTTTGCGATGTAATCTGCAACTAACACATCATAACCTTTTGGTGTGTTCAAACCTGTGCCTACCGCTGTGCCACCTAATGCTAATTGGCGTAAATGTGGCAGGGTGTTTTTCAGTGCGATTAAACCAAAGTGTAATTGTGCGGCATAAGCCGAGAACTCTTGACCTAATGTTAATGGGGTTGCATCCATTAAGTGCGTACGACCAATTTTCACCACATCTTTGAAGGCTTCAGATTTTGCTGCTAAGGTTTTTTGTAAACGCTCTACCGCAGGAATAGTGGTTTCAACCACTTTTTTATATGCCGCAATGTGCATTGCAGTTGGGAAGGTATCGTTTGAAGATTGTGATTTGTTCACATCGTCATTTGGGTGAACGATTGATTTTTCGCCCAATTTACCACCGTGTAAAACGTGTGCACGGTTTGCTACCACTTCGTTCACGTTCATATTCGATTGCGTACCTGAACCTGTTTGCCAGATAACGAGCGGGAATTGGTCGTCGAGTTTATTTGCTAGAATTTCATCACAGGCTTGTGCGATTAAATCACGTTTTTCCGCAGACAACACGCCTAAATCGTGGTTAGAGAATGCTGCCGCTTTTTTCAAATAACCAAAGGCTTCAATGATTTCGTGTGGCATTGAGGCTTCAGGCCCGATTTTGAAGTTATTGCGTGAACGTTCGGTTTGCGCCGCCCAGTATTTTTCTGCTGGTACTTGCACTTCGCCCATAGTGTCTTTTTCAATACGAAATTCCATAAAATACTCCGTGAGTTGTGAAAAGGGTTAAATAATAAATTTGGGGTATATAGTACCGATTTCGTGCGGATTGAGCTATGGTTTTGTGTTGGTTTTATGATGTAGATCACATTTTTGACGAATGATAGAAAGCAACACGCGCAGCATAAGAAAAAACCGCCAGTAAAGGCGGTTCTATGTTAAATCTCGTGCTATCGGCGATCTGAGCAGTGTGTTGCTTGACAGTAGCACATTGCCTGATTGTCTTAATACAATCGGGAAGGGGTTAATTGGTAGCTAATCCCAGCCTCCCAATATTGTATGCCTTACCCCCATTCAATTTCAAGCCTAACTTACTTCACTCTCTTCGCACGCAACACGCGGCTAGCAAATAAGAATAAACCGAAGAGGAAGATCGCTAATCCGAGCACTTCTGCCATGCCTTCCCAGTTTTCAAGGTTTAAGGCAAGTGGTGCTTCAGAGCCACCTGAAGTA
>OAWH01000150.1_pt1 | contig 15443 bp, 10 predicted proteins | sample 1476611 | NCBI WGS metagenome assembly OAWH01 (sample SAMEA2580164, study PRJEB22360) | human gut metagenome | biome: human gut; feature: human-associated habitat; material: faeces | place: Denmark | collected 2008/2010
AACTACCAAGTAAAGATAGCTCTTTTGAGTATAACAATTTAACAATAACGAACAGACCTTTCATCAATGAAGCAGATGAACAAGGTTGGTTCGTTTTTTTATTAGATTTTCAAGCAAAATTAACCACATTCAAGGGGGAAAAATAATGTTATTAAAAATGGATATCCAAATGTTTGCACGTGAAAAAAATGCGAAACGTGAACACTATATCGCTGAATATACACCAGGGAAAGAAACAGCTCCTACGGAAGATACAGAATGGTTGCGACTAGCAAAATATATTTCAACCATTGGTGATGATTCAGACGAAGAAACAGATGATACGGGCTTTTATGATGGTGATGGAACGCCTGAAACGACTGTAGTATCAGTATCTGGTACGTATACACCTGAAGGCATGTACGATGCTGAAGACCCAGCACAACAATTAATTGCTAGTAAAAAATACAAATTAGGTGATGGCCGTAAAATTTGGCATAAAGTCGTACAAACCAATGGTGATGTTTATGTGGGACGTGCAACAGTTACAGGGATTAAGGCAGGTTCTGGTGATGCAACAGCATACGAAGAATTCGGTTGCTCAATCAAATACGATACGTTACCAAAAATCAGCCCAAAAGCATAACCCCAGTAATCGGTAAAATGACTCCGACTAAAACTGGGGTAATCATTGAAATGGAGAAAGGAGAATAAGAATGGCAAGAGAGTATATTGTTTATAAAGGTGAGGAAGTCATTGTTCCGGCTAGTCCAAGCCCTCTAGAAATTACAGGAATTGAGCCAAACACCGACATTCCAGCAGGAACATACCAAGTAGGTTTTGCAGACGGCGGGGAAAAAGTAAATGTACCGGCATTTAAAACATCGCCAATTGCTGTAACTGGTTTAGAGTTTTCTCCTAAAACATCCACAGCAGATGCGGGTACTGCAGGTAGCCGACAAATCACAGCAACTGTTTTGCCTGAAAATGCTACAAATAAAAAAGTAAACTATTCTATTACGCCTGTAACAGAAGGCCTTGCTGTCTCTGAAACAGGTAATATTACTTGGACAGAAACGGTACCAGCTGGTACTTATGTTACCGAAGGCGAAACAGAGGATGGTAAGAAAACAGCCCAACACACCTTAACACTTAATAATCAAGCATAAATACGAAAATAAGGGCAGCTATTTGGCTGTCCTTTTTTATGGAGGTAATTAAATGAAAGCATTAGAGATTAACGTAGCACGCACGGGTTTTCCGGTTATTATAGCAGGACATGAATTTTTCTTTGATAGTTCACCAGAACATTTAATCGAGGTACAAAAAAACTATGAAGCGTTTGAAAAAGAAGTAGATTCGATTGAAGGACCAAATGAAGACGATGCAGATAGCTTGGACTTAGAGCCGTACAAAGAGTTGTTAGCAAAAGGGTATGACGTCATGTTAGGCGAAGGGACATTCGATACGTTGTATGCGGATATTCCAGACATCAACGCATGGCTAAACGCTTTCTTTGATTTATACAACGGGATTGCCGATCAATTGGACGAATTCAAAGAGGAACAAACTAAAAATTCCCAACGTTTAAAACAGAAGTACTTGAAAAAAGTTAGCAAGAAAGGGTGAGCGCAATGCGGTTAAACGATCCGCTGCCCTCTTTTTTTGAGTTTGAAGAGAAAGAGTATCCTCTAAATCTTGCTTTTGATCGTGTGTTGGATGTTTTCGACGTGCTGTCTGATGACGGGATGAATCTTCCAGACAAGGTAGAGACTTGTATAAAGATTTTAGTTGGTGATGTAGGACTAGATATTATATCTCAGTTTGTGATGTTCAGAGAACTATACGATACCTATCTCGTCTTTGGTAAAAAATCAGAAGTGGTAACCGATGAATTAGGAAATGTTATGCCAATGAAACCAGTCAGTAAAGATATGGACATTGTATTAGATGCAAAATACATTTATGCCTCTTTTCGACAAATAGGTATCAATTTATTTGAGGAACAGGGCCGTTTGTCTTGGGAAGAATTCCAAGTATTGCTAGAAACGTTGCCAGATGACACGCCTATTCAAAAAATTAAAAGTATCCGTAACTGGAAACCGCAAAAAGGAGAAAGCACTGAACACAAGGAACAAATGAGAGAACTTCAAAGGCGTTATGCATTACCAAATTACGTAAGGGAGGAGGAAGAAGATGGCTGATGGAAGTGTAGTAATTGATGTCGATGTGAATGGGAAGGACGTCACAGGGCTAAATAATCAATTAGACCAATTGGAAGGCAAGTCCGCCAAAGCAAGTCGAGGCATTGGAGACATGGTCAAAGCGATGGGGCTCGTTAAGTTGGGCAGTGCAGCATTTGATGTCTTAAAAGGCTCAATTGAAGGAGCAGTTACACGTTTTGACAAGTTGAACCAGTTTCCTAAAGTATTAACAGCTATGGGAGCTAGTACAGATGATGCTACCCGTGCAACGAATAAGTTGAAAGAAGGAATTGATGGGCTACCAACGAAATTGCAAGATGTGAGTGACACTACGCAACAAATGTATAGTGTTTTTAAAGATGCCGATTTAGCGGCTGACAGTACACTTGCTTTAAACAATGCTTTACTTGCTAGTGGTTCTAGTGGTGAAAAAGCACAACGTGGTACAGAACAATATATGAAAATTCTACGTACTGGTAAAGTTGACCTAGATTCATACACAACTTTACAAGAAACCATGGGTTTTGGCTTAGATAAGTTAGCAGAAAAATTTGGCTTTACAGGCAAATCTGCGCAACAAGATTTGTACAAAGCCTTACAAAGTGGTCAGGTTACCGTTGAACAGTTCAACCAAGGGTTAATTGATATCCAAGATGGCTTAGGCGGAACAAAAGAAGTCGCTCGAAAAACTACAGAAGGTATAGCTACTTCTTTTTCAAACTTAAAAAACTCCGTAACTAATGGAATGGCAAATGTGTTAACTAAATTTGATGAGATCGTAACGAAAGTTTCTGGAAAAAGTATTGCGGCTAATTTGAATAGCTTAAAAGGCATTGTAAATAATACGTTTTCAGCGATTACAAAAGCCATGGATGGCTTAATTCCTGTTATTGATTCAATAAAAAAGGCTTTTGCTGATAATCAATCAATAATAAAAATATTTTCTGATACATTCGATCAAGCTTTCAAAATAATAGGATTTATTGTATATGATGTAATAAATATTCTTCAACGATTTTGGGGAGAAATATCGAAAAGTAGTGAAAGTTCAAGTTTAATTGATATCTTATCAAGTGTGTTTACTACCTTGAAAGATGTTGTGTTAGATGTATTAGAAAATATTCAATACTTTTTTGATATTCTGGGTTCTGTTGATGTTCCAGAAAAATTAGGAGCTGCATTTAATAATTTAAAAGATATTTTGTTCGATTCTGTTGAAGCAGTTGCCAATTTCTTTGGTAGTTTTAATCTAGGAGAAACAAGCACTTCTATTACCGAGACTTTAATAGATACTGTTATATTGCTAGTAGATACTTTTTTAAAAGTAACCGAAAAAGCTAAAGATTTTATAAAATGGATTGATAGCGGTTCGACTGCATCAGATGTTTTTAAAGGGGTAATAGTAGCCTTAGGTGTCGCTATATCTGGCGTTGTTCTGTATTACAAAGCTTGGCAAACATATATCAATCTAGTAGTTAAAGCACAGAAAGCTTGGAACTTAATTACTAAAATTGGGACAGGAATACAAACGGCGTTTAATGCAGTTATGTCTATTAATCCGATTTTTTTAATAGTAGGAGCCATAGCAGCGCTAATCGCTGGATTAGTTTATTGGATAACCAAAACTAAATCTGGCCAAAAAGCATGGAAGGCTTTTACAGACTGGCTTGTAAAGGCTTGGGAAGGTATGGTCGATTTCTTCAAAGGGGTTTGGGAAGGAATAACAGATATTTTTGATTCTGCAGTTAAAACGGTTAAAGAGCTCTGGAAGGGTACGATGGATTTTTTCAAAAAACTAGGTGAAGATATAACGTCTATCTTTAAATCTAGTATAGAAACAGTGAAAGACTTGTGGAGCGGTGTAACAGAATTTTTCCAAAGTTTATTAGATGGAATTATTTCGGCATTTAATACGTCTGTTGAATTTTTGAAAGGTATTTGGCAGTCTGCGGTTGATGTATTTAACACTATTTGGGAAACCATAGGTCCAACAGTGATGATTATTGTTGATGGCATTGTAGAACTCTGGAATAATTTCACAGAAACAATTACTGGTATATGGGAAGGAATTAAAACGACTGCGGAAGGCATTTGGGAATTGATTAAATCTGTAATTATGGGCCCTATACTACTATTAATTGATTTGATAACTGGCGATTGGGAACAATTAAAGGAAGACTTATCAATGATTTGGGAAAGTATAAAAGAAGCCGGTAGTATGATCTGGGACGGCATACAACAGATAATTGGTTCATATGTTGAAGGCGTAGTCAATTTTGTAAAAACGGTTTGGGAAACTGGAAAAAACTTCTTAAGTGATATATGGGAAGGGATTAGCAATATAGCTTCTACAGTATGGGATGCAATTACTAGTACAATTTCAAATTTGGCACAAAGTGCGCTTGATGGTGCTAAAAACGCATGGAGCGGAGCGAAACAGTGGGCATCCGACACTTGGGAAAGCGTTAAGCAAACTTCTGCCGAAACATGGGATGGAATAAAAACTACAGTATCAGAATCTGCAAAGAACGCTCTAGAATGGGCTAAAAATGCATGGAGTGGAGCAAAACAGTGGGCATCTGAAACATGGGAAGGCGTTAAACAAGCGACTGCAGAAAAATGGGAAAATACTAAATCAACAGTAGCAAATCTTGCAGATGCTACATTAAGAGGAATGGAAAGTGCTTGGAGTACAGCAAAAAGCATTGCATCAGATATATGGGAAGGTGTAAAAGAAACTGTAAAAGCTGCTATGGATTTTGATCTATTTGCGGCTGGTCGAGCAATTATGGAAAGTTTTACTGATGGGCTTACGCATGCATGGGAAGCTACGAAAGAGTTTGTCAGTGGTATTGGTGATTGGATACGAGAACATAAAGGTCCTATTAGTTACGATAGAAAACTTTTAATTCCAGCTGGTAAAGCGATTATGGGTGGTTTAAATGAAAGCTTACAAGCGAGTTTTAAATCTGTCCAAAAAACAATTAAGCCTATGGCTAATCAAATTGCGGATACACTATCATTTGACAATGCTTTTTCAAATTTTAACTTTACTAGTCCAGAATTAGCATTAAACACAAATATGATGGGCGCTGCTAATTTGGGTAGCCAAATTGTAAATAATAGCAACTTTGCGAAAACATACAATCCTACAATCAATATAAACATTGAACATGCAGATCTTTCTAATGAGAAATCAATTGAAGAAACTTCTCAACAATTGGCAACACTCACAGAACGACAAACAAGGGGGCGGCTATAATGGATTTAACGAATTATCCATATTTTCAATTTAGAGGAAAAAAATCGAATGAATTCTCTATGCGAATAAGAAACGAAATGATGTTTACTATTCCAGAGGCCGCTCTGCAGTTTACAGAAATTGACGGAAGAAATTCCGATGTCATATACGATAAAGGAAAATATAACGATATTGAGAAAGTCTTTCCGGTAAGACTTTATAAACAACCAGATACAACCATTGCTGCGCAGTTAAGGGATATAGCTGCGTGGCTTTATTTATCGAAAGATTATGCCCCACTTATTTTTAGTGAATACAGCGAGTACTATTATAAAGCGCTAGGCTACAGCAAAGTAGATGCAGCAGACAAAACAAGAAGTTGGTTAGATGTTGATTTTGTTTTTAAGTGCCAGCCGTTCGTTTTTCGTCTTGATGGTGATGATGAAAGAGATATAAAAAGTGGAGGTGGTATTAGGAATCCAGAAGCTTTTTCTAGTCTGCCAATTATAACTTTCAATAAAACTAGTAGTACACAAGATAGTAATATTTATATTAATGGCCAACAATTCAGGATTGCAAAAGAAGCTGGAACAGGAAAAATTACGCTAGATTGCGAAGAAGGCATTGCTTATAAAGATGGTGGCGTTAATATCACAAAATATTGCTTTTTAAATACAGATGGTTATAACCCAATCACTCTGCCCCCAGGCGAAAGCATTATCAATTATACCTATATCACTGATTTTAAAATTAAGCCAAAATGGAGGACTTTAGCCGTATGAGCACGATTATTTTACATGATAAGAAAAATAACAATTGGAACTCCCTAGGCATAGGTCCTTTACAAGATGCAATAAATCCTCTTTCTACAAGGGAACGTAATGGTATTTATGATATGACATTCCAGTATCCAGTGGTGGGGAATTTGTTTCATGAGCTGAAAGTAGGAAGATGGATAGTCGCTGACGCTGGACCGACATTGGTCGCTAAAAGTCAACGGTTTGAAATTGCACAAATTACAAAACCAATCAAAGGGATTGTCACTGTTTACTGTGAGCATTATCGCTATAAATTGTTGCGCACAATGGTAAAAATCGGTTCCAAATATTCTAATATTTCGGCACAAACAGCATTGAATCAATTAAGAAGTCAGATGGAGCCTAAAAGTGATTTTACTTTTTACAGTGATGTGGGGACTACATCTTCAATTGATTTTACAGACCCCGCAAAATATAAAAATGCGCAAGAAGTTTTAGGCGGTGTCGCTGGTTCAATTTTAGATAATTTCGGTGGGGAATATCTTTTTAATAATAATCAAGTTCGCTTGTTAGCAAAAGCCGGTACCGATACGAATGTAGTCATTGCCTACGGTAAAAATTTAACAGATATTAATCAAGAGGAATCCATTGAAAATACGTATACTTCAATATATGGCTGGGCTAAAATCGGTAATGGCGATGATGAAAAAGTAATCACTCTACCAGAAATATATATTGATAGTGACTATGTCAGTAATTATACGGAACGTAGAATACAAATGGTTGATTTTAGTGATAAAGAGCCAAAAGATGTTGAAGCTTTACGCGGCATGGTTAAATCGTTTATTAAGTCTAATAATGTGGGGATTCCTCGTGTGAGTATAAAAGCTAGTTATGTAGACTTAGCGAGTTCCGTCTCAGATGAACAACTTAAAAGCCTTGAGGTTGTAGATTTATGTGATTGGGTAACGGTTGCGTTTAATCAATTAAACATTAATACAACGGCACAAATTGTAAAAACTGTGTGGAATATTTCTTTAGATCGATATGAGTCAATCGAATTAGGTGAAGCGAGAACTGATTTTGCTAAGGTAATTGAAGACTCAAAAGAAAATATTAATGATTTGTCAGACAAAATAGATTGGCTTGAACAAGCGCAAAAAGAAGCATCTGATATTATCAAAAATCCAGGAAAAGGTCATGTGCTCATATATCCGTCGCTTGCAGATCCTCAAGAACTATTAATTATGGATACGACAAGTATAAATACTGCTAGAAAAGTCTGGCGATGGAATGTTGGAGGGCTGGGATTTAGCTCAACTGGATATAACGGTAACTATGAGTTAGCAATGACAAATAATGGGCTAATTGTTGCAGACAGGATGGCTACAGGAACATTGAGAGCTATTAACATTATAGGTGTGACAATTACAGGTAGTGACATTACAAGTGAAAGTGGCTATAACAAAATTATAATGTCAAAGGGAGCTATCAAGAACTACTATAATAATGTTTTAAAATCAACGATGGATGCTAACAAATTTTCAATATATGATTCTAGAGAAATTGAATTGATGCAACTAAATTCTGATGGTGTGCGATTTAACAAAGAAGGCACTTTAAATAAGTTAGGAGGTCTGGGTAGAGCATTTTCTACTTCTTTAGGCAAAGAAGAAATCCATATTTATTCTGAACCAGGAGTGTTAGCAAGTGTCGGAGCAAAAAAAGTCTCAGGGAACGATGTTGCGAGACACTTTACAGTTTTTGACGCAGGGGTTCAAATATCAAATTTAAACATGGGTGGAAGTTATGTTGGAGGGTCTGGAGAAATAAAAAATTCAACATTGGTAAATACTAGTGTTAGTACAAAATTTACAGTGAATAACAATGTTAACTTAGGATTTTACTCTAATTTAAACATGAATGGTTTTTCAATTCTAAATCAATCAGATGTTCGGCTAAAGGAGAATATAACAGATACGAAGATTGATGGTATCAAAGAAACCAAAAAGTTAAACTTTGTGGAATTTGATAGAAAGCAAAACTATAAAAGTAATAATCCAATAGAACAGCCTTCTAATAAAAGAGAACTTGGGCTAATTGCTCAATATTCACCATTTTTAAGTGTTAAACATAATGAAGATCACTATTTAAGTTTAGATATGAATAAACAAGTGATGCTTAACAGTTTAACTAATAAACAACTTATTGAAAAAATTGAACAATTAGAAGAAAAAATAAATAAACCTAATAAGAATAGAAGAAAATATCATAGAGGAGGGATTTGATGGCAAATAAAATATTAAATCTTGATTTCTCTAAAGATCCAATAATGCCACCAATTATTTATGGTCGTGTTGGCGACGAAAAAATGCAAACAATTACTGTGAAAATTTCTCGACGAGATGAGATACCAGATTTATCGGGTGGAATTATTACCTTTGAGGGAGAACCCGCAGGCGGAAAAGTGAAAGTTTTTGATTCTGAAAACGTTTCTTCCAATAACGCTGGATTGCAAAAAGGAACATTTGAATACACGTTTCCTAGTGCAGCGTTTAGCGTAGAAGGGACATACAAAAGGGCATATTTTTCGTTTCAAAAAGATGGGAAAAGAGATACTACGGGAGACTTTAAAATCATTGTTAAAGGAAATGCTGACATTGATGCCGAAGAAGCTGAAACAATTATTACTGAATACAATAAACTTGTAAAAGCTTTGAATGAAGCATATCAAGCTGCACTAAATAAAATGAATATTGACTATGATGATGTTGAAAAACGTATTGAAGCGATCAAGGTAGATTTAAATACGCTAAAAAAACAAATAACAGATATATTGATAGATGCAGAAGGTCGCATTTCAGCCATTGGGAAGACAGTAACAGATGAAGTTGATGCAGCACTTGAAAAGTTTAAAGAGGGAAACTTCTATACGAAGCAGGAAGCTGATAATAGATTTTTAAGTAAGACGGAAAACCTTGACATTCAAAATAAAAAGCTAACTAATGATGATGGTTCAGGTCTGCCTTTGCCAAAGGGAGTAACTTCATTTAAAGAATTATCAGGTTATGCTGGTTTTTATTATCTAAATGCTACAGTTGCGGGAACAATGACTGACAAATCAGATCTGCCAACTGAATTTAAATATTCTGCTCTATATGTTTATCAACATGTCATCGCAGGCACTGCGGGAGCTATGTATCAAGAAATTAGGATGAATTCGTTAACAACACCTTTAATTGCATTTAGAACGATTTCTCCTAATTCTTCCCAAAATAGTCCATTCAAAATTTTGGCTACTACAGATAGTGTTGTAAACTTAACTGATATAGAAAATGGAGCATTAGTTTCTAAAAAGACAGTAATTAAAGCGCAAGATTGGAATGAGATTTTAGATAAGGGTATTTACACAGTGTTTGGTGCTTCAGGAATTAATAGGCCTTATGACGGTGCTGTGTACGGTGTACTCGTTGTATATGCAGATAATACATTCATCAGTCAAACTTATATTTATAAAGGCGAAACGTATATTAGGAGTAGACAAGGTAGTCCTGCTACTTGGACAACTTGGAACAAAATGATTGTTGATAATGGACAGTTTGACAAATTTGTGTATAAACAATCAGGTTCTCCAGATACAAATGTGGTAAGTCAACTTGAAGTAACGTGTATAAGGATTGGAAATGTTGTTACATGTCATATACGTGTAAATGTGACAAAAGCTGATGTTGAACCGAAAAATAATGTCTTGTTACAAATTCCAGAAGGATTCAGAGCTACTTATAATACTGGAGCTGAAGATATAGGATCAATCTGGAATATCCCGTTTGCTGTTAACTCAACTGCCACACCTAGTGGTCAAAAAATAGTGAAAATGCATCTTGAACCAGGCAACGGCCTTTACCCAAATCGAATTGCATTTATGTCAGGACAAACAGGGAACCAATATGCAACCTGTACGTGGACTACGGATGATCCATATCCAAAAATTGGAAATGTTGGGAATGGTACCGTGGTTAAACTAAAAGCTAATAGTAATGGGTCATTTACTAAGTAAGATTTAAATTAATTTTAGAGTAACCGTTTAGCAAAAGCTAGGCGGTTTTTATTATTGGAAGGTGGAAAATATGGTGATTATTGATAATCAAGCATTGATACTAGAATTTAAGAATATGATTTCTAACGGATTTATCCAAGTGTTTGTCTGGATTGTGTTAGGGGATATCTTAACAGGATTATGTAAAGGGATTTTCATTAAGGAGGGTAATAGCACAAAAGGATTGCTAGGATTGGTAAAACATCTTTTAGTGGTTTGCCTAGTAAGTATTGCTTATCCATACTTAAAAATCATGGGTCTAGAATCAATCGCTACTGGATTTGTCTTATTTTATATAGCAGTGTATGGCATTTCCATTATTGAAAACTTAGGGCAGTTAGGCGTTCCCTTTCCTTCATGGGTTAAGGAGCATTTAAGTAAATTAAAAGATGAAAATGATAAAGGTGGTGAACCTAAAGATGGTGCAAGTGATTAATCAATCTGTTTGCGGTGGGATTGCCGGGAGACGTCCCAATGCGACGCCAAAAGGTGTTGTAATTCATAATGATGCTGGAAGTATTTATGCGACCGCTGCACAATATGTCAATGGTTTGGCTGTAATGTCTCCTACACAACTGGCGAATGGTTTTGCTCATTATTATATTGATCGGAATACAATTGCACGTGTAGAAGATACATTCAATGCAGCATGGCACACAGCGAATCCAGAGGGTAATTTGAACTATGTTGGCTATGAAGTATGTCAATCAATGGGTGCTAGCGATGCCGATTTCTTAGCTAATGAACAAATGACATTTAAACAAATTGCTGAAGATATGAAGTTTTGGGGCATGCAACCCAATAGAGATACTGTAAGATTACACAAAGAATTCGTTCCTACGGCATGTCCTCACCGTTCCTGGGAATTGCATGGAAAAGAAACAAATGCCGTAAAAGACTATTTTATTAGCCAAATAAAAAAATATATGGGCAATCCAAACGAAGGCAATGGCGATTCAAATAATAACAATCAAAATAATATAAAAGGTGGAGAAACGACTATGCAATGTTTATACGAAAGACCAATTAATTCAAAAACAGGTAAACTAGAATGGAATGGAGATGCTTGGACGGTAATGTTTTGTAACGGAGTGAATACAAGACGTGTGTCTCATCCAGATGAAATGAAAGTAATTGAGGACCTATACAAGAGAAACAATGGAAAAGATATTCCTTTCTACGGACAAGATAAATGGAACAAAAACGCTCCTTGGTACAATCGCTTAGAAGCTATGTTTCCAGTCGTGAAATAAAGTATAGTAAAATATTTATAGGTAGTGTAAAATAATAACATACTTATTAAATTTCTCTTGAGTCGCCTTTCTAAGGTGGCTCTTTTTAGGACCATTAGCTCAGTTGGTTAGAGCAAACGGCTCATAACCGTTCGGTCACAGGTTCGAGTCCTGTATGGTCCATAAAAAACCTCGCTCTCTTCTAGGGAACGAGGTTTTTTTGTTTGCGTTAAATGGAATTATCCAGTACGGCATATGCAGTAGAAACAACGAGTCAACAAAGTTCAGAAGCAGTAACAAGTACCACCGATTCAAGTAGAAAACAAGAACCAGTCATTACACAGGAAACAACAGACATCAAACAAGAAGCACCAAATCAGGCTACGAGTGACAGTGTCAAGCAGTCACAAGAAACCACAGCACCAACAGAGACGACGAATTTAGAAACGTCAATCGCTGAAAAAGAAGAAACGAGCACGCCGCAAAAAATAACAATTTTAGGTACGTCAGATGTTCATGGTCAATTATGGAATTGGTCTTATGAAGATGATAAAGAACTACCAGTTGGTTTGTCCCAAGTAAGTACAGTCGTTAACCAAGTCCGGGCACAAAACCCAGCAGGCACCGTTTTAATTGATAATGGCGACAATATTCAAGGCACTATTTTAACAGATGACTTGTATAATAAAGCGCCTTTAGTGAATGAAAAGACCCATCCAATGATCACCGCCATGAATGTGATGAAGTATGATGCAATGGTTTTGGGAAATCATGAGTTTAATTTTGGTTTACCGTTAATCAAAAAAATTCAACAAGAAGCCACTTTTCCAATCTTGTCTGCGAATACCTACAATAAGGAAGATGGTCTTCGTTTTGTTGAAGGGACTACCACGAAGGAACTTGATTTTAATCAAGATGGGCAGCCAGATTTAAAAGTTGGGATTATCGGCTTAACAATTCCGCACATTCCTTTGTGGGATGGCCCTCGTGTTACTTCGCTTAATTTTTTACCTTTGAAAGAAGAAGCAGAAAAAGCAGTTACTGAGTTGAAAGCTAACGATCAGGCTGACATTATTGTTGCCTCGATTCATGCGGGACAACAAAATAGTGATCCGGCTGCCAGTGCCGACCAAGTAATTGAAAATGTCGCGGGGATTGATGCGTATATTCTGGGTCATGACCACCTTTCTTTTACCAAGCAAGGAGCAGCGCCGAATGGAAAAACTGTACCGGTAGGGGGACCGAAAGATACGGGGACAGAAGTTGTCAAAATTGATCTTTCAGTTGCTAAAAATGCCGATAAGTGGGAAGTGCAAGAAGGTACAGCAACGATTGTACCAACAACGAATGTTCCAGCAGATGAAGCAGTTAAGGCAGCGACAAAAGAATACCATGAAAAAACGCGAGCGTTTATTCAGGAGGAGATCGGCACAGCAACAGCTGATTTTTTACCAAAACAAGAAATTAAAGGAATTCCCGAAGCACAATTACAACCAACAGCGATGATTTCTTTAATTAATAACGTTCAAAAAGAAGTAACGGGCGCACAATTAAGTGCGGCAGCGCTGTTTAAATACGACAGTAAATTACCTGCGGGGAAGATTTCCTATGCCACGATTTTTGATATCTACAAATACCCGAATACCTTAGTGAGTGTTCCCATTAACGGTGAAAACTTACTGAAGTATTTAGAAAAACAAGGGGCGTACTATAACCAAACACAGCCAGATGATTTGACCATTAGTTTTAATCCAAACATTCGTGTATATAACTATGACATGATTTCTGGAGTGGACTACAAGATTGACATTTCAAAACCAGTGGGTGAACGAATTGTAGATGCGAAAATTGACGGCCAACCGCTGGATCCTGCCAAAGAATATACGATTGCTATGAATAATTATCGTTACGGCGGTTTAGCTAGCCAAGGGATTCAAGTAGGGGAACCTATTAAAAATTCTGATCCAGAAACCTTACGAGGAATGATTGTTGATTATATTAAGAAAAAAGGAACTCTTGATCCAGAACAAGAAATCGAACGAAATTGGTCAATTATTGGGACAAATTTTGATGAAAAATGGCGTGCCAAAGCAATCGAATTAGTGAATGACGGCACTCTTCAAATTCCGACTTCTCCTGATGGACGTACACCAAACGCCGCCGCTATTACGAAACAAGATGTCCGTAATGCGGGCTTTGATTTAGATAATGCATATACCATTATGCACACAAATGACGTTCATGGCCGACTAGAAGCAGGGAAAGGCGAATTAGGTATGGCGCGTCTAAAAACCTTTAAAGACCAAGAAAACCCAACCTTGATGGTGGATGCAGGGGATGTTTTCCAAGGATTACCAATCTCCAATTTCTCCAAAGGCGCGGATATGGCCAAAGCAATGAATGAAGTTGGTTATGATGCCATGGCGGTGGGAAATCACGAGTTTGATTTTGGTTTAGAGATTGCACTAGGTTATAAAGACCAACTGAATTTTCCGATTTTATCTAGTAATACGTATTACAAAGATGGCAGTGGACGGGTTTTTGATCCGTATACAATCGTAGAAAAATCCGGGAAAAAGTTTGCCATTGTAGGTGTGACGACCCCAGAAACAGCAACGAAAACACACCCGAAAAACGTAGAGAAGGTGACATTTAAAGACCCGATTCCAGAAGTAGAAGCAGTGATTAAGGAAATTAAAGAGAAGTACGCGGATATTCAAGCTTTCGTGGTTACTGGGCATTTAGGCGTAGATGAAACGACGCCGCATATCTGGCGTGGTGATACGCTAGCAGAAACCCTTAGTCAAACATATCCTGAGTTAGATATCACTGTGATTGATGGACATTCGCATACAGCCGTCGAAAGTGGCAAACGTTATGGCAAAGTGATCTATGCTCAAACAGGTAATTATTTAAATAATGTTGGGATCGTCACAGCACCAGAGAGTGAACCAACTAAGAAAACAACAAAATTGATTTCAGCAGCAGAGCTGCTAGAATTGCCAGAAAACCCGGCAGTTAAAGCCATCGTTGATGAAGCACGTACGAATTTTAACGCTGAAAATGAAAAAGTAATTGTCGATTATATTCCATTCACATTGGATGGACAACGAGAAAATGTGCGCACACGAGAGACCAACTTAGGGAATTTGATTGGTGATGCGATTATGTCATATGGCCAAGACGCGTTTAGCCAACCTGCTGATTTTGCAGTAACTAATGGTGGCGGCATTCGCGCTGATATTAAACAAGGGCCAATTAAAGTTGGGGATGTCATTGCTGTGTTACCTTTTGGCAATAGCATTGCGCAAATTCAAGTAACCGGCGCCCAAGTTAAAGAAATGTTTGAAATGTCTGTTCGTTCGATTCCACAAAAAGATGAGAATGGCACAATTTTACTAGATGATGCTGGCCAACCAAAACTTGGCGCAAATGGTGGTTTCCTACATGTTTCAAGCTCCATTCGTATCCACTATGATTCCACAAAACCAGGTACTCGCTTGGCTAGTGACGAAGGCAATGAAACAGGACAAACGATTGTCGGTAGTCGCGTATTAGGAATAGAAATTAAAAATCGGCAAACACAAAAGTTTGAACCATTGGATGAGAAGAAACAATACCGGATGGCTACCAATGATTTCTTAGCTGCTGGTGGTGATGGTTACGATATGCTAGGTGGTGAACGAGAAGAAGGGATTTCACTAGATTCTGTCTTAATTGAATACTTGAAAAGTGCAACCAGCTTGCGGTTGTATCGTGCAGCAACGACGATTGATTTAGCACAATATAAAGAACCATTCCCAGGCGAACGAATTGTTTCTATTTCGGAAGAAGCTTACAAAGAGTTAATCGGTGGAGGAGAGACGCCAAAACCAGATCCAAAACCAGATCCAAAACCAGATCCAAAACCAGATCCAAAACCAGATCCAAAAC
>OAWH01000152.1_pt1 | contig 15135 bp, 10 predicted proteins | sample 1476611 | NCBI WGS metagenome assembly OAWH01 (sample SAMEA2580164, study PRJEB22360) | human gut metagenome | biome: human gut; feature: human-associated habitat; material: faeces | place: Denmark | collected 2008/2010
TGGTGCTGATAGGCGGATTTGAACCGCCGACCTCACCCTTACCAAGGGTGCGCTCTACCAACTGAGCTATATCAGCGTTTGGAGCGGGCAGCGGGAATCGAACCCGCATCATTAGCTTGGAAGGCTAAGGTAATAGCCATTATACGATGCCCGCAGTCCTAAATTCATCTGTCCCATCAGAATTCATTTAGAAAATGGTGGAGGGAGAAGGATTCGAACCTTCGAAGGCTGAGCCAACAGATTTACAGTCTGCCCCCTTTGGCCGCTCGGGAATCCCTCCACGATAATTGAATACTTGATTAAACATTGCAGGGATGGTGCCGACTACCGGAATCGAACTGGTGACCTACTGATTACAAGTCAGTTGCTCTACCTACTGAGCTAAGTCGGCGTGTTGTAAGCAAGTGAGGCGTATTATATGGAAAATTTTATGCCTGACAAGTTTTTTTTATGAAAAATGCGTTTTTTTTAACTATTCGTCTAATTTACAAGCAAAAAGCCACATTCTTGCTTTAAAACTCACCACTTTTAATAAAAAACGATGATCACAACTCATTTATAGGGTATATTTTGTCCAATTTTTTCACTCTAGATATAAAGCACCGTGGAAATTACCGAACAACTCACGCCCTTTCTGAACTTTAGCCGTCAACAATGGGCCGAATTAAGAAAATCCGTTCCGCTAAAATTAACGGAGCAAGATCTCAAACCACTTTTAGGTTTTAATGAAGAGCTTTCTCTTGATGAAGTGAGCACCATTTACCTGCCACTTGCACGTCTTATTAACTACTACATTGACGAAAACCTTCGCCGCCAAACCGTTTTGAATCGTTTTCTTGGCGGACAAAGCCCTAAAGTCCCTTACATCATTAGTATCGCGGGTAGTGTTGCGGTTGGGAAAAGTACATCGGCACGTATTTTACAATCTTTGCTAACCCACTGGCCGACTGAACGAAAAGTCGATTTAATCACTACTGATGGATTCCTCTATCCATTAGAAAAACTGAAAAAAGACGATCTGCTACAGAAAAAAGGTTTCCCTATTTCTTATGACACAGCGAAATTAATTCGTTTTTTAGCTGATATCAAATCAGGCAAGCCATCAGTAAAGTCGCCTATTTATTCTCATCTAACCTACGATATCGTTCCTGATAAATTTGATATTGTCGATCAGCCAGATATTCTAATTTTAGAAGGGTTAAACGTTCTCCAAACAGGTTCAAATAAAGCGAATCAAACCTTCGTGTCTGATTTTGTGGATTTCTCTATTTACGTTGATGCTGACGAGAGTTTACTTAAAGAATGGTACATCAAACGATTCTTAAAATTCCGTCAAAGCGCTTTCACCAATCCAGACTCCTATTTTAAACATTATGCCAATCTCTCTGAGCAAGAAGCCATTGAAACGGCCAGCAACATTTGGGATAACATTAATGGATTGAATTTAAAACAAAACATTCTGCCGACTCGTGAGCGCGCCAATCTCATTCTTAGAAAAGGTGAAAATCACGAAGTTGAGTTAGTGAAATTAAGAAAATAAAAAGAGCGGTCAATTTGACCGCTCTTTTTCTCACTGCCTTACGACATTCTACCATTCTCAATGCCAATCACCTGATCACAAATAGCCATGGTAGATTGACGATGACTCACGAGAATAATCAATTTTTCTGATTTCACGTTCAACAATGATTTCAAAATCATCGCTTCGTTTAAGCTATCCAGATTACTGGTCGGTTCATCAAGTAAAATAATCGGTGCATTGTGTAAGAATGCACGAGCAATACCAATACGTTGTTTTTCACCATCAGACAAGTTACCGCCCAATTCCGTCATTTTCGTTTGATACCCTTCGGGCAAGCTCAAAATGAAATCATGAATTGACGCTTTCTTCGCTGCTTCCATAATTTCTTCTAACGTTGCGTCACGGCGGGCAAGGCGAATATTTTCCTCGATGGTTTCGTTGAAAATATAGGTTTGCTGAGTGATGTACGCCATATTGTCACGCAAACTACGGGTGTTGATATTCGGTAAGGTTTCGCCATTAATTTTAATGCTACCCGATTTAGGATCGTAAAAACGCATCAGCAGTTTTAACAGGGTACTTTTACCACTGCCGCTTCTGCCATGAATCCCTAAGATTTCACCCTTTTTCACAGACAAGCAGACATCCGATAAAATTTGTTCTTCACCATAAGCAAAGTTTACATTCTCAACATCAATGCAAGAAACCTCTTTTAAATCGACCGCACTTTCTACGTCTTTTAATTCGGGTTCTTCTGCTAGCAAGCTCAATACACGCTCACCTGAAGCCAAGGTTTGTAACAAGTTGCTTGAAAGGTTACTTAATGCAATAACCGGGCCGTAGCTAGACATTAATAAAATCACGCTGATTAAAAAGGCAGAAAAATCAATCTTATCTAGACTAAACAAAATTAAGCCCGTGAATAACATAATGATGTTAAACGCCGATACTGCCACTTCAGTGTAAACTCGTACTTTTGCTTCTTGGTCTTTAATACGCTCAAAAGCTGTATCGATTTTTTGGCTGCGTTGTTGAATTTCATCTAAACGCTGTTTTGCATAACCGAAAAGCTGAATTTCTTTCATACCACGCACACTATCGAGGAAGAAGTCATTCATTTCCCCCACTAGCTCACGATAGCGTCTGCCATCTTCACGCGCCAATTTGGTGGTGATAATAGGTAAAATCACACCCACTGTTAAGTAAGCGGCTAATGCCACAACCACAAACCAACCTGAAAGATGCCCAAAAACCAATAATAAAATCGCAGAAGTAAAAAACGCGATCATAATTGGTGCGATGGTGTGCGCATAGAACACTTCGAGCAATTCAATATCATTAGTTACCAAAGACACTAATTGCCCCGCTTGTTTGTCTTGCAACTTCACAAAAGCTAAGCGGCGTAAAGAAGAAAATACTTTATCACGCAATAATGCCAATAATTTAAAAGCAATATAGTGCCCTGACATTTGCTCTAAATAACGCAATGCACCACGAGCCACCGCCAATACGATAAGTGCAGTCAAAATTCCAGAAAAACTTAAATGGGTGTCAAAGTTAAGAAGATTCACTAACCCCATCGCCCCAAGCACCATAATAAAGATAGCGGCAAGAAAACCGAGCGTTCCCATGGTGATAGTAAACGCCATGATATGCGCCAGTGGGGTCACTAATTTCAATAAATGCCCCATTACAACAAAACCATTTTTACGCATTTGCCACCTCTCTAATTTGTTCTAAATCTTTTTGTTGTTGGAACATTTCAGCATACGCACCTTGTTTTGCCATGAGTTCTTTATGCGTGCCTTGCTCAATCAATTTGCCTTGTTCAAGCACGTTAATGCAGTCGGCATTCACGGCATTGGCCAAGCGGTGGGAAATCATCACAATGGTTTTTTGTTGTTTAAATTGCTGAATGAACTGCAAAATAATTTCTTCGCTTTCTACATCAATGTTACTGGTCGCTTCATCAAAAATATAAAGCGTCGCATTGTGTAATAAAGCACGCGCTAACGCTAAACGTTGAATTTGACCGCCAGATAAATTCGCCCCACGGCTTAATAACGGCATATCTAATCCACCGTTATCTCGAACGAATTGCGCCAAATTGACTTGTTCTAAACACGCATAAATTTGCTCATCTGTGGCATCAATTTTCGCCATCGTCATATTTTCACGCAGCGTACCTTTAAACACATAACTGCTGTGGCTCACTAGAGAGACTTTTTCATAAAACGAATGACGATCAATCTCTTGAATTTCTTGGCCGTTGAATAGAATTTTGCCTTGTTGCGCTTTATTAAAGCCCATTAGCAATGAAACCAAAGTGGATTTACCACAACCACTTTTACCCACAAATACCGTAAGCTGATTTGGTAAGATGCTTAAATCCAAGCCAACAATCGCAGGCTTCTCTTCGCTGTAAGCAAAATGCAGATCTTGAATATCCACCTGAATAGCATTTTTCGCCGCAAAATCGACCGCTTGTGTTTGAGTTTCCACTGGCGTATCTAACAATGTGAAAATCTTGTCTGATGCGGCTTTACCATTCATCGCCACATGGAAGAAAGAACCCAATAAACGAAGTGGAATAAAGAATTCAGAAGAAAGCAGAATAAATAAAATCACGCCTAATACGGTTAATTGATCGGCTTGGAATTGCAATAAAGCCATTAAAATCCCGATTGCTGCACCACCGTAAGCAAGTAAATCCATCAGTGATACCGAGTTAAGCTGCATGGTAAGTACTTTCATAGTGATTTTGCGGAAATGTTCTGCTTCTTCATCCATTGCTTTCGCTTTATAAGCATCATCTTGATAGATTTTTAGCGTGATTAAACCTTGTAGGTTATCTAAGAAACTGCTCCCCAACCCCACATAAATGGACCAATATTTTGCCAAGAGTTTTTTCGCAATTTTATTCACTGCAATGATAGACATCGGGATCAACGGCACACAAATCAATAAAATTACGGCAGTTTTAAAGCTGAAAAAGATCAGGAAAGCAAAGAGTGTGAGCGGGGCAAGCAAGCTATAAAAAAGCTGAGGCAAATAACGTCCGAAATAGATTTCAAGTTGTTCTACGCCTTCTGAAGCCACTTGAATGATGTTTGACGTAGATTGTTGATTCACTTGATTAAGCGGCATTGAAGCCAATTTGCGATAGATAAGGCTACGCAGCTCATGTTTTACTTTCGTACTGGCAAAATAAGAGGCCTGCACCGATTTTTTACCTGCAAAGGCACGCAACGCCAAAGCCGCAACCAAAACAATGCCCAAAATGACTGCACTTATCGGGCCCAATTCATTAAAATAAGCTGCCTGTAAAATATAAGAAAACACGACGGCACTAATAATCCCACCAATTAACGCCACCCAATTCCATAACACCGTGATGCCAATCCATTTTTTGCTATCGGCCACCGTGTTAATTAGGCGTTTATCTATCATCATAATGATTGCTCCTAAAACAAAAAGAAGTACGCACATTACTATGCGTACTTTGCTACCAATCTAACAACCAAAAAACGAGTCTATTTCGTCTCATTGTCTTTAAGCGATATAAGTCGCAAAAATTATAGTCAAGAATATAAATAAATAACAGATCTAATTGAAAATTATTTTTATTTATATTATTAATAAAAAATACCGCACTTAGTTTCCTAAAGTGCGGTCATTTTTAGTGATATTTTGAGTGTTAGACTAAACGTCTAGATTTGCTCTCAACGCATTCATTTCAATGAATTCACGACGCGGCTCAACTTCATCGCCCATCAATGTGGTGAAGAGTTGGTCTGCAGCGACAGCATCTTTAATTGATACTTTTAACATACGGCGAGCATTTGGATCCATAGTGGTTTCCCAAAGTTGCTCAGCGTTCATTTCACCTAACCCTTTGTAACGCTGGATTTCTAAACCACGGCGAGATTCTTTCATCAACCATTCAACAGCTTGTTCAAATGACTGAACAGGTTGCGTTTTTTCACCACGAATGACGTAAGCGCCCTCTTCTAGTAAGCCATTCACTTGCTGACCGAAGGCGGTAATCTTCGCAAACTCATTGCCCGTTACAAAATCAAAGTTGATGAAGTAATCGGTATCAATACCGTGTTTACGAACGGTAATGACGGCTTCATATACTTGGCGCTCGCTGTTAAATTGCGTTCTCGCTGAATATAAATGCGCTTCTGTTTCTTTTTCAGATAAGTATGCAACGAAAGAATTTGCCCAATTTTCGACCGCACCTTCATTACGCATTAAATCAACGGTTAATCGTGGTTGATAAACCAAACCTTGCAATAATGGCTCTGGATAATAACGACTTAAGCGAGTAATTAATTTCTGAACATTGTTATATTCACTCACTAATTTCTCAAACACTAAATCATTCATTGCTGGTGCATTAGCACTGATATGCAACGCGGCACCATCTAACGCAAGCATTAATTCATATTGCACCATTTCGTCGTTATCTTTAATGTAACGCTCTTGTTTACCTTTTTTCACTTTATAAAGTGGTGGCTGAGCAATATACACATAACCACGCTCAATTAATTCTGGCATTTGACGATAGAAGAAGGTCAACAATAAGGTACGAATGTGTGAACCGTCCACATCCGCATCGGTCATGATAATGATGTGATGGTAACGTAATTTATCCGGATTATATTCATCACGACCAATACCACAGCCAAGCGCTGTAATTAATGTGCCCACTTCTTGAGAAGAAAGCATTTTGTCAAAACGCGCTTTTTCAACGTTAAGAATTTTCCCTTTTAACGGCAGAATCGCTTGGGTTTTACGATCACGACCTGATTTTGCCGAACCACCCGCAGAATCCCCCTCCACGAGGTAAAGTTCTGAAAGTGCTGGATCTTTTTCTTGACAGTCCGCTAATTTACCCGGAAGGCCCGCAATATCTAATGCGCCTTTACGACGGGTCATTTCACGTGCTTTACGAGCCGCTTCACGCGCACGTGCGGCTGTAATAATTTGATTTACAATAATTTTTGCATCAGATGGATTTTCTAATAAATATTCCTGCATGCGCTCATTCATAGCAGATTCAACCGCACTTTTCACTTCAGAAGACACTAATTTGTCTTTGGTTTGTGAAGAGAATTTAGGATCGGGCACTTTCACCGAAATAATTGCCACCAAACCTTCACGTGCGTCGTCACCTGATGTGCTCACTTTCTCTTTTTTCAGTAACCCTTCGCTTTCCATATAGTTATTTAAGCTACGGGTTAATGCACCACGGAAACCGGCTAAGTGAGTACCACCATCACGTTGTGGAATGTTGTTGGTAAAGCAATAAACGTTTTCGTTTACGCCATCATTCCATTGCAATGCCACTTCCACACCAATACCGTCTTTTTCCGCTGAAAAATAGAATGGTTTTGGGTGAATTGGATTTTTATTTTTATTTAAATATTCAACGAATGCTTGAATACCACCTTCATAATGGAAGTGATCTTCTGTGCCATCACGTTTGTCGATTAAACGAATTGATACGCCAGAGTTTAAGAATGAAAGCTCACGTAGACGTTTTGCTAAAATTTTGTAATCAAAAGTTGTAATCGCAAAGATATCTGGACTTGGCCAGAAACGCACCGTTGTACCCGTCGCTTGAGTTTCACCGATAACGGTTAAAGGCCCTTGAGGCTCACCCAAGTGATAGAATTGCTCATGCACATGACCTTGACGACGAATAGTTAATTGCAATTTATCAGAAAGTGCATTTACTACCGAAACACCCACGCCATGTAAACCACCTGATACTTTATAAGAGTTATCATCGAATTTACCACCCGCATGAAGCACAGTCATAATAACTTCTGCCGCAGAAACGCCTTCTTCTGGGTGAATATCTACTGGAATACCACGGCCGTCATCTTGCACGGAAACAGAATTGTCATCATGAATAGTAACGATAATATCGGAACAATAGCCAGCAAGCGCTTCATCGATCGCGTTATCCACTACCTCAAACACCATATGGTGTAGGCCTGTTCCATCATCGGTATCCCCAATATACATGCCCGGACGTTTCCGAACCGCATCAAGCCCTTTTAAGACTTTAATACTTGATGCACCATAAGCATTTTCTGTAACCGGTGTTTCTGACATAGTTTTTCTCTATTTTGTAATGAAAATTGTGCGGAATTATAGCAAAAAACTGACTATTTTGCGAAATAAAAGTGCGGTCAAAATTTTCGGTGTTAAAAACCCAATAAACAAGTACATAGCATATAAAACAAAAAGACGAGTTTTTATCTAAACTCGTCTTTTATTACATTAACGTTTATTTCCAAATATGGTTATTTAACCCGAGTTCTTTCACCATATCTGTAAAGCCTTTGATACTCGAAATATAATCACGAATCGTATTGTCTTCTAGCAATGACTTTTCAAAGGACGGTTCAAAACTATTCTTTCCTAAATTAAGTGCAATAATCACTTCTCGGTTACGAAGTACCATCGAAATAGGGCAATTAAATTTCTCTTTCAATCCACAAAAACGTTCCATTAACTTAGGCGATAAAGCATATCTGGCTAAGATTTGATCTTCAGTAAACACATCAAAGTAACGATTAAAAGACGGATTATCCATCAAGGCAATTTCACCTTCTTTTCTTAAACCCGCTTCTTTCTTATCGCAAACATAAACCCAATGAGCCAGTTCTTTAGGAAAAGTAGCTTTAAATAAAATGCCTTGGAAATTCTGAGCACCTAATGCCTTAACGGATTTCTCTTTCAACGACATGTTAAATGCTGAAAAATCACAAATTTCAACTTCAGTTTGGTTAAACTCACCAAAGATTAAATCCTCACTACGGAAGGTCGCGGGACCACTATCATAAATGGAGAGGAAATCACCAATATTCAGTCCTCTATCTGCGTTAAACTGGAAACCAAATTCCTGGACAATTGTATTAATCACGCGAGTTTTAAATTCTGCGATAAAACGCTTATATTTAAAAAATAAATGACGAAAAGAATAAATGAGCACACCAAGGATCAATGCTGTACTTAATAGATACCCATTCCCTATCGTTCCAATGAGGAAAAATAACCCAACGCATAGCATAATAATCCATTTATTGATGAGGGATTTTATGGCTAAACGTTCCTCATCTAACTTTTCTAATCCCAGAAAACGAATCCCTTCAATTTCTTTTGGTGTATTCATGGTTTTTCCACTTATTGTTTAAATAAATTACCCACATTAGGCACTTCAGCTTCATTCTGAGGAATATCAAAAAATGTTCCTTTCTGGAAATTAAACAAGTTTGCAATTAAATTTGACGGGAACATTTCCACAGCATTGTTATACTCTTCAACTGCTGAATTATAAGTACGTCTTGCTGCAGAGATTTGCTCTTCCACATCACTAAGTGTGGTCTGAATTTGCAAAAGATTTTGATTGGCTTTGAGATCCGGATAATTTTCTAGACGAACCTGTAAATTACGCAATAAACCCGAAATCTCATTATTGAGTTGGAATTTTTCACTTGTAGAATGGGCTGATTTAGCACTTTCGCGTAACGTCACGATACGCTCAAGCAGACTACGCTCATGCGACATATATTCCTTTGCGGTGGCAACAAGGTTTGGCAACAAATCATAACGACGTTTTAACTGAACATCCACACTGGCTTCAACACTACTCACCTGATTACGTTTTCTAATCAATTTGTTATACATTGAAATAGTGAAAGCTAAACCGAGAAGGACAATACCTACAACTATATTCATCATTATTTCTCCATAGAAAATTTTCCCTACTCAGTATAGGGAAAAGCACAATAAAATCTATTCACTTAGACAATATTTTGTTGATAAAAATCAATAAAACCAAGAATTTAGTTTTATCCACTTCCCCCATTCATATCACCCAGAAGTGCGGTCAATATTCACGAAGTTTTTCAGAGCCCAAATCCTTACTTTATTATTATGATTTAGTGTACAAAAAATGGACTCCAAGTGAATACCGCCCTAATAAATAACAATCATTCTCAATGAGCAAGTAAAAACAATCACTTACCCACTTATTTTGTAAGGAAAATAAGGGTATTTTTGATTACGATCAAATAAATTTCCCGCATCAAGGCATATCATAGTTAGATTAACCATACAAGTAACGTGCCAATTGGAGTGATTATATGCAACGAAGTGATGGATTATTTTCTGCTTTAGCAGAAGTTTCCCGTCGGGATTTTATGAAGTTATGTACCGCACTTGCGGCGACTATGGGGTTAAGCTCAAAAGCAGGCGCAGAAATGACCGCTGCTTTAACCGAACCTAAACGTCCACCAGTATTATGGATTGGTGCGCAAGAATGTACGGGTTGTACTGAATCCTTGCTACGCGCCACCCACCCAACAGTAGAAAACTTGGTATTGGAAATGATTTCCTTAGAATACCACGAAACCCTTTCTGCAGCCTTCGGGGAACAAGCTGAAGATAACAAACACAATGCAATTAAACAGTATTATGGAAAATATGTTTTAGTCGTAGATGGATCTATTCCGGTGAAAGACGGCGGCGTCTATTGTATGGTAGCAGGTAAACCAATTGTAGAACACATCCAAGAAGCCGCGAAAGGGGCTGCAGCAATTATTGCGATTGGTTCTTGTGCGGCATGGGGTGGCGTACCTTCTAGCGGTGGCAACCCAACTGGTGCAAGCAGCTTATCTGAAGTCTTACCAAAAGGCACGCCGGTGATTAATATTCCAGGTTGTCCACCAAATCCACACAACTTCCTTGCAACTGTCGCTTATATTCTTACTTATAAGAAACTACCTGCAATGGACAAATTAAATCGTCCATTATTCGCTTACGATCGCTTAATTCACGAAAACTGCTATCGTCGTCCGCACTTCGATGCTGGACGTTTCGCTAAAGAATACGGTGATTACGGTCACCGCCACGGTTGGTGTTTATATCATCTTGGTTGTAAAGGGCCAGAAACTTACGGTAACTGCTCTACCTTAGAATTCTGTGATGTCGGTGGTAATAACTGGCCGGTTGGTATCGGGCACCCTTGCTATGGTTGTAACGAAAAAGGTGTCGGCTTTACCAAAGGTATTTTCCAATTAGCGGGCGTAGAAAATCCAACACCACGCGTTGAAAAACCAGACGTCAACAACACCGAAGGTTCAGGTGCAACCATGACGGCTATTGGTTTATTAGGCGGTGCAGCTGCGATCCTAGCAGGCGTGAGTGTTGTGACCTTACGCGAATTAAGCGCTCAACATAAAGCCCGTTCTGAAGCTAAAGCTGCAGAGAAAGAAGAACATACAGGTAAATAATAATGGATAGACGAAAATTTCTAAAAGCGGGTATGCTTGGCGGAATCGCATCTACTTTGCCTGTATCAAATGTGCAGGCATCGGAAGCGGTTGAGCCTATTCCCGGCGCACTTGGAATGCTTTATGACTCTACCCTTTGTGTAGGTTGTCAAGCATGCGTGGCTGAATGTCAAAACGTGAACCACACCCCCGTGAATCCAAAAGGTGATCAAACTTGGTCAAATAACGACAAACTCACGCCATTTACTCGTAACGTGATTCAAGTCTGGAGTGATGGCGACGGCACAAACAAAGATAAAACAGAAAACGGTTATGCTTATGTTAAAAAACAATGTATGCATTGCGTTGACCCTAACTGCGTTGCCGTTTGCCCTGTTCAAGCACTCACCAAAGATCCAAAAACAGGTATCGTAAAATATGATCCCGATATTTGTACTGGTTGCCGTTATTGTATGGTGGGTTGTCCTTTTGATGTACCAAAATACGACTACGACAATCCATTCGGTGAAATCAGCAAATGTGAACTCTGTAACCAAAAAGGCGTTGAACGCTTAGATAAAGGTGAATTACCTGGTTGCTGTCATGTTTGTCCGACTGGTGCGATTATTTTTGGTACACGTGAAGAATTATTGGCAGAAGCGAAACGTCGTTTAAGCTTATTACGTGGCACCGAATATGATTACCCACGTCAAAGTGTCAATAGCACAGATAAATACCGTGCTACCGTGCCAGCATATCAATATCATATCTACGGTGAAAAAGAAGGTGGTGGTACACAGGTACTTGCCTTAAGTGGTGTGCCTTTTACTAACCTTGGTTTACCAGACTTAGATGAAGTCGCGACAGGTTCTCGTGCAGCGCATTTACAACACTTCTTGTATCGCGGTTTAGCATTGCCATTAGTGGCACTGGCCGGTTTAACCTTTATGACTTACAAAAATATGCATGGCGATAAAATCGCTGAGCGTATTGCAGCACAAAAAGAAGCCATGCGTCAGGCACGCAAGGAAATCGAAGAAGCGGAGGATGAGCATCATGAGTAATCCACGTCCGGTAGGCGGTCGCCTTGTTTCTGCCGCAATTCTCTTTTTTGCACCACTTGCTGTGCTTTGCGTTTTATTAATTTTAAAACGTTTGGTTTTCGGTATTGGTTCTGTGACCGCACTTAATGGCGGTTATCCTTGGGGTTTATGGATTGCCTTTGACTTACTTGTCGGTACAGGATTTGCCTGTGGCGGTTGGGCTCTCGCTTGGACCGTGTATATTTTCAATAAAGGGAAATATCACGCTCTTGTTCGCCCAGCATTGCTTGCAAGTTTATTCGGCTATTCCCTTGGTGGTTTATCTATCACCATTGATATGGGACGTTATTGGCATTTACCGTATTTCTACATTCCAGGGCAGTTCAACACGAACTCTGTTCTATTTGAAACAGCATTTTGTATGACGGTGTATATCATCGTGGTGACCCTAGAATTCGCCCCTGTATGGCTTGGTTTCTTCGGCTTGAAAAAATGGTTTAATAAACTGAATAAAATCATGTTTTTCATTATTGCCTTGGGTGCCTTGTTACCAATGATGCACCAATCTTCAATGGGTTCCTTGATGATTGTAGCTGGTCACAAAGTCCATCCGGTATGGCAAAGCTATGAAGCACTACCAATTCTCTCCTTGCTGACAGCTTTCATTATGGGCTTCTCTATTGTGATTTTTGAGGGTTCTTTAGTTAAAGCAGGTCTTGCAGGAAAAACACCAGATGAACGTCATTTATTTACTCAATTGGCACGCGTTACCGCAGGATTAATTTTCTGTTTCTTAGCTGTGCGTTTTGGTGAGTTGATTTATCACGGCAAACTGCAAATGGTTGTAGGTTTCGATAAATTAACTAAATTTGAAGCATGGATGTTCTGGATGGAAGTCTGGTTGATGGTATTACCATTACTAACCCTCTTCCTTGGGGAGAAAAAATCAGATTCCCGTTGGTTATTTATTTCGGCATTAAGCATGTTACTCGGTGCAGCATTATGGCGTATGAACTACTCGCTTATCATGTATAATCCAGGCAACGGCTATCAATATTTCCCATCTGCGGAAGAATTGCTTATTTCAATCGGTTTCGTATCTATTGAAGTATGTGCCTATATTTTAATCATTCGTTTATTCCCTGTATTACCGGTATTTAAAGAAAAACATACCGAAGACTCAGAAAAAATTATTGCCGAAAAAGCGGCATTCAGCAAAAAAGTTAGCGGAGCAGAATAATGTCAGAAAAAAAACGTATCTCAATTGACCCTATTACCCGTATTGAGGGTCATTTACGTATTGATTGCGAAATTGAAAACGGCGTTGTCACCAATGCTTGGTCCTCTGGTACCATGTGGCGCGGTATGGAAAATATCGTAAAAGGTGCCGACCCACGTGATGCATGGATGATTATGCAACGTATTTGTGGCGTATGTACCACTGTACACGCAATTATCAGCGTACGTGCTGTAGAAGATGCTATCGGCGCTAAAGTACCCGTCAATGCACAGTATATTCGTAACATGATTCTTGCTGCCCACAGCATTCACGACCATATCGTGCATTTCTATCAACTCTCCGCAATGGACTGGGTGGATATCACCGCTGCACTAAAAGCTGATCCTGAAAAAGCGGCAGATATGCTAAAAGGTGTCTCTACATGGTCATTAAACAGTGCTAACGAATTCCGCAACGTACAGAAAAAAATCCAAGCATTAGTGGATAGCGGACAACTTGGTATTTTCGCTAACGGTTACTTCGGTCATGCTGCAATGAAACTTCCACCAGAAGTCAACCTCATCGCAGTCGCGCACTATTTGCAAGCTCTTGAATGTCAACGTGATGCTAACCGCGTAGTGGCATTACTCGGTAGTAAAACACCACATATTCAGAACTTGGCGATTGGTGGTGTAGCAAACCCAATTAACTTAGATTCCCAAGCGGTACTAAACCAAGAACGTCTCATGTTCGTGAAAGCTTGTATCGACCGCTTAACTGACTTCATCAACCAAGTGTATAAAGTAGATGCGGCAGTATTTGCGGCTTACTATCCTGAATGGTTAAGCCTTGGTAAAACATCAGGCAACTACTTATCTGTACCCGAATACCCAATTGATGCAGATAACTCTAAATTCATGTTGAAAGGTGGTTATATCGAAAACGGCGATTTATCAACTTTCCGTGCAATCGACCAACAAAAAGATGAATTCGTTGTAAAAGGCATTAAAGAGAGTGGTAAACACGCTTGGTACGAAGATGATGAGCCATTAGAACCTTGGGCTGGCTTAACTCGTCCGAAATATACCGGCTGGCAAGATGATGGTAAATACTCTTGGGTAAAAGCACCAACCTTCTACGGTAAAGTTGTCGAAGTAGGCCCTCTTGCCTATTTAATGTGTGGTTTGGCTGCGAATGACACGCCAACTGTCAACCACTTCAATGAATTAAAAGGCATTTATGAAAAATTGACTGGTAACACGTTAACCACCGATCAATTACATTCTACCCTTGGACGTATTATCGGTCGTACCGTGCATTGCTGTGCGATCAACGATATTTTAAGTGCTCAATGGCAAATGCTCATTGATAATATCGCTAAAGGTGATATGACGGCGTATATCAAAACAGATATTCCAGCAAGCGGTGAATTCCGTGGTGTTGGTTTCGGTGAAGTACCACGTGGTATGCTTTCTCACTGGGTTGTCATCAAAGACGGTCGCATTGAAAACTACCAAGCAGTTGTACCATCTACATGGAATGCGGGTCCGCGTAACGAACAAGACCAAATGGGTCCTTATGAGCTTTCCATTATTGGTACACCGGTGGCAGATCCAACTAAACCGTTAGAAGTGGTCAGAACCATTCACTCTTTCGACCCTTGTATGTCCTGTGCCGTGCACGTCGTTAATACCGAAAACGGCGAAGTGACTGAAGTGAAGGTGTTGTAATGAAGCCGTTAATTCTTGGCGTTGGCAATATTTTGTTAAGCGATGAAGGTGTCGGTGTGCGCGTGGTGCAGGAGCTTGAAAAACGCCCTGAAATTCAACCGCACTTTGACGTCATCGATGGTGGTACTTGTGGCATGGAATTACTGGATGCGATGGCAAACCGCGAGCATTTGATTATTGTCGATGCCGTGCTTGCTAACAAACAGCCAGGTGAGATTGTCGTGTTACATGATGAGCAAGTACCCACTTTTTTCTCTCGCAAAATTTCGCCACACCAACTCGGCATTTGTGATGTACTTTCTGCAATGAAATTAACGGACGAATTTCC
>OAWH01000156.1_pt1 | contig 14885 bp, 28 predicted proteins | sample 1476611 | NCBI WGS metagenome assembly OAWH01 (sample SAMEA2580164, study PRJEB22360) | human gut metagenome | biome: human gut; feature: human-associated habitat; material: faeces | place: Denmark | collected 2008/2010
ATAAAAAAGCCCTGAATCAACTTCAGAGCTTATAAATTCTGTGGTGCCTAGGGTCAGTTTCTTTCTGTATTGATTTTGAAAGAGATTTTTAACTTTTGGCGTAATTTTGGCGTAGTTGCTCTAAAAAGGATTGATAAAAATATCCTTGTTTTGAGTATTATATCACAGAAGTGAATTGTGCCAATGGTGGGAAATTTGAAAGGTTATTTGATGCGTTTGGCGTTAATTCTACACCAACGAATAACTTCGCCAGCTATCCATCTCGGGTGTGATTTTTCTTTTAATCTCACACCCTTTGGAAAACTTGGCTGTTTAACGATAAAGTTCGCAGTATGTTGATATGGACAACCGACAAGAGCTGCCACATAATCAAGAGGGATTAAGTTTTGACTTTTCTCGGTGAAAGCCGATACAGCCATAACCTTGATAGCCTCTGACATTTCTTTCTCTGCTTTATCTGATAGTTGTATTTTATCCATAAAAGCTCCAATAAAAATTAATTATTCTTTTGATTTAAACAAGGCTGCTTGTATTTCATTTGCCGCCTTGTAAATTCTGTATCTTTGAGAGATTGGAATTGCTAATTCACCAGGGTGCATTTCAAAAAAATAGTATCCATTTGCAATCCAAAATTCTGCTTTGTTTCTTTTATTTATCAAAGTAAATTCATCAGATACCCATTCTTGAGGATTATTCTCCAAGCTATCTAATAACTCTTTCCACGGGGTTACAGGCTCACGTTTAAGCAATCTACAAATAAATAGAGGTATTTTGTACATTTCTTTGCTCCCATAACTCACCCCTAGAATGGAATCCCATCTGAAAAACCATCTTGTTCAGCCATCGCACTTAATGGATCTGGTTTAGATTTGCTTGGTTTCGCTTGTTTAGGCTCATCTTGGCGGCCGCCTAACATTTGTAAGTTATCGCCTTGAATTTCTGTTGTGTAACGGTCTTGTCTGTTGTTATCTTGCCATTTACGGGTTTTTAAACGCCCCTCAATGTAAACTTGCGAACCTTTGTGTAGATATTGGCCTGCGATTTCAGCTAATCTGCGGTAGAGTACAATGCGAACGTACTCAACATTTTCTACAATGTTTCCGTCTTTCGCTTTGTATTTCTCGTTAAGTGCAATGGTGAAGTTAGCCACTTGCTCACCGTTAGGCATTGTTCTGATTTCAGGGTCTGCGGTTAGGTTGCCGATAAAAAGGCATTTATTCACGCTCATTTTGTTTCCTTATAGTAAATTTCCTAAGAAGTCGTTAAACATCAAGTTATATTCATCAATCAAATCAGGGTTATTTTCTTTCAACCAATTGATTGATTTATCGTAAAGCTGTTCGCTTTCAATTTGTTCTTTTGTCTTGCCAAGAAGTCTCTTTCTTAAATTATCAACATCATCGTGATAATGCTCACTTGGAGTAGAATTCACATTCTGCTGGGTTGATTTGTTGGAGTTGTTTGGCCGCTCGGACTTTGGGGACGATGACTGCTCACGTTTTCCCACGCTTGCCGCATCATCATCTTCTTGCGCCATAAACAACATTGCCGTTAAGGCGTAACGACGTGCATAGGTAATGGCTGCACCAACTTGTTGCGCATCGTTAGCTTGCTTAACTCCAGCCTTAACCAATGGATAACAACTCCGTAAAAACTGCCCACTTTTATGAAAGAGCGTTGTCACTAGTGTTGGCTCGTCATTTAGGACAGTCACAAGTTGCGTAATAACTAAATTATGCTCCGCAAGGATTGGGCGACAGGTATCAAGCACCTTACTTAGTTCTGCATATTTATAACCATAACCTTGTTTATCTTTGCTTAGATTCCCAAGCTGGCTAATCGCTTGAATAAGTTCAGGCATAAGCTCACTTAAATTTGCACTTTGTAGCTCCATTTCTCTTTCCTTATCTAATCGTCAAAACTTGACTATCAACCAATTTTGCACCAGGAATTTCTTCCCCTGCTTTTAATCGTGCTTTAATTTCGGTTTTATTCGCTGTGATTTTCACATTAACAAGGGTTTCATCGCAGTTGTTGGCGAGGAATAAATCTTCATCTAATTGCACCGCACTTTGCTTGCTTTCACGGTAAGAAATGGTAAACAAGGGGCAATTAATTTTTGCTGTTCCTGTTGCTTCCATATTGTGTTTGAGATAGTTTTTAATCTGCTCAATACCGTTTTGGCGTTGTTTTTTCATTGCCTGTAAGCGTTTAATTTCAGCGTCAATCACTTCAATATCGCCCTCTGTATTTTTAATGACATAGACGACATTTTCCGCTTTTTTGTCAAAATCTTGCTGCACTGCATCTAATGCTTTGGCAATATCAGCGTTATCTGCAAATTCAGGGTTTTCGAGCAATTCTTTGATGTTTTCGAGTTGTTCGGTGATTTCGTAAAGTTTCATCATAACTCCTTAAAATGGTAGTGGATTGTGCTGGATATATTCAATTTCAGCTTGTAATTCTTCTGGCGTAATTCGTTCTTGCCATAACCAATTTCGAATAGCATTTAGCAATTCCGCCTTGCTTTCTAGGCGTTCACGCGGTGTTTCTTCCATTTTTAACCTCTCCCATAACAATTGGATTGCCAATATTCACAATCAGCATCTTCAGGTTCACGCCAATCTTCTTCTGGTTCATAATCTTCTTCGGGTTTTTGCTCAAATTGACTGTAATAGTCGTCTGGGCTGTCACACATTTCTGGAGGTAGGTGTCTTTTCATTTATTTCCCCCATTGATTTCAATCGGAAGTGATGTCTTCCGCAAAAATCAATACGATGCTGACAATACTCAATATTCTTTTTAACTGCCGTATTACGTTTGGCATCCGCCCAATTCTTTGCTGCCTCAAGGTAATGACCTTTCTTTTCTGCTTTTACTGCCGATTCTGCGTAGGTTTTGTAAGTCAGTCTCATTATTTACTCCAAGTGCGGTTAATTTCTGCTTGTTTTTGTTCTGTATAAACCAACGCTTCTTGTTTAGCTGGCTCTGTTAAATTTGGTTGATATTGCCCGTGTTCAGCAATCCATTGCACTCTCGCTTTTTCTCGTTCAAGTGCGGTGGGCTCACTTGCAAAACAATAGGATATTCCGCCAATCAAAAAGGCGATAAACATCGCACAAGCAAGCTTTGCTAAAAGGCGTGTGATTTCTGCGAATACATCAGTAAACTTTTCCATTTTTGTTTCCTTTTTCGTCAATTTAGTGAATTTAGGGTGTGTCAATCCGCCGCACGGATTTCTTGAGGAAAAGTGCGGTCGGATTTTGTGGTGTTTTTAGAAGTCGATTTTGACTGCTTTTGGATTAAAACCTCGCAAGTGTTTTAACACACGCCAGTTTGTCATTTGGTCGATGTCAAAATCACTTGTGATGCGGTTTAAGATTTGATTGGTAGAGCGTAGCACGCTTAGATACTCGTAAGCCTGTCCGTAGATTTGCCCGCTCATGTTCGAGCCTAAAACGTTAAAGGCTCTCTCAATATGTTGGAATGTGCCGACACCACGCTTAAAAGCGAACCATAACCAAGCAAGCTGTTGAAGTTCATACTCAGTAAATTCAAAGGTGAATTTTTGCGGTTCAGGCAAGGCGAGCTGTTGCGGTTGTTGCAAGGCTTTTAATGTTCTTTCGCAACGGATGAAGTATTGGCGGATTTGTCTGCCTCGTTCGTTTCTTTCGACCATGCCGAGTTCTTTGCCCATGTCGAGGGTGATGTGATATTCCTTGCGTGGGCGTCCGTTGGTGCGTTCGGTGATGACGAAGTAGTCTTCATCTTGAATGAAACCATATTCGTTGATGCGGTTTTTAATCCAAGTTGCGTATTCTTGTTTGCTTTCTACGAATGCGTGAAGTTCACGAGCGTTGCAAAGTTGAACAGGTTGATTTTGGATTAAGCCGTTAAAAACAGGGATTAAATTTAAATTTGTCATTTTGTGGTCTCTTTGTCAAAGTTTTAAAACTCATCACGAACCACTGCGAATAGTTGGTGATGAACTGAATAGGATTCGCAGTACCGTGACAAAGAGAAACGGCGGATCTTTCGATCCTCCTAAACAGTTCATCATTGGACTTTTTGATAAATTTATCAAAAAGGTAGATTTGCTGTTTTGCGGCTATAAAAAAAGTCGCTTTTGAGCGACTGTCTTTTTCACCGCTCTTTGTCATTCAGGACTGCGATCCCGACTTTCTGTTGAAAGTGGGGGTATCTTAATCTGATGTAGGGGCGGTGTCAATACGGTTTTTTAACGAGAACCGAAAAACTCGCCTTGTTGTCTCTTACCTCAACAAGGAATATAATCGTTGGTCTCTTACCTCAACAATTATAGGAATTTATATGCCACAGCCAATTAACGAGCGCTTTGAACCAAAAAGACCACCACCTGCGCCCAAACAGCCACCAAATAAAGGTAAATAAAATGACAAATGACAGTGAGTTTTCTCTATTTTACGCACATAATCTAACCAAAATTTACGGTACATTTAATTCAAGAATCGCTAATATCATTACGTTTATTCAAATTTTATTTGGATCTTCTTTGGCGTTAGATGTAACGAAAACCTTTCCTTTATTGTCTGATTATCATTGGACATTTTGGACAGGTGCTATCGTAACGGCAATCGCAATTTTATCCTTCGTGTATAAATTTGATGAAAAAGCACTGCTTTCCAATCAGCTCTATCGGCACTATGGCTCAATTATCTCTAAATATCGCCATAATCCGGCATTAGACATTGATCATGAAATGTTAAATTTGCCGATAGATGAGATTAAGATTGTTGGCGCATTTGAGGATATTGCATATAAAAGAACAGCAATCCAACTTTCTCGAGATGACTACACTAAACTTGATTGTTATCAGTGTTTCATTGCTTATTTTTCAGGAGATTCTTTTAATGACTGAGCCGGAACCATCATTTGAACATTATGTTCCAAAACGCCCACCACCTAAACCAAAGAAGTAATTTTGAGAATAAAAAAGCCCTCGTTTTACGGAGGGCAAACCTAGGGAACCAATTTTATAGGTTTCATAAGCTTTAAGCCCTCATGCTCGGCTAACCTCGTTTGTTTTATGTTTGCCATTTCAAAACACACTTCATCTATCATTCGCAACGGTTTCACATGCCGTTGTGTCTCTGTACTAGCAAATGTGTTTTGAAATATCCACATTAGGATATTCGCCTGCTTGAGCTCTACTTTCGGCAACTGCACCGTTTTTCACTGGCTTTGCATGGGCAGACTTTAAACCACAGTGTTATTAAGTAGGTTAGGGCTTTTAATCTAACGACCGCTTAATACCGTTATGCACTGTGATTCTGTAGCTAAATTGTCTAAAACTCAAAACAGGTTAATGATGAGCGCCTTTCTTTATGCTTGTAAGGCTCAAGCCCTCTTGTATGCGACTACATCGAGGAATATAATGCTCTCTGCGACTACAATTTAATCAGAGGAACATCATGGAAGAGTACGCCAAGTTACTTAATACCATACTTACCAAAGTAGTTTTTAATCACATGACTATGTTCTTCGTTTTCTTATTTATTGGCTTTACGTTCATTCCGCCAGAATTAATGTTGTATCTCAACGCTAAAACACCGGCATTCTTTCCTGATTGGTTCACTCTTGCCAATTTTGGTTCTTTGATATTTGCGTTGGTTTCTACGATGGTTTGGATTCTTATTTCTAAAGCGACCAAATCAATTATTTCAAAACTGCGTGAATCATTAAAAACTAATTCAGAGCAAGCTAGATTAATCAATCTACTTCATAATTTATCAACTGAAGAGCAACATGTTCTTGCAATGTCCTGCCTTAATGAGCGAATTATTTTCCCAGATAACAGAACTCAGCTAGCTATTGAAAAACTCTTGTCAAAAGAACTTATTTCGTACGGCTGGACTAATGATAAATATGAGTTAAATCCACTTATTCGCAATGTTGTTCTTGCTGAACTCGATAAGAGCATGAATTCCCATCATTAACCTGTTTCAAGTTTTTAAAGAGCATCGAGATTGTGTATCTCGTTTTGATGGGATTATTATGTACTTAAGGTTCATTATAGTCAAGAACAAAAAGTACATATTTTAAATAAAATGTACCGTTTGTTCATAACAGGTTGATTTTCAAATAAATAAAATTTCAAGAAATGCGTTTGTTTGCTTATTTTTTAATCAATTAAAAAGTAAAGTTTGTGTTTTGTGGTGTGTTTTTGAGATTTTTGCGATGCTGATCGCAAATTTTGGTAGCGATAGTTGGTTTAAATTGAGGTTGGTTTATTATGCCCCTGCCGATAAGGAGGGCAATTATGAAAAAAGAGTTTAAAAAATGGCTAATCTCGCTGAATTGCGAAGGGATTAATAGATTAGGGATTGATGAGATAGTGTCGCGCGTAGATGAAGAGTTGAGAATTGTGCGCGCTAATGAACAGGAGAGGATTGTGCTGGAGGAGTTGATTGCGGAGTTTAAATGTTAATAAATAAACCGCCAGAAGGCGGTTATTGTGGTTGATATGTCTCCGACATTGATGTCGGAGACATCAGATGAAACCGCGTCAGTGCGTGGTTTAACGGTTAAATGGCTTTAGCGAAATTAATAATTTGTTTATCTTCATTCCAGCTAATGTGTTGTAACTTGAAGTGATCAAATGTTCGCTTAATTGTATCGAGAATATTAGCTTTATGCGCTGTGTTTGGTGTATCAAGCGCAAATAAAATATTCTCTCTTTTAATAAATCCTTCTTGCTCTGCGCGATTAATTTTCGCTACCCAACTATCACAATGTTCAATCATGCTCGGGCTTTCAACCTGATCGAATGCAAGAGGTTTTACCGCTTTTAAAATATGTTTATCTTGTTGGTTTTTCAATGCCAAAGGAAGGGCAAATTTAGCAAAATCACCATTCACCATATATTGTTTGTATTGTGCAAGAACACTGTCGTTTTCTTGTCTAAACAAGGTTTTGTAATGTTTCAAAATCACTTGTTCTTGGCTTTCTGTCTTTACTCCAGCATTTTGGATAAATTGCGTATATAGCTTGTTAAAATAATCTTGCGGATCATCCACCATACCTACCGCAGCATTGCTATATTGAACAATGCCCTCTTTCACATCAATGTAATGGTGAAAGAAGGTCGCCATCTCTTGGGCGCTGCCGTTAAATGGTTGATTAACTATATATTGTAATTCATCATTAATCGTTTCACGGACAGTTTCAAACATTTTGCTTTTATAGAAAAAATCATTCACGCGCTTGTTATTTTTAGGTACAAGTTGATAAGTGAGTTTTTTCTTTTGGGGCTCGCACATCAATAAGCCAACATTGACGAACTCGCCTGTTTCAAAGTACGGACGATACCGCACAAAGCTGTATAAAATAGGTTGTTTCATTCTATGTTGTCCCAGTAATTTTCTTGTGTTATTCGGTTTAAAAGTGCTTTTATTCGGTTGATTTGGTGCTCAATTTTGTGAAATTCTTCGTCTCCAACAAACCAATCATCCGGAATGGAGTGATAAATATGGTCAAATTTTTTGAGTGTGTCAATGGCTTTGTCTGTAAAAGTTTGTTTATCCACCCAGTCAAGTCGCCACTCTCTGTTCTGTGGTGAAAAGATATGTTCAGAAAAATCAGCCCTTTCGTCAAAAGCAAGATTATGATCTATCACTAAAATTTTTTGCTGTTGTTCGTCAAAAAGCAGATTAATATTTCCTGTACCGACTTGTGATGCGGTTCTGTCAGAATTTAAAATCCAACGATCAAACATATAGAGTAATTTTTGTTCTGGTTCCGATAAAAATGCAGGATTTTTGACTTGAACGGTTTTGGCAATTTTGGCATTTACCACAAATGATGATGCAAATGCTATTCCGTTGGGCAAGTCTTGCCGCCACTCAGGAGAAACGTATTGGGTTGATTCCGGCGTTATTTCAACAAAATCAATACTTGGGCACGGAAGCCCTATTTCATGAGCCAGTGTTGAGCCTATGACTTCCGCTAATAATTGACTGATTGGCATCATAGACAATGTTTTTATGATAAACCAATTCTCTTTATCTGTTTGACAAATAAAGGGACGGGTTATCCCCATTTCCATTCTTTCTCTGATAAATATGATTTTATCCATTATCTTATCCAATAACACTTCCTCTACCGTTGCCATTACAACCCATTAAACCCACATACTCACTCCACGCTATAACGTTTCTACGCGTTCTCTTGCCACGCCAATAATACGGATTTCTTGGTTGAGTGAGCTTAATGTTGGGAACATCGGATTGAGCGGAACAAGCTCAAAGTGCGGTATGCCTTCTGGTGTTCTTGTACCAAGCTCTTTGTATTGTTTAAATGTCGCCTCGTTGTCGCCATTGATTGCTGCCACGAATTTTCCTGGGGTTGGTACAATATCGGGATCAATTAAAACAAGATCGCCCTCATTAAAACGGGGGAGCATAGATTTACCTTCAATTCGTAAATAAAAAGAGTTTTCAGAGGCGATGACAGTACTTGGGATCATCTCGTAACCGTCAAACCCTTCAAGCGATCCAATATCAGTCCATAGTCCTGCTTGAACGGGACTTAATAGGGGATAAGCTCTTTGTTTTTCGATTTGCTCTATTGAAGCATTCTTATCACCATAACTTAACCATTCCTTTGTAACGCCTAAAAAATCAGACAATACATAAATATTTGCTTGAGTTGGCAGTGTCTCGGCATTGAACCACTTGCTCACGGCCTTTGGCGTTATTTTCAGTATATCTGCAATGATTTTCCCCCTGCCTTTTTCTGGCAAGTTCTTTCTCTTACATGCAATGTCTAGCCGTGCGGCAAAGTCCTGTTTAATTTTTTCTTCAGTAATCATTTTTTTCACCTTTGAACTATTGGTTCAATTATAAATAAAACTTGAAGTACTTTCAGTTCTGGATTATTATGTACTCTAAGTTCATTTAAAGAGATTGTATATGAAAAGCTTAAAACACATTATTGACTCTTTGGGTGCAGCTAAAGTAGCAGATTTATGCGGTATTTCTGTGCGTGCAGTTTACAAATGGCGCGCATCAAATTCTCTACCAAGAACTGAATATACAGGTGAGACCAGATATTCAGAGATTCTATCTCAAGCCTTGGAAAACGGTATTTCTGCGGAAGAGATTAGAAACTTTAGTAATCCCATTAAGTCAGGCTCTGCGATTATCGCATGACTGTAATTTACCAACACTAACCGAAAAGAAAACCATAAAAATAAGGCAAAAATTATGGAAATGAAGAAAGTTATTATCGAAATGATTGATCGGATTCCTGGAGGGAGAAGTGCGGTAGCAGGATTCCTAGGTTTTACCGAAAGTGAATTAAAGAATCGCCTTTATCAAATAAAAGGCCAACGATTCAAAAATGAAGAATTGATTGCACTGCAACTTGAGTATGGATGCACTGATTTTATCGATGAGCTTTGCCGTACCGCTGGTGGTCGTTTTGTGCCTGATGTGGCAGAGGATGAATTAGACAAGGTTGAGCTTGCCAATTTACAACTGCACGAGCTTTCGGCTCGAGGCTTGTTATTTGCTGCATTAGAAACGGCGCTAGAAGACGGTGAAATCACTTCGAAAGAAGAAGACAAAATCCGTCAAGCATTGAGCAAGCATTTAGCAGCAACACAACATTCGATTGAATGTGCGATTGTGTTACACAAGAAATAAAAAACCACGGCGGCAACCGTGGCAATTTCAGTATAGGAATTATTTCTATGGAAAATATTAATCCAAACGAAAAAACAAGTCAAACGCAAAACGGCAAGATTCTAAAAGCTTTGTTGAATGGCGAGCGATTGACTCAGCTTGATGCTTACACCCGATTTAATTGCACCCGTCTAGGAGCAAGGATTTATGACCTAAAACAACAGGGTCACAAAATCGAAAGACGAATGATTGTAGTACCTAGCGGCAAATGCGTTGCTGAATACAGATTGGTGGCTTGATATGAACGAAATAAGCGAATTTGTAAGCGGCCTGATTGAACATGAAAAATGGAAAGCTTACGAGAACATCAAAGCAAGATTGAAAGCGTTAGATTTAAGCCAAGAAGAGTACATAGCAGCGTTAAGACTGGTGATTGAGGGGTTGGAATTATGAGATTTAACACACACATAAACAACCAAAAAGCCATTGAATGGGGCTTAAATGCTAATCAAGCAGCATTATTTGATTTACTTAACCAATCTTCATCTTGGGCCAAAGATGTAACCATTGACGGTCAAGTGTTCTACTGGGTTTCAAGAAATCGAGTTATTGAAGAATTGCCTTTGTTTTATTCAAAAACTGACACGGTTTACCGTCACTTTGTTGAGTTAGCCAAAAAAGAATTAATTTCATACCAAAAACAAGGTGAAAAAGACTTAATTAAGCTAACTGAGAAAGGCAAAACTTGGAATGAATTTACAAAATCTAGCTCGGAAATAGATCCGAATGAACTCGGAAATAAATCCGACACTCGGAAACAAATCCGAATTAGCTCGGAAATAGATCCGACAAATAATAATACTAATAATAATATTAATAATACCCCCCTTACCCCCCAAGGGGAAAATTTGCCAAAAGGCAAATCCGAAGAAAAAAAATTAAATCGTTCTGGTAAAAAAATTGATTTTGAAAAAATCGCAGAACTTTGGAACGTAGAAAACGAAAACAACGACAGCCAGTTGCCATTTGTTGAAAAAGTAAACGAAGAACGCAGAAGAGCAATTAAAAAATTCTTAGCGGAATTGAGAGAGCCAACACTTGAGTGTGTTGAGAAATATTTCAAAGCGTTCTTTGCCGCACTCAAACCGCATCATCTTGGTGAAAACGATAGAGGCTGGCGAGCAAACTTCGATTTTGCGATTAAACCAAAACAAGTATTAAGAGTTAGAGAGGGGGCATTTTAATGAGTTCCGAAGTTTTAAAAGTTATCCCATACGATTTAAGTGCAGAGCAAATGGTTCTCGGTGCGTTAATGTTAAGCGGCGTTAATGCGAAAACAGATGCAATCTTCTCAATGTTGAAACCAGAAAGCTTTTACACATTGGCACATCAACACATTTACGCAGAAATGAGAAGTCTTGCTCAAGCAAGCAAACCAATCGACATTTTAACGCTTGAACACGCTTTGAAATCAAAAGGCATTAGCGATGAAGTTGGTGGATTAGCTTACTTGGCAGAATTATCAAGCAATACCGCAAGCGCTGGTAACGTTAAAGCGTACGCTGAGATTGTTCGTTCTGAGGCTGTTAAACGCTTTACTCTTGGAAAATTACAAGATTGCGAAAGCTTAATCTTTGAGAAAAACGGTTTGCCGGTTGAAGAACGTTTAGAGGCTATCAGCCGATTAATGTCAGAAATCGCAGATTATTCCCGTGATGGTAAATCTCAAGGATTAAGACGAGGCCGAGATGTTGGTATGGATTGGGTAGAGGATTACCGCCTAAGAATGGAAAACCCAGATGCTGTTCGTGGTTTATCCACTGGACTTCTCGCACTTGATGGCTTGCTAGGCCCGAAAGGATTAGTAAAACAATCATTAATTGCAGTGGGCGCAAGACCTAAATGTGGCAAAACAACTTTCTACGCAATGATGGCAGAAAACTGCATTTTGAACGAGAAAAAACCAGTATTGCTATTCAGCCTTGAAATGTCTGGTAAAGCAATCTTTGAACGAATGATTAGTAAACGTGCGAATGTTAACAGCAATGCGTTCTACGAAAATCAAAACAATCCAGATGACTTCTACGACAAATATCACATTCACCCAGAAACATTTAATTCTAGAGTGCTAAGCGCAACAGAAGAGCTAATCCAAGATGACTTGCTATACATCGATGACACTCCAGCAGTATCAATGGCCCATATTCGCAATGAGTGCAGAAGAATTAAGCGTGAGCGTGGAACTATCGGTTTAATCGGTGTGGATTATTTAACATTGATGAAAGCTGAGAAAGCAGAACGTAATGATTTAGCTTATGGCCAAATCACAAAAGAATTAAAAAATCTCGCACGTGAAATGGACTGCGTTGTATTACTTCTAACTCAATTAAATCGTGGATTAGAAAGCAGAACAGACAAACGACCATTGCCAAGCGACAGCAGAGACACAGGACAAATTGAGCAAGAGTGTGACTACTGGTTCGGTTTACACAAAGAGAGTGTTTATAACGAACAGGCAGACCAATCATTAACAGAAATTCTTGTTAGATTAAATCGCCACGGTGGCACAGGTAAAGTTTATGTAGATCAAAAATTCGGCTCAATGTTTGAGTGCGACCAAATTGATGCAGAGCGTAGATCTCAAATTGGCAAGAAAGAGCCAAGACAGCAGAGCTATAAAAAACACGACAAGGACGATTTTTAAGCGAGGCCGAAATGGAATTTGATTTTAAACCAATGTTTCTAGTTAACGAGGCAGTACGCAGAAATGCGATGGAGTTAATCAGAAATTTACCAATCAACGAATTAAATCCGCTTGTTGTAGAAATCAAGGTTAAAACACGCTCAATGGAGCAGAATAATAAATTTCACGGAATGTTGGGCGATATTTCAAAGCAGGCAACTTGGCAAGGCGATAAGTACGATATTTACGGATGGAAAAATCTAATCGTTAGCGGCCACACAATCGCAACAAAACAACCATACAAGCTAATAACTGGAATTGAGGGCGAGCTTGTAAATGTTCGAGAAAGAACCTCGAAAATGGGAGTTAAAAGAATGGCAAGCCTTATCGAATACACAACAGCTTGGGGCGTAGAGAATGGTGTTAAGTTTAATGATAAATGGGAGTTTTAATCTATGAGAACGTTAATTTTTATTTTAATCATCATCGGGTGCTTTGCTATTGGATGTTTAGCAAGAGGCTCGCTTGGTGTTTTATCTTTGCTCTTAAGCTTTTTGTCTTTTCTTCTTGGTGTTGTTATTCATGCCGATTTAGCATCGGAAAAGGCTTTAAATGGCGAGCTTTTAGAACTTAAAAAGAAATACTACAAGCTCAAATACGTCAAGGATAAAGTCTAATGAGAGAAGAAATAGCCCTAGCAGCGGTTCTTTTCGTGGTTGTGTTTGTGATTATTTGTTTTATATGTGTAGCTGATAACGATGAGTGATAAAGAGTTAAAGATTTTGATTATTGGGTACGCTTGCGTTTGTGCGATTGTGATTCTTCTAACCGGCAAATGGTGGTAGATATGAGTAAACCTAAAGAAACCAAATGCAAAGTATGCGGTTGTTACTTTGTAAAAACCTTTAGCTCGACACAGAAAGTTTGCTCACCTGAATGTGCGATTAAATTAGCCCGAGAACAATCAAGAAAAAGGCAAAAGAAAGCGGAAAAACAAGAACAGATAGAGCGTAAAAAAAGATTACTAGATGGTGATAGAGGGCATTGGCTAAAAGCTCTTCAAAAAGAGGTAAATAAATTTATAAGATTGAGAGATAAAGGACAACCTTGTATTGCTTGTGGAACGGTATGGAAACCTAGTTTTCAAGCATCTCATTTTATTCCGCAGGGAAGAAGCTCATTTTTAAGATTTGATGAGAGAAACATTCATTCTGGCTGTATTAGATGTAATCTATTTGTCGGTGGTGGAAATATTCACGGATATAGACCAAGACTGGTTGAGAAGATTGGTGAAAAAGAAGTTGAGTGGCTAGAAGAAAATCAACATCGAATTAAGAAATGGGAAATATCCGAGCTTAAAGAATTAATCAAAGTTTACAGAGCGAAAATTAAGGAATTGGAATATGAAATGTAAAGTAGATGGTTGCGATAGAGAGGCAACATATAAATCTGATTGTGTGTGCCAAAAGCACTACTTTCGGTTTATGAGAAACGGAACTTATGATCTTCTTCCGAAACCAACCCGAAAATACAGAAGACACAATGGAAAGGGGTATCAGTTAATTTTTGAACCAAGACATCAATTAGCAATGAGCGATGGATATGTTTATGAACATAGATTTGTGATTTATAGCATTTATCAAAATAATTTACCTAACTGCAAGCTTTGTGGCTGCAAGATAACTTGGAGCAGTTGTCACATCGATCATATTAACAATGACATTACCAATAACACGCCAGAAAACCTTAGACCAATTTGCCGAGCTTGTAACGTAATGAGAAGTCACACATTAATACCTAAATATACACACAAAGGTCATTCTAAAATAACTTTTAATGGATTAACAATGACAGCAGCCGAGTGGTCTAGACAAGATGGCGTAACAGTAGCTGGGAATACAATCTTGAGAAGAATTAGAGATGGGTGGAGCATAGAAAGAGCATTATTTGAGACAAGTTCAACACATCCAAATGCAGCAGTTAAGCGCACCACTACTAAGTATAAAAATAGATTTGAAGTGAAATCTACTGGAATAAGCTTAGATTGAAGATTGCAAGGCGATTATTAGGTATTACAAGACAAAAATTAAGGAGCTTACGTGAATATTGATGTGATTTCAGTTGAATTTGGTTATTGGGCTACACCTCGTTATGAGACTGAATTTCCACGTGTAGCCGCAGGGTTTGCAGAAATGAAATGTGATGCTCGTTATGCTGAAAAATATCGTATGCGTCCTATAAGCGATGAGTTAGGTATGGAAATTGATGGCTACCTTGGTGTAATTAGAAAAGTCACACCAGAACTTTATGATGTATTCGTTCTGACTTATATCAAGAGATGGGAAAAACAAGAAATTTGGCGATATTTACATATTTCACGGCGTGAATATTTCAATCGATTGAAAACGGTAAAAACATCACTTTTATTGCTATTATCAACAGAAGGTAAGCAATGTTTATTTATTGCCTGAAAAGTGCGGTCGATTTTGACCGCTTTTTAACGTCGCATGGTGGCGTCACGGCATTTTTCTTTCGTGAAT
>OAWH01000180.1_pt1 | contig 12830 bp, 12 predicted proteins | sample 1476611 | NCBI WGS metagenome assembly OAWH01 (sample SAMEA2580164, study PRJEB22360) | human gut metagenome | biome: human gut; feature: human-associated habitat; material: faeces | place: Denmark | collected 2008/2010
GTCCCAGTTTTATTGAAGCGGCTCGTCCAGATGTGGCGATTCCTTTGTATGAATTATTTAATCAACAATTAGAAGCAGAAGGAATAGCGGTAGCCACAGGAGAATTTGGCGCGGATATGCAAGTGTCGTTGACCAATGATGGTCCAGTGACCATTGTGATTGATACACGAGAAAAATAATTGATTTTCCTGTCGGAACCCCTTGACTTTCTAAGAGAACTTTAGTAGTTTATAGATAATATTAAAAATCTACGAAGGAACGAGTAAGTTTCATCTGTCTGCGAAGAGAGAGTTGCCGTGGCTGAGAGCAACTTCAACAGTGAAAGTGAAAGACATTCTGGAGATGGACGGAAGAAAAGCCGTCCCGTTACGAGCGTTAATCGTTGAGGAAAGAGTAAAATCTTTCAAAACTAGGTGGTACCGTGTAAAAGAGACTTTTACGCCCTTGTATGTTCAACATACAAGGGCTTTTTTCATTTTTAGAAAAAAGAAAATGGCGCACACATTTTTGTGGAATGATAGAAGGAGAGAAAGACAATGAGTTATCAAAAACCAAAAGGAACAAACGATATTTTGCCAGGAACTTCTGAAAAATGGCAATTTGTGGAAGAAACAGCTCGTTTGATTTTTAAAGATTATCAATACCAAGAAATCAGAACCCCGATTTTTGAACATTATGAAGTAATATCTCGCAGTGTTGGCGATACCACAGATATTGTTTCAAAAGAAATGTATGATTTTTATGATAAAGGAGACCGTCACGTGACGCTACGTCCTGAGGGGACAGCGCCAATTGTTCGGGCCTTCGTTGAAAATAAATTATATGGTCCGGAATATACGAAACCATATAAAACCTATTACATGGGGCCGATGTTCCGCTATGAACGCCCACAAGCTGGTCGTTTGCGTCAATTCCATCAAATTGGTGTGGAAGCATTTGGTAGTGAAAACCCAGCATTGGATGTTGAAATCATGGCTATGGCTTTGGACTTCTTCAAACAATTAGGCATCCAACAAATCAAATTAGTTATTAATTCCTTGGGGGATAAAGAAACACGTGCTACGTACCGTCAAGCATTAATCGATTATTTAGAGCCCCATATGGCAGAATTAAGCGAGGATTCACAACGTCGCTTACACGAAAACCCATTGCGGGTGTTAGACAGCAAAGATAAAAAAGACAAGGTGATTGTCGCAGAAGCGCCCTCCATTTTGGATTATTTAAATGAACCATCTAAAGCACATTTTGAAGCAGTAACTGATATGTTAGATTTACTAGAAATTCCTTATGAAATTGATAGTAATATGGTTCGTGGCCTGGATTATTATACACACACAATTTTTGAAATTATGAGTGAAGCGCCTAAAATGGGTGCGCAATCAACTATTTGTGCAGGAGGCCGATACAATGGTTTAGTTGAAGAATTAGGCGGCCCAGACACACCAGGTTTTGGTTTTGGTATGGGCATTGAGCGAGTGTTGTTAACAATGGAAGCTGAAGAAGTTGTGATTCCAGCGTTATCTGAATTAGACGCATATGTGGTTGGGATTGGTTCAGACACCAACGTCGCAGCTTTGCAACTTGTTCAAAGCATTCGTAACTTTGGTTTCTCAGCTGATCGTGATTACATGAATCGCAAACCAAAAGCGCAATTTAAAACGGCCGATAAATTACAAGCAAAATTAGTTTTAACAATCGGTGAAAATGAATTGAATGAAGGCATTGTCAACGTAAAATCAATGGCAACACGCGAAGAAAAAGCCTTCCCGTTAAGTGCTATTCATGATTCATTTGATGAAGTGTATGACGAAATGATGACAAAAATGATTGAAGAATAAAAAGGAGAGATTGAGAAATGGCAAAACGCACAACCTATTGCGGCAATGTATCTGCCGAATTTATTGAAAAAGAAGTTGTATTAAAAGGATGGGTTCAAAAACGTCGTGACTTAGGAGGCGTTATCTTTATTGATTTACGTGACCGTGAAGGAATCGTCCAAGTGGTCTTTAACCCAGAAAAGTCAAAAGAAGCATGGGAAATTGCTGATAAATGTCGTAGTGAATACGTCATCGAAGTTAAAGGTCAAGTCGTTTATCGTGATAAAGAAGCGATTAATCCCAAAATGAAAACTGGCGAGTTTGAAGTGATGGCGACTGACATTACGATTTTAAATACTGCGAAAACAACGCCATTTACCATTGAAGATGACAATAACGTTAATGACGAATTGCGCATGAAATATCGTTATTTAGATTTACGTCGTCCATCAATGACAAACAACATTAAATTACGTCACCAAGTAACGAAAACAATCCGTCACTATTTAGATAATCATGACTTTTTAGACATTGAAACTCCTTATTTAGGCAAATCAACACCAGAAGGCGCTCGCGATTATTTGGTTCCTTCTCGTGTCCATGCCGGTCATTTTTATGCTTTACCACAATCACCACAACTCTTTAAACAATTATTAATGGGGGCAGGCTTCGATCGCTATTACCAAATCGTTCGTTGTTTCCGTGATGAAGATTTACGAGGCGACCGTCAGCCAGAATTTACACAAATCGATATTGAAACGACCTTTTTAACACCAGAAGAAATTCAAACATATACAGAAAATATGTTGGCTGAAGTGATGAAAGAGACAAAAGGAATTGAGATTTCTGTTCCGTTTCCACGAATGAGCTATGACGAAGCAATGGCACGCTATGGTAGCGATAAACCCGACACTCGTTTTGCTATGGAATTAATTGATGTTGCAGAGGTAGTGAAAGACGTAGACTTCAAAGTTTTCCAAGCAGCGTTGGAAAATGGTGGACATGTGAAGGCTTTGAATGCAAAAGGCGCCGCAGATAAGTATTCTCGTAAAGATATGGATAACTTAGGTAAGTATGTGAGTCAATTTGGCGCAAAAGGCTTAGCTTGGTTAAAAGTTGAAGAAGATGGCTTAAAAGGACCGATTGCTAAATTCTTAACAGAAGTTAGTGATGAATTAATTGCTGCTACCAATGCAGAAGTCGGTGATATTTTAATGTTTGGTGCCGATAAACCTGAAATCGTAGCCGCTGCTTTAGGTGCGGTACGTACACGTTTAGGTAAAGAATTAGGTTTAATTGATGAATCGAAATTCAATTTCTTGTGGATTGTGGATTGGCCGTTGTTTGAATATGATGAAGAAGCTGGTCGCTATGTTTCTGCTCATCATCCATTTACACAACCAAAAGCAGAGGATGTGGACCGCTTAGCAACAGACCCAGCCTCTGTGTATGCTGAAGCTTACGATGTTGTCTTAAACGGCTACGAATTAGGCGGCGGCTCATTACGGATCCATACACGAGAATTACAAGAAAAAATGTTTGAAACGTTAGGTTTTACAAAAGAAGAAGCACAAGACCAATTTGGTTTCTTGCTAGACGCATGAAATTACGGCTTCCCGCCACATGGAGGGATTGCTTTAGGGCTAGACCGCTTAGCAATGATATTGGCTGGGGAAGAAAATATTCGTGAAGTGATTGCCTTCCCTAAAAACGGCAAAGCAATTGACCCAATGAACAACGCACCAAGTTTAGTTTCTCCATTACAATTGTTTGAATTAAACATTGATGTAACAGCCATTGACGAATAAGTGTTAAATCCAAAGAAAGAGTGACTTCATTGACGGATGAGGTCACTCTTTTTTTGGAAAGGAAAAAGATAACGAAAGACTTAAAAAGTGGCTGAGCTAAAAATCTGCCAATTGGCTGTTTTTTCTTTTTAGAAAACTTTGTATGATAACTGAGTGTATAAAGGAGCGAAACAAATGACAAAAATAATTTTAACAATTGGCGGTTCCGATCCTTTTTCAGGTGGCGGGATTCAAACAGATTTAAAAACGTTTGAAAATCATCAAGTCTTTGGCTTATCAACTTTAACTTGCCTTGCTACAGCCCCCAAGAATCATTTTCAGATTCATGACCTTGAGACTTCTTTGGTGAAAGAGCAACTCGCTTCCATACCTGCCGGGAGTTTAGACGGCATCAAGATTGGCTTGATTCACAGTGAAGAAAGTATGTTACAAATTGTAACCTTTTTGAAAAAGCACGCAGGTCTGCCGGTGGTGTTGGATCCTGTCTTGGCTTTTAAAGAAACGACTTCAGTTTATGAAAAAAGATACATGCAGTTATTGATTGAAAAACTTTTTCCATTCGCAACGATTATAACGCCTAATTTAAAAGAAGCAGAATTACTCATTGGCAGAAAATTAACAACCGTCGAAGAAGTCCAACAAGCGGCGGAAGAGTTAAACTCTTTAGGAGCGGCAACGGTGGTGATTAAAGGTGGTAATCGTTGGCTTGGTCAAGAAGCACGTGACTTTTTTTATGATGGACAACAACATATTCAATTGGTCAAAGAAAAAGTAATGGCCCACACCATTGATGGCGCTGGTTGTTCCTTTGCCTCTGCAATTGGTGCGAATTTAGTTAAAGGATATCCGTTAATTGAAGCAGTTGATTTAGCAAAAACATACGTTCATGAAGCCATTGTTTCTGGGGTCCAGCTAAATGCAGCTTTTGGAAGTGTGTGGCATGAAGGATTACTAGCAGGAGGTGTGGCGGATAATGACAAGAAAAATTAGTCTATATGCAGTAATTACCGCTTTAACAGTGGCTGTGTCAATGGTCTTTATTATCCCCGTCCCAGCAACAAATGGCTTTGTTACATTGGCGGATGCAGGGATTTACATTGCTAGTTTACTTTTTGGTCCGATCGGTGGCTTGACAGTCGGAGCTTTAAGCGGTGGCTTAATTGATTTATTGTCAGGCTATCCACAATGGTTCGTTTTTTCGTTATTGATTCATGGCGGACAAGGTTGGTTAGCAGGGCACTTCTTTAATAAAAATAAAAAGATGCAAACGCTAGGATTACTTTTAGCCAGTCTCCTCATGATTAGCGGGTATGCTTTAGCGACTAGCTGGCTTTACGGCGTGGGTGCGGGGATTGCCTCATTACCAGGGAATATCATTCAATCCTTATTTGGGGTGATTGTAGCATTGCCTCTTAGTCAAACATTAAAACGTGTGTTACCAAAAAATGGTCGTTTAGAAGAAAGAAGGATGAACAAATGACTATCGATGAAAAAATGTTAAAAGAACAGTTAGTGACAATTACAGAAGAAGTCATTACAGCAGGAAATTTAAAAAAAGGGGACCTATTCGTTTTGGGTTGTACCACCAGTGAGGTAGTAGGTGGCGTCATTGGTAAAAATTCCAGTGCCGAAGTAGGACAATGGATTGTCTCAACCTTAATTGAACAATTAGATAAAAAAGGCATCTCTTTGGCTGTCCAAGGATGCGAACATATTAATCGTGCTTTAGCGATGGAACGTCGTGTGGCTGAAGAAAAAGGCTTTGAAATTGTCTCGGTAGTACCACAATTACATGCTGGCGGTTCTTGTTCAGTGGCTGCCTTTGAAAAATTTGATGAACCTGTGGAAGTTGAACATATTGTTGCTCAAGCAGGGATTGACATTGGCGACACATCTATCGGTATGCATGTAAAACATGTGCAAGTTCCTCTTCGCTTGAGCATTCGAACGTTAGGTGCGGCCCATGTTACAGCATTATATTCTCGTCCTAAATATATTGGTGGACCAAGAGCCCATTATGAAACAACCCAAGAACGAAATCGTTAAGATTTCGTTCTTTTTTCATTTCTATAAACATTTGATGAATCTTCCGTAATTATTATAGGAATCTCTTTTTTTCTCTCGGTAAACCACGTATAATATGAAAAGAAATGTAATTTATTGAAAACCTGAAACGAGGCTATTATTTATGAAAAAAATTTATGACGGACTGCCAGTTCATGACTATACAACAAAATTTTCTGTGTCGATTGTCTATGCTATTCTTGCATCAATTGCCATGAACTTTTTCTATCAACCAGGAAATATTTATTCCAGTGGCTTAACAGGCTTGGCACAAATTTTAACAACCCTCTCAACAAAAATTGTCGGTTTTAATGTGCCTGTCTCCATTACATTGTATCTTTTAAACGTGCCGTTATTCTTTATTGCGTGGAAAAAAATAGGTAAGAAGTTTACAATTTTTACTTTCATTACCGTGACTTTAACTTCATTATTTATGCATATTGTTCCGCAAACGGTGATGACCCAAGATCCAATTATCTGTGCTATTTTTGGTGGGGCGATTTCTGGATCAGGAATTGGTTTTGTCTTAAAAAACGGGGTTTCTTCTGGGGGCTTAGATATTTTAAGCATTACCATTCGGAAAAAAACGGGGCGTTCCGTTGGCTCGATTTCAATTTATTTTAACGCACTAATTGTCTTCGTTGCAGGTTATTTATTTGGCTGGCAGTACATGTTCTACAGTGCGTTATCAATTTTTGTAAGTGGGAAGGTCACAGATGCCGTTTATACTAAGCAAAAGAAAATGCAAGTTATGATTGTCACTAAAAACCCAGATCGAGTCGTGGATGAGATTCAAAAGAAAATGCGCCGCGGTATTACAATTATTCATGAAGCGGAAGGGGCGTATCGCCACGACCGCCAAACTGTTCTGCTAACTATTGTGACACGCTTTGAGTTGCCAAGTTTAGAAGCAGCCATGAAAGAAAGTGATCCGAATGCCTTTGTCAGCATCTCAGATAATGTTAAAATTTTAGGACGTTTTTACGAAGAAGATTACAAATAAAAGGATATGAAGCAACGAGAGAATGGCTGTGTCTATTCTTTCGTTGTTTTTTTTGAAAAATAAGTAAAAAATGCTTTGTGAGAGGACCTGAAATTCCCATTTAAACAAGAAGTTAATTGAAAGACGTTCGTGAATTCCTTTGCTTTTGGTTTAATTAAATCTAATTATTCGGAAATAAGTAGCTATTGTTTCTCACAAACGAATGCTTTGTTTGGATTTGAAAGAAAACGATGAAAAAAGAATCATTTTTATTGAAAAGACCCAAAAAAACTGGTACACTAAGTGTGTAATTGATAAGTACTTTTAATACTGTTATGAATAAATAGTAGGAAAAACGAACATCAATTCTATTTTTTTAAAGTTCATAGGTCGTTTTCAGTCTTACTTGGACATATTTCGACCCACAAAAGGAGCGCATCATGTTAAAAGAATTTAAAATGATTGAAGCAGTTGCTCCAGATATGCTCGATGTATTACAAGAAAGATTCCAAATTCTTCGCAATATTTATTGGATGCAACCTATTGGACGTAGAAGTTTATCAGAAACGATGGGAATTACAGAGCGAGTCTTGCGTACAGAAACAGATGTTTTAAAGCAACTCAACCTGATTGAACCTTCAAAAAGCGGGATGACATTAACAGAACGCGGTTTGGAAGTCTACCAAGGCTTAGAATTAGTCATGAATCAATTGCTTGGCATGCACCAAATCGAAAAAGAAATGACACAGTACTTTGGCATTCAACGTTGTATCGTTGTTGCAGGAGATAGTGATATCCAAAAGAAAGTTCTTTCGGACTTTGGAGATGTCTTAACCAATACGCTGAATTTACTCTTACCAAATGGTGAGAATACAATTGCGGTTATGGGTGGGACAACAATGGCCATGGTGGCCGAAAATATGGGATCACTAGAAACTGAAAAACGTCATAATTTGTTTGTTCCAGCCAGAGGAGGGATTGGTGAAGCAGTTTCTGTCCAAGCCAATTCAATTAGTGCTGTAATGGCCAACAAAACGGGTGGTAACTACCGGGCGTTATATGTCCCAGAACAATTGAGTCGTGAAACGTATAATAGTTTATTACAAGAACCCTCGATTCAAGAAGTTCTTACGTTAATTAGTCATGCCAACTGTGTGGTGCACAGTATTGGTCGAGCGTTGCACATGGCGGCACGCCGAAAAATGTCTGATGACGAAATGGTTATGCTCAAACAAAAAAATGCCGTGGCAGAATCGTTTGGTTATTTCTTTGATGAAGAAGGAAAAGTGGTCTATAAAATTCCACGAATTGGCCTTCAATTAAAAAACTTACAAGAAATTCCCTATGTCGTCGCAATTGCGGGCGGCAAAACGAAAGCCAAAGCCATTCGCGCATATATGAAAAATGCACCAAAACAAACGTGGCTCATCACAGATGAAGCTGCCGCAAACGAGATTTTAAAAGGGGTAACCCTTTAAAATAAAAAATTTTTGATTTTCATAAGGAGGAAATCTTTAATGACAGTTAAAGTAGGTATTAATGGATTTGGACGTATCGGACGCTTAGCTTTCCGTCGTATCCAAGATGTAGAAGGAATCGAAGTAGTTGCAATCAACGACTTAACAGATGCTAAAATGTTAGCACACTTGTTAAAATATGACACAACTCAAGGCCGTTTCAACGGTACAGTTGAAGTTCACGAAGGTTCATTCAACGTTAACGGCAAAGAAATCAAAGTTTTAGCTAACCGTAACCCTGAAGAATTACCATGGGGCGAATTAGGCGTAGACATCGTTTTAGAATGTACTGGTTTCTTTACTTCTAAAGAAGCTGCTGAAAAACATTTAACTGCTGGTGCAAAACGTGTAGTTATTTCAGCTCCTGGTGGTAACGATGTACCAACAATCGTTTACAACACAAACCATGAAACATTAACTGGAGAAGAAACTGTAATTTCAGGCGCTTCTTGTACTACAAACTGCTTAGCTCCAATGGCTAAAGCTTTACATGACAACTTTGGTGTTGTTGAAGGTTTAATGACAACTATCCACGCTTACACAGGTGACCAAATGACATTAGACGGACCACATCCTAAAGGCGACTTCCGTCGTGCGCGCGCTGCTGCTGCAAACATCGTACCTAACTCAACTGGTGCTGCTAAAGCAATCGGCTTAGTAATCCCAGAATTGAACGGTAAATTAGATGGCGCTGCTCAACGTGTTCCTGTAGCAACTGGTTCATTAACTGAATTAGTTACTGTATTAGACAAAGAAGTTACTGTTGATGAAGTAAATGCAGTAATGGAAAAAGCTGCTAACGAATCTTATGGTTATAACACAGACGAAATCGTTTCTTCTGATATCGTAGGTATGACTTACGGTTCATTATTCGATGCAACTCAAACAAAAGTGATGACAGTTGGCGACAAACAATTAGTTAAAACTGTTGCTTGGTATGACAACGAAATGTCATACACTGCTCAATTAGTTCGTACTTTAGAATACTTCGCTAACTTATAAGATTCATTCTTATCATTAGTGAAATTTGAACAATTGTGAAATAATAAGCGGGGAAGCAACGCGCTTCTCCGCTTTCTTTTTTTAAAAAAGAAAAATCCTAAAATTGACAATACAGGAGGTCTACTCATGGCTAAAAAGACAATTAAAGATGTAGATTTAAAAGACAAAAAAGTCCTTGTCCGTGTTGACTTTAACGTTCCGTTAAAAGATGGCGTGATCACAAACGATAATCGTATCGTAGCGGCTTTACCAACAATCAAATACGTGATTGAAAATGGCGGAAAAGCAATTCTTTTCTCTCATTTAGGTCGTGTAAAAACAGAAGAAGACAAAGCTGGCAAATCATTAAAACCAGTGGCTGAACGTTTAAGCGAATTACTAGGTCAACCAGTTACTTTTGTTCCAGAAACACGTGGTAAAGAATTAGAAGACGCTGTTAACAATATGAAAGATGGCGACGTTTTAGTATTTGAAAACACTCGTTTTGAAGATGTTGACGGCAAAAAAGAAAGCGGCAATGACGCTGAATTGGGTAAATACTGGGCTTCTTTAGGCGATGTATTTGTCAATGATGCTTTTGGTACTGCACACCGTGCACATGCCTCAAACGTTGGAATTGCTTCAACTGGTATCCCAACAGTTGCTGGTTTCTTAATGGAAAAAGAAATTAAATTCATCGGCGAAGCTGTTGAAAATCCAAAACGTCCATTCGTAGCAATCTTGGGTGGCGCAAAAGTTTCTGACAAAATCGCTGTCATTGAAAACCTAATTGAAAAAGCCGATAAAATTTTAATCGGTGGCGGTATGGCTTACACATTCATGAAAGCACAAGGCTATAGTGTTGGTTTATCTTTACTTGAAGAAGATAAAGTGGACTTAGCGAAAAGCTTAATGGAAAAAGCTGGCGACAAATTAGTTTTACCGGTTGATACAGTTGTCTCTAAAGAGTTCAGCAATGACGCTCCTTTCCACACGGTTCCTTCAACTGAAATCCCAGATGATGAAGAAGGCTTGGATATTGGTGAAAAAACAATTGAATTATTCGCTAACGAATTACAAGGTGCGAAAACAGTTGTTTGGAATGGACCAATGGGCGTATTTGAAATGAGTAACTTTGCCAAAGGAACAATTGGTGTTTGTGAAGCGATTGCTAATTTAGAAGACGCAACAACAATCATCGGTGGCGGGGACTCTGCTGCTGCAGCAATTCAATTAGGCTACGAAAACAAATTCTCTCACATCTCAACAGGTGGCGGAGCAAGTTTAGAATTATTAGAAGGCAAAACTTTACCAGGTTTAGCTTCTATTAACGATAAATAATCAGTTTAAAAGACAATATTTTTAAAAAAAGAAAAGGATGTGCTTTTCATGCGCAAACCAATTATCGCTGGTAACTGGAAAATGAACAAAACTTTAAGCGAAGCACAAAGCTTTGCAGAAGCAGTAAAAAATGCTGTTCCATCAAACGACGTTGTTGACGCTGTGATTGGATCTCCAGCATTATTCTTAGCTCCTTTAGCTTGGAACCTAAAAGATTCTGAAGTGAAATTAGCTGCACAAAACTGCTACTGGGAAAACGCTGGTGCCTTCACTGGTGAAAACTCACCAGCTGCAATTGCAGATTTAGGTGTAGACTATGTGATTATCGGACACTCTGAACGTCGCGAATATTTCCACGAAACAGATGAAGATATCAATAAAAAAGCTAAAGCAATCTTTGCAAATGGTATGACACCAATCTTCTGTTGTGGTGAAACTTTAGAAACGTATGAAGCTGGTAAAACAGCGGAATGGATCGAAGGTCAAATCACTAAAGGCTTAGTTGGTTTATCAAACGAACAAGTTGCTTCAATGGTTATCGCTTACGAACCAATCTGGGCAATCGGAACTGGTAAATCTGCAGATGCTAATATTGCAGATGAAATCTGTGGTGTTGTTCGTTCAACAGTTGAAAAATTATACGGCAAAGAAGTTTCTGAAGCTGTTCGTATTCAATACGGTGGTTCTGTTAAACCAGAAAACATCGCTGAATATATGGCAAAAGAAAACGTTGACGGTGCTTTAGTCGGCGGCGCAAGCTTAGAAGCAGATTCATTCCTAGCTTTATTAGATGCTGTAAAATAAGAAATCACTAACGGTAACGTTTTCTCAATGACTTTTGCAAAAAAATGTTTGCATAGTTTGCGAGAATTAACTACAATCATACATGAGGGAATCCCCTTAGTATAAATACAAACTCAAAGGAGAGACAAAACATGTCAATTATTACTGATATTTACGCACGCGAAGTCTTAGACTCACGCGGTAACCCAACAATCGAAGTAGAAGTTTACACTGAAAGCGGAGCTTTCGGCCGTGGAATGGTTCCTTCAGGAGCTTCAACTGGTGAATACGAAGCAGTTGAATTACGTGATGGCGACAAAGCTCGTTACTTAGGTAAAGGTGTTACTAAAGCTGTAGATAACGTAAACAACATCATTGCTGAAGCAATCATCGGTTACGATGTACGCGATCAAATGGCTATCGATAAAGCAATGATCGATTTAGATGGAACTCCTAACAAAGGTAAATTAGGTGCTAACGCTATTCTTGGTGTGTCTATCGCCGTAGCTCGTGCTGCTGCTGATTACCTAGAAGTGCCTTTATATCACTACTTAGGCGGATTCAATACAAAAGTATTACCAACTCCAATGATGAACATCATCAACGGTGGATCACATGCTGACAACAGTATTGACTTCCAAGAATTCATGATTATGCCTGTAGGTGCGCCTACATTCAAAGAAGCTTTACGTATGGGTGCAGAAGTATTCCACGCATTAGCTTCAATCTTAAAAGGTCGCGGTTTAGCTACTTCAGTAGGTGACGAAGGTGGTTTCGCTCCTAACTTAGGTTCAAACGAAGAAGGTTTCGAAGTAATCATCGAAGCTATCGAAAAAGCTGGCTATGTTCCTGGTAAAGACGTTGTTCTTGCTATGGATGCTGCTTCTTCAGAATTCTACGACAAAGAAAAAGGCGTTTACGTTTTAGCTGACTCAGGCGAAGGCGAAAAAACAACTGAAGAAATGATCGCGTTCTACGAAGAATTAGTTTCTAAATACCCAATCATTTCAATCGAAGACGGCTTAGACGAAAACGACTGGGACGGATTCAAAAAATTAACTGAAGTATTAGGCGACAAAGTTCAATTAGTTGGTGACGATTTATTCGTAACAAACACAACTAAATTAGCTGAAGGTATCGAAAAAGGTATCGCTAACTCAATCCTAATCAAAGTTAACCAAATCGGTACTTTAACTGAAACATTTGAAGCAATCGAAATGGCTAAAGAAGCTGGCTACACTGCAGTTGTATCTCACCGTTCTGGTGAAACAGAAGATTCAACAATCTCTGATATCGCTGTTGCAACAAACGCTGGCCAAATCAAAACTGGTTCATTAAGCCGTACTGACCGTATTGCTAAATACAACCAATTATTACGTATTGAAGATCAATTAGGCGATGTAGCTGAATACAAAGGCTTAAAATCTTTCTACAACTTAAAAAACAAATAATTCATTAAATGAATAACGCTTAAAGGGACAATTGGTTAATGAACCAATTCTCCTTATACTCGGACGTAAAAACACGCCTTTCTGCA
>OAWH01000185.1_pt1 | contig 12368 bp, 19 predicted proteins | sample 1476611 | NCBI WGS metagenome assembly OAWH01 (sample SAMEA2580164, study PRJEB22360) | human gut metagenome | biome: human gut; feature: human-associated habitat; material: faeces | place: Denmark | collected 2008/2010
TAAATTTCTGACCACCAATTAAAACTGCAATATAACAATAGTCTTTATTCAAAACATTCATATAATGCTGAACTTGGCAAAGATAACTCAATGGCACTTCGTCTCCTGCCCATTCTTTCGCTAAAAATTGATTTGCAGTTTTGCATTCTAGAATGGCATTTTCTCTAACCACTTCTCTATCAATATTTGCTCTTAAAAAAGGATGGAGCGAATGTTCGAAGACTTGATTTCTACGACGAACTTTTTTTCCTGTTCTTTCTTGGAACTCTTTCGCAACAACTTCTTCTAAAACATTTCCCCAATAGGCTGGCTCGCTTTCTGTATCTTTCAGCTCAACTTGACCTGTTTTCTCTAGCCATAATTGATAAGCTGATTTATATTGATTCAAGCCTAAAATTGTTGCAACGTCTGATCCTCCAATTCCTTTACGCCTATCCTCAAGCCATTCTTGATGGCTCATGGATAAAGTAGATTGAATCATCTTTCGTCTTCCTCCTCATCGTATTCCCACGTTAGCTCTAACACTTCTTTTTCTTCAGGTGGCTCTTGTCTTGCCCCTAGCGAATCAAATTCAGGCATTACAATCCCTCCCAAAATAGTTTTATTTTTTCATCTTCCAATTCGATATAATCGACACCTTGCATTTGTAATTGATCTAAAAATGGTTTTGTAGCTCCTTTACTGCTTACCACACAACTTGTATTGCCATAAGATGCAGATGTCCGAACAGATTGAATAATGTTATTCTGTGCGTTTGCTAGCATTAATTCGTAAATGTCGTTACCTAAACCTCTTACTTCAATCATTACAACTCACCTCGTAAAAAATCTTTTAACAATATATCTAGTTTTTCCTCATTATTTTGTTTAGTTGAAGATGATTCTGCACCAATAAATGATTCTTTTATTTGTTTACATTGCGGACAATCACAATCATGAGCAAGTGCTTCCTCTTTAAATTTTTCAAATAATTCACTAAATGCAATTGCTTGTTCAGGCAAAGAACCTGCAAGTAAAACACTGGATGCTTCCATCATTTCTGAATCAACAGTTGACAAAACAATCGTAACTTTTCCTTTCCGACATTCTTTAACAAGTTCCATTAATAAATTTTGAATTTTATCGTTCATTTTGATATACTCTTCTTAGTTAATAAATTTTGAATTTTTTTGTTCAATATTTGCCCTGTTCGTTTGCAGACGTTCGGGGCTCTTTTTGTACTATGCTTAATCTCTCTGGATAAACGTTTTTATCAGCTGAAACATACGGATATTCTTCAAACAACTTTCGCATGACTTCCGCTTGTGTTTCTCCAATCACATATGTTTCTCTACTAGCTTCGCCTATAGCTACATACATTTTTTATCGCCTCCTTTTTTAGAGTATTGATACTTTGCTTCATCCCAGTTAAAAAACCAATGGATAAAGAAAGGTGCACTTAGTGTTGCTAGTATTGGCATTGAAAAGTGGCTTTTCAGCAATACTCCTAGTACAATCATCAATAAAAATGCGCCTACTAATCGTGTTTCTCGGATTGCTTTCATGTTGTTAACCTCCTATATTTTGATATAATTCAATTGAAAGTGAGGTGCAAAAATGTTTTTTGTGATTAAACGAGCTTCTGATAAAAAATACTATTTTTTGATTAAAACTGAAGAAAATGAAATAATCGCATCAAGCAAAACTTACTACTACAAATCTTCTGTTTTAGAAATCATTGAATCCATTAAGAATGATATGAATCCAAAAGCAATCATTGTTGATACTACTTTTAACTGAGGATAAGTTAGGCTTATCCTTTTATTTTTATTTACTGATCTAGCTCACTTCTTTAAACATATCTCCGTTTCCATTAGCCATATCAATTCTTGCTTGTAATTCCAAGTCAGGCTTCCATTTAGGAATTAGAGTTAATGCTTCTTCATATCGAACTTTTGGAATATCTATATAAGAGGCTACATCGAATAATGCTTTCAATTGTTTATAGCAATTACTAAATGCTGATTGCTTAATACTTGAATCCTTATAAGCCGATGTTTTTTTGCCACCTAATACTTTGATAACAGTTGATGAAACTAGGCCTTGTATCTTTCGTTGTTGGCTTCTATTAATTGTTGTTTCTGTTTCTAGCTTATCTAAACGTTGATTTACAAGAGTCAATCCACGTTCATGTTTTAACGCAGCTTCTAATAACAATTCTGTGTTATTCATCGGTAAGTTTGATTGAGTTTTGAGCAGTTCCTCCATTTGGTTGAAAGCTTCAATGTATTTCAGTTTAAACTTAAGAGCTTTTTGACCAGTGAATCCCATTGCTAGCAGTGTGAATCCGTCACGGTTCATAATGATTTGTCTATATTTTTGTTTGTTTTGTGGATGAATATAACTATCTTCGTAAAATAGGTCTGCGTAATTTTCCGCAACCCCCTCTTTTAGATCATCAATCGCTGCTAAAACATCACGATGATTTTTATTAAACGTTTCAGCAACTTGTAAACTAGTTGTTACTGCTTGTTGGTTTTTCATAATTACTAAGTTGTCCATTTTTTCCTCCTTAAATTGTTTCTGTATTGCTCTTTCCTTTAATCCCAATGATTCATGATGTCATTACAAATTTTTATAGCTTCTTTAGCAGGCCAATATCTTTTTCCCTTGCTAGTACCAGGCTTTCTTTTTTCGATTATTTGCATACGTTTGTCTTTTACAAAATTTTGTTCAACTTCAGGAACAGACATTGAATATCTAGACGATAATTGTTTGATGTCTAAATACTCAGCACGTTCATTTAATCCTTGACTAGCTTCATTTATGACTTGTTCAAACATTTTTCTCAGGATTTTTTCAATAATGTTGTATAGAAAGTTTTTTGAAGATGTATCTAAGAAATTTTCCATTTTCATTCCTCCTATCTGATTTTGTAAAAGTCGATAATTGCCAAAAGTGTTTCGTGTGCTTTTTTACTTTTATTTTTTCCGTTCAGATAATCGATCAAATCTTGTCTTGGAATATCAAAATAGATAGCAACACTAACCAACGAAATTCCCTTACTTTCAAAGTAATCACGAATTTTTTGACGACTTACTGATGTGTCTGGCATTTTTGATGCTCCTTTCTTTAGTATTAAATAAGTTAATTTGATAGAAATAAAAAAATATTGTTGACATTTTTACGCTATAGAGTAAAATGGATACATAAAGAAATAAACCTATAACAAAGCCTTTCATATGCACTTGGTCGCCAAACTCAATGCTAATAAGGTGTGTTTTAGTTTGTTTCTTTTCTATCAAATTAACTTACGAATCAATAATAACTCTATAGAGTAATTTTGTAAAGACTTTTTTACTCTTTTTAGTAAATTATTTTTTCGTGTTGGAAAGGAATACTGATATGACAACATTTGAAAGGATAAAAAATTTAGCAAAACAAAAAGACAAAAGCCTTCAACAAGTTGCTAGAGAGTTAAAATACGGTGAAAATTATTTTTATAGTTTAAATGCAGGAAAACAACCAACCGCAGAAAAACTACAAGAAATTGCCAATTATTTTAATGTTTCTGTAGATTATTTGCTTGGACGAACTGATAATCCAAATTCTGATAACTTAGAAGAAGATGAAATTGCAACTTTCTTCCGTGTAAATACAGAAGATTTAACCGAATCCGAAAAAGATCAGCTCAGAGAAGAGTTAAAAGAGTACTTAGAATTCATGAAATCAAGACTTAAAAACAAATGATTGGATGACCCCTATGTATTTAGACTACGATACTTATTTTGAATATCATGACCAGACATATATTATTATTGAAAAAGTTGCTAATTACTATGGAATTGAATTAAAAGAGTTAAGATGGAAACACTACAAAGATTATATGATTGACGTAGAAAATGTTGACATAATTCCCTATAGTTTCGGTGATGTTTCAAGAAAAATATTTTCAGGAAATATAATAAGATTTCACGATAAATGCGGAATTTCCTATAATTCAACAATGGTTAAAGGAAGGCAAAATTTCTCAATACTTCATGAATCTGCACATTATTTTTTTGATATGAATAAGGAATGCAAGTCTCAAAGTTTTTCAGATTTAATTACTGGAAAAGGATACACTAGCGAAGATGAACCAAAAGAAATAAGAGCTAATATATTTGCATCCCTTGCTTTAATAAACAATGAAGCATTGAAAGAATGTTTACAAAAACAAATGTCTTTCCGTCAAATTTGCGAAGAATTTGAAATGAGTGCTGCAGCACTATACGTAAGGTTATATGATTTTTTAACAAAAATATTCTTATTAAATCCATGCTTAGCTAGATCAGCTATTAATCAATATAGATATAACTATGATTCAACAAAATTAATTAGTTATGTGAAGATGGTTTTATAGATTTTTAGCAATGGTAAAATTAAAACAAAAAAAGTCCGTGCTGGGCACACGGACTTAAACCTCATTTTGAGATTTACTGACAAGTATATTATAACAGAAATGAGGATTAATTTAAAAATGAAAAAAATTGTTACTTTAAGTTTATCATTATTACTGCTGACTGCTTGTTCTAACGAAACTAAACAGGTTTCAAAGCAAAACTCAAGCTCTACCACAATTACATCCGAAAAGAAAGATATTTCTGATTCTAAAAAAATTAATAGCTCAAGTAGTGAGTCATCAACTATACATTATTCAAGTACACAAACAGATGAAACAACTCAAATGGAATTAGGTGGGTCTACCTATTCCCAAATTTTAGAGACTTATACTCAAAAGTTGACTACAACTACACCTATATTGATTGAAGAACTGCGAAATGAAGGAGAACCTATAAAAGGCAATGTTTCAGCATTAGCTGAGGTTTTAAACTCTAAAATAGGAAAATTAGCAGATATTTCAAATGCTGGAATTTCGGAAATGGCAAGCATACAACTTTCTAATAAAGACGACTATTCATTATATGAATCATGGGCAAATAAACTAACAGATGTTTATACTGCTGAAGCAAATAAGTTAACAGACTTGTATACCGAATTAGCTGCTGTTAACACGGAAATTTCTACATCACAACAACCATTGCCATCTACTCAATCATCTTCAGCAATTGAACAACCTCAAAGCTCTGAAGTTGAACAACCCGTATATGACAAAGTACGAAGCGGCGAAGGAGCTCGACAAGTAGCTGAGAGGAATGGATTAACCTTAGAACAACTATTTGCACTAAATCCAGGCATTGACACCTCTGTTTTTTATCCTGGTCAACCACTAAGAATTAAATAAAGGAGAGAACTTTTATGAAAAAGATTAAATATTTTATTTATACACTACTATTGCTTATTGTATTTACTGCATGCGGAACTAAAGAAGTTAAGCCTGATTATACTAGTAAAGAAGCTGAAACAGCACTAAATAACGGCGAAGATTTAACAGGCAATTTACAGTTGATAAATATGTTCCTGATGGCTCATTAGGATATACAATTCAAACTGGAGATCATTTAAACTTTGTTTCAAGCAAAAATCCAGATGTAAGAACAGGGGATAAAGTAATTGCAAAAATAAAGAAAGTTGAAAACCTTATGGGGTCTTGGATAATTACTTTCGATAAAAAATAATTCTCCCCTCTCTGGTGAGTTCTAGCATGTTCGATTCATGTTAGGGGCTTTAAATGAATATTGGAGGTGAAACTATGGCGAAACTAAATTGGTCCAAAAAATACAAATATGTTTTTTCGTACTCAAACAAAAAAGGAACTTTTTGGGGATATCGCTATCCTTATTACAACTCTCTAAAACACCGAAAAGAAGCTAGCAAACGTGGATTTGAAAGTGAAAGAGCGGCGAATAAAGCATTGCTAAAAATCCAATATGATTTAGAAACACAAAATACTTCCTTCATCGAAAATAAACAACTCACCATAGATGAATGGATCAAAGTCTGGATACCTTACGCCCAAGACAATTGGAGTGTTTCAACAAAACAAAATATTGAATCTGCTATCAAATTTCACATATCACCATTAATTGGAAATCAGAAACTATCTTCTTTAAATAAGATTACCTATAAGCGAGAATTTATTGACAAATTAAGACAAGAAAACAAATATACAGAATCCACGATTCAAACGTGGCATAAAATTGTAATGAGGATGATTAACGCTGCGGTACACAATCAAATCATCCCTAGCAACACGCTAACAGGCTTTAAATTTGATTTAAGTAATAATGTTCGTTCATTCTCTAAAAAGGAATTACAGCGATTTATAGCGGTTTTAGAAAACGAAGATATTCAAACGCAAGTTATATTTTTGACTCTGCTAAAATCTGGAATGAGAAAAGGTGAATTGATGGGGCTGCGTTGGAGTGATATTGATTTAAACGAAAAATATTTCGATATCAATTCTACACGTGGCGATTATGGTGAAAATAAGCCGAAAACAAAAACTAGTATTCGTAAAGTTTATTTTGACAACTCATTACTCACTTTAATAAAAAAATACAAAAATCATGAGAAAGAACGGCTTTTTAGAGAAGGGATAATTTTAAGCGATAAGGACTATTTTATTTTAAGTTCTCGAAATTTACCTATCAAACAATCAAGAATTACGTATATGTTTCGCCTGTTATGTGAAAAAGCAGAAGTTCAAAACATAACCGTACACGGCCTAAGACATACCCATGCAACGTTTTTAATTGAAGCAGGAGCAAACATTAAGTACGTTTCAACTCGGTTAGGACACAAGAATATTAATATAACTTTGGATGTTTATAGCGATGTGCTAAAAGAAGAAGAAAAAGAAACAGCTGATATGATGGATAAACTTATTGAGAACTTGTGATTTGTGGTAAATCTGTGGCAAAAACACTCAAAACCATTGATATATAAACGCTCTACCACTCCCCATCTGAAATTGTAAAATAAGTTGCTGTTTCTTTTCAGTCCAAGTAAAAATATATTTCACTAAACGGCCATTGTTCCCTGACGAATGAAGAAAACTGAGTTTGCTTGGGCCACTCACTGTCATTTTTTCAGGTACAGCTAGCGAAGTCCTTCCAGCTGATTGGTTCAATTTATCAGGAAATGAAAAGCTTTGTTGTTCTTCAAAAAACCAAACTTCTTGTGTTTCCTCTAAAACAATTGCTTGCTGTTGCGCAAAACGAAGTTGTTTTTCTACCGTAGCAAGAAACTGTTCAATTTTTAACGTTTCTTGCCAGCGGTGAATAGCGAGTGTTGGGAGCATAGTCATAAAGCAAACAATCGTCAAACTAGCAAGTGTTTCCATTAATGTGAATCCTGCTGACTTGTTCATTGCTTTTCTGCTGTATATTTATCTAACTGCTCTTTAGTAATGTAGCCTTCGTTGACTAATTCATTTAAAGAAGGCGTCTTATTTTTTTCTAGTGTGTAGAGCTCGATTTGTGATTCTACAATTTTTACGATTGCTTCATTGCCTTTTTTATCAACTGTTTCTTTATGTTTCGCTAAGTTAGGAACAAAAAGTAAAATCAATACGGAAATAATCAATAAGACAATCAACATTTCTAATAATGTAAACCCTGCGTATTTTTGTTTCTTTTTCATTATAAAACTCCTTCCATATTGCCATAAATAGGCAGCAACATTGCCCCATAGACACCGATAATTAAACAAGCAATTATGATAAAAATAAATGGTTGAACAAGGGTAATGACTCGTTCAATTTTTTTGAAAAAACCTTGGAAACAGACATTACTATAAACCATCAACTCCTTGCCTAATTTTCCTTTTACTTCCCCTTGTTGAATCATTAAACCCAATGCTTTCGTAAAAAAAGGATAAGCAGCTAATTGTCTATGTAAGGTTTCACCAACTAGCAATCCTTCACTAATTGCTCCAGCTAATTCTTTCATTAAGGGGTAATTGGTTGTATGGCGCATCAAATCGATGACCTCTTTCATTTCTAATCCTTGTGCAAGCAACTTCCCCCATTCTAGTGCAAAAAAAGCACTGACGTATTCCCGATAAAGGCCACGGATAATTGGCAGTTTCAGATATACGAAGGCCCGCTGAATAGCAGACTGATGCTTCAAATAACGGTTTAAAATGAAGAAACTAAATGAGAGGACAAAAACTAAGGTAACCAGAATGTATGGACTGTAAACAATCAGAAGAATCCCAATATTTTTAGAATAACTATTGGCATCATTTTCCATTAATTGGGGCAATAAAAATTGCCGAATACCAACAATGACGAGAATCAAAAAAACAATCAGGAGCAGCGGATAACTAATTATTTTATAGAACTGTTGCCGATATTTTTCCGTTTGAAAAAAATGTTCGGAAATCGCTTGTAGTGTCCCTACCAAATCCCCGTGTGCAGTAGCAAACGACAATTGTGCCGAGACCATTGTTGAAAACCCTAATTCTTCGACTAAAGCCTGTAAGGCAATGCCTGAGGAAAAACCTTCAACTAAAAAAGTTATACTGTGCTGAGGTAAGGCGTTTGATTTTTTCATGAAGGAAAAACTTTCTTGTATATTAAAACCATTGGCAAGTAAATCCGCTAATAGTTTCAGAAAAAGCTGCTGTTGTTTTTTCGTTAGTTTATTCGATGGCTTGAAAATACGTTTTTTCTGTAATAAATCCATACGCCCACGCCTTTCTTAGATTCTTTTGCCAACTACTCTTTATAACACCTTCCTTAAAGAAGAAATAATCATAAAGAATTCCCGCTACTTGTTCCTTATTAATCGTGGTTGTCAAAATCTGTTGGTAAATGATACCTTGCAAGCATTCAGCCAATTCATGCTCTGGGCCACCTAATTCTATCAAACGCCGTTGCACCCCCAATAAGTTACGGGCGTGAATTGTCGCAAAAATAGTATGACCCGTTAAGGCGGCTCGAATAACTGCTTGAGCCGTCTCGCCATCACGAATTTCACCAATAATCAAAATATCAGGATGATGGCGTAAGCAAACTTTTATCAAGGCTTCGTACGTTAACTGAATTTTTTCATTTGTTTGCAACTGTAAAAACTGCTTTTCCTCAATTTCAACAGGATCCTCAATCGCTATCACTTGTTGTTCGCCACTTCTTTGTTTAGCCACACGATACATGGTTGTTGTTTTCCCAGAACCAACTGGCCCACTGAATAAATAAAGTCCTCGTTTCTGACAAGATGCTTCAATTTCATTCAGCTGGTGGGGAAAGAAGAAATGTTCAGCTTGTTCACCAAATCGGTGCAAAAAACGAATTACCAAGCTCTCTCGATTCTGAAAATCTCCCACAGATGATAAACGCAAGCGTTGCTTCGTCTCGCCAATTAGATAAGTTGTCGCGCCTAATTGCGCTTTTCGTCTTTCTCCGACATCCATGCCGCCTATAAATTTAAAGTGGAAAATTAACTTTTCGCCTATTTCTGCGGAAACTTGTGTGTAAAGTGTCCGTTGCATCCCTGTCCGAAAAGAGATGGCTATTTCGGTATCATTGGGTAAAAAATAAACGTCTTGCGCCCCATGAAGGACGCCCCATTCAATTAATTGATGAGCCAATTTTTTTACATTTTCAGTCATTCATTTCCTCCTCTCACTAATAAACTACGCATTTATTTTATGATTTCAGCAAAAAAAAGAACCTTCACCATTAAGATGAAGGTTCTTTTTTTGAAGTTTGCGCTGTCCATCTATCTTCCCCAAAATAGTGGAACTCCTAGACACTTAGTATTATACTAAAAAAATCTTGCGTTTAGTTTTCAAAAATTTCTCTGAATCACAAAATTTTTGAGAAAAACTATGATAATCCGATTGGATCGTTTACGTTTTTGGCTTCTTTTTTTGTTTATTAACTAAATAAACTGGAATTCCTAGAAGCGTAATCCCTATACCAATCAATGCTAGAATAGGCTGTGTAATACTCGTTGTAACCAAGATGAAGATACCACCTAGACTTGCGATAATTGGAATAATTGGATAGCCAGGAACTTTATACGGTCGTTTTAATTCAGGTTCTCGTTTTCTTAAAATAAAAACGGCTAAGAAAATTAATAGATTAAACAGCCACATAACAAAAACTAACATATCCGTCAATAAATCGAAGGTCCCGAAAAACATCATGATAATGGCTACAGCTAACTGGAAAATTCCAGCAACGTAAGGAACAACAAAGCGTTTAGACAACTTTTGAAACTGACGACTAAAAGGCATCAGATTATCTAAGGCTAAGGCATAAGGAATCCGAATCCCTGTCATTGTGTAGCCGTTTAACGCACCATATACAGAGATTAAAATCCCAATAGTTACGATTTTGCCGCCAATTGGTCCAAAAATAGCCACAGAAGCATCCGAAGCTGCATTCAAATTCCCAGCGATTTGCTCAATTGGTAATGTTTTTAGAAATACAAAATTAATTAAAGCATAAATTAAAGTAATCAATAACAAACCAAAAATAATGGCTTTAGGCAAGTCTCTTTCTGGTCGCTTCATTTCACCAGCCACGTTACCCACACCTAGCCAGCCATCATAAGCAAACATGGTGGCGACTAAGGCGCCACTAAAAGCAACTAAAAAGCCAGTATTCGCTGTTGTTTCAACAGGAAAAAGTGAAACAGCTACCTGTCCGGGAGTAAATAATCCTACTAAAGAAATCAAGGCAATTGGAATCAGTTTTACCACCAATGTCGTTGATTGGACCAAAGAAGCAATTTTTGTTCCTAATAAATTAATTATCGTGATACTGGTTCCCGCAAGAATGGCAATTGGAATCAATAAATTTGCCGATAAATGAAACAAATTGATTAGTTGTGTACTAAAAATAATGGATAACGCCGAAATGTTGGCAGGATAATAAATGATACTTTGTGCCCACCCTAAAAGAAAACCAGCTAATTTACCATATGTATATTCAATATACTTCACTGCGCCACCTGTTTCAGGGATTGCTGTAGCAAGTTCGGCACTGGTTAATCCTGCACAAATGGTTAAGGCACCACCTAACACCCAAGCAAAGATAGCTAAACTAGCTGACTGTGCGTGTCCAACGACACTCGCAGCTTTAAAGAAAACACCAGCGCCAATCACCGTACCCATTACCGTGGATAACGCACCAAACGTTGTTATCTCTCTTTTTAATTGCTTTTTCTCCATAGACTCCCTCATTTCATTTAAACTAAAAAAGCGTAACAAAATTTCACTTTCTTGAAAAGATAACGAAAATAATAGCTGTTTTCATGAAAAATTCTGTGACGATCTCTTTTCAGTATAGCTATTTCTTTTAGAATTTCAAGTTTGAAAACCACAAAAAGAAAATTTGTCATAAAAGTTTTAGAGCATTCATCTTTTGTTTATAAACAAGAATTGAAAAACCGACGATTTTTTATTAAATAAACGAAAAATCGAATCAAAAAGAAACCTTTCTGATCCGATTTTAACTACGTTATTGGTTTTTGACTTTTTCTTTTTTCATTTGTTTACTGCGTAATTGTCCGCAAGCCGCATCAATATCTGTTCCGTGTTCTTTACGAATAACACAATTGATGCCATTCTTTTTGAGTACATCATAAAATTTTAATACCGCTTCTTTAGAGCTTCGGCTATATTGATCGTGTTCACTCACTGGGTTATACGGAATCAGATTAACATAAGAAAGTTTTTTCTTATTCCGTAATAAATCTGCTAATTGTTGAGCATGTTCTGGTCGGTCGTTCACTTGACTCAACATAATATATTCAAATGTAACACGTCGGTTGGTTTTTTCAATGTATTCATCAATTGCTGCCATTAATTTTTCAATTGGAAAACTACGATTAATCCGCATAATTGATGTACGGACTTCGTTGTTAGGAGCATGTAATGAGATTGCTAAGTTTACTTGTAGTCCACTGTCTGCAAATTCACGAATTTTTGGCGCTAAACCACTTGTTGAAACTGTAATATGGCGGGCACCAATTGCCAAGCCTTTATCATCATTAATCGTTCGTAAAAAGTTCATGACATTGGCATAATTATCAAATGGTTCACCAATTCCCATCACAACGACATGGCTAACACGTTCATCCAACCCACGTTCATCGAAATAATGTTGCACCCACATAATTTGGGCAACAATCTCGCCAGCAGTTAAATCTCTTTGTTTTTTTAATAGCCCACTAGCACAAAATGTACACCCAATATTGCAGCCAACTTGAGTGGTCACACAAACAGATAATCCATATTCTTGACGCATCAAGACTGTTTCAATCATATTTTTATCTGGTAATTCAAATAAATATTTTACGGTACCATCTTGTGCTTCTTGCACAATGACTTGTTTTAATGGATTTAATGAAAAATTTTCTTCTAATAAAATCATCAACGATTTAGAAATGTTCGACATTTCACTAAATGAAGTAACACGTTTTGTATACAACCATT
>OAWH01000193.1_pt1 | contig 11985 bp, 13 predicted proteins | sample 1476611 | NCBI WGS metagenome assembly OAWH01 (sample SAMEA2580164, study PRJEB22360) | human gut metagenome | biome: human gut; feature: human-associated habitat; material: faeces | place: Denmark | collected 2008/2010
TCAAAATCCGCCGGTGAATAACCGTGTCGGTTCGAGTCCGACCCTAGGCACCACATTATAATCCTCGTTCATTGAACGGGGATTTTTCTTTTATACTTTTCTATTAATAAAATCAATACTTTACGACATCTAAATATCACTTTTCTACTCTCTTAATCTTATCCAGTATTGCAAGTTTTTATGTATTTTTATATATTTTTATGCACCAATTACGCCAAAATTACGCCAAGCGGTTTAATTTGTGGCGACTTATATTTTAAAAAGGTGTGAAAAATGGCAACGGTTAGAAAACGTGGCGAAAAATGGCGTGTAGAAATCTGCCGAGACGGTATAAGAAAATCTAAAACTTGCTCCACAAAGGCGGAGGCTGTTTTGTGGGGAGCCGAAGAAGAAAAGAAAATAGAACTACAAGCTAAAGGATTACAGCCAGAAACTTTATTCTCCGATGTGATTAAGCGGTATTTGAATGAAATTACGCCTACAAAACGAGGTGAAAAGCACGAATTCAACCGATTGACTAAGTTTTTACGCCACCACATAACGGATAAATATATTTCAGATGTAACTCGCCAAGATTTAGAGCTGTGGATTAAAGAGCGATTAGAAACTGTTAAGGGCGAAAGTGTTCGCAGAGAATTATCAACTATCGGACATATATTCAAAGTCGCACTGGAGCGATGGGGATATATTCAATCTTCTCCTATGGTTGGTTTACAACAGCCACAAGCAAGCAAGCCAAGAACGCAGAGATTTACGCAAGAAGATATTGACGAGATAGTTAATATTAGCGGATATAACGAGAGTTTAAAAACGGCTAAGGCAAGAACTGGAGCTGCTTTATTGTTTGCGATTGAAACAGCTATGCGAGCCGGTGAGATATGCGGATTAACTTGGGATAATGTAACCCTAGAAAGAAAGACGGCTTATTTACCAATGACAAAAAACGGCTCTTCTCGCACTGTTCCGCTTTCAAAAAATGCAGTGAGAATACTGGAAAGGTTAAAAGATGAGATTGAGCAAGGCGATACTTGCTTTCAAGTGAAATCAAATATACTTGATGCGACCTTTAGAAAATTGAAGAAAGCAGTCAATAAAGATGAATTGCACTTTCACGATACTAGACGAGAAGCTTTGACGAGATTGGCGAAGAAAGTCGATGTAATGACTTTAGCTAAAATATCAGGGCATAAAGACATTAGAATACTTCAAAATGTCTATTACGCCCCGAATATGGAAGAAGTAGCTGAACTTCTAGATTAATTAAGCATCGTATAAGTTCGTAAAACTTTTATGCAAAATAAATCACAGATTAAACCTAGACAAAAACGCCCTTTAAATCATGATTAAAAGGCGTTTAAATTTAGATATATAAAAACGGCGGAATTACCCGCCGCTTGTCTTAAACTCTATCAGGCCAAGGGTCGGATGTTGTCCACATCATAGCTGGCGGTCTTAGATTTTTTGGTCCAATATCAGGAATTGCCTCATTGCCTCTGACTTTAGGGTCTGCGTGGTATGGAGTGAATCGCATAAAATTAGCATCGCCCACACCTCCCACATAAATACCTGCAACTGCTCTATTTGTATCGTCATCAAACAAGCTAAATCCACAAGAGTCATCTGATCTAAATCCAAGAGGAATCCCACTTGTACCAATAACTTCAACCCTTCCTGGCTGTCTTGGTAGATACCCTTTTTCTGTTTTGCCTAAATAACCAAACAGCCCCCAAGATAACCCGCCCATATGACATGATACAAGGTTGCCTTGCCTGCGGAATTTAATGTAAGCACCAGGCTTTAGGTTTTTAGTTACAGCATTAACCAAACCTGTATCACCATCTATCACCACCCATTTTCCATTGCGTTTTTGCCATTGCCACGCCCCAACATTCGCTCCGTCCGTACTTTCATAAACAGAGCCGTTAGGTTCATTGCCTTTGATTTTACTGCCCGTTGTTTCTGGTTTATCGGGGCGGCCTACCCCAATAATGGTTGTACTCAATAAGCGTATATCTTCGCCAATAGCTTTTATTGTCTCAACAAGATTTCCGCTACTGTTATCCGCCATAATTACACACTCGCTCCGTTTTTAGCATTGGTATAAATTGTCAATAGATCCAACGTGTTATTTGTTTCTAAAGTTGTTATACGGTCTTTGATATTGTTTAATGTTTCAGTTAAAGATCGAGCAACGGCATTGTCGGATACAATACTGTTGATTTTTTGTGCAATTTCAAACAAGGTATCGAGATTTTCGGCTAATTCGCCACCTTTTAATTTGTTTTCAAATTGCGTTAATTGTGCTTGTAATTGAGAAGAAGTAACAACATCAGTTGGCAAGCTACCTAAACGTTGTAATAATTCTCGTAATTCTTTATAGTCAGCACCTACTTGTTTTGCAAATGCAACTAAATTATCTTTAGCATTAACTGTCATTTTAGCCCCTTATGCTTTAGCTAGGTTATAAATCAATAATAAATTTGGTAAAATTAAATCATCACAAGTTTGTTCTTTCTTGCTTAATTCAACTTTAATTTTCGTCTGTTTTGTTTTTAACCGAACTTTAAACTTTTCACATTTCATTAGTATCAACTCGCTTAGGAATTTCTTTCGTAATTGAATGTTGTAATGTAAATGTACCTGTTACAATAGCTGATATCTTATCGTCAATTAGTGTGAATATGTCATAATCAGCCATTTCCCATTTAGCGTTAGCTGTATGCACATTTCTAATACTAACAACAATCACATTATCTTTTACTGCAATTTCGCCTGTTCTTGTAGATAGTTTGATTGTTTCGCCTCTGGACGGCTTAATCCACATTTCAAAAGATGCATTGCTTAACCCATTGTAGGCAGTTTCTTCTTCGTCATCATTGACAATTTCAAAGATAAAATCTTTGTCAGTACCTTGATAATGATCTAGATCAATTTGTGTTATTTCGTCCATATCTTACCTCCAATAAAAAACCGCACAATGATTTCTCAAAGTGCGGTTGATTTTAGTTAAGTTGATTAGATTACGATTTGACCGTTTTCTTTTAGATGCGTATAAATTCGTTCTAACTCAATCTCTTTTGTTGTTTTACCAATGTCATCATTGGTTAATGGCTTACTTAGTAACTCATTTGCTGTTACTGCGTCAATCCATTTATATTCAGAGATGATAGGCGTGAAATTAGTCACAGAGCCATCGCTATCTTCACCGGTGCCTAATACATACTTAGCATTAATTGAGCCATCTTCTTGTTTAGAGTATGCAGCAATAGCTGAATACATTGGATTTAGAATTTTGTTAAAAGTTGTCATTTTTTACTCCTATTAGCGTATATAATCCTGTGTTATTGTTCTTGCGTTTGATACTGCGTACGCAGTTAGACAAAGTTTTGCAGGGTTTTTATTACCATAACCAACATTGTAAAGCTCTGAAGGAACACCGCCACCTGTGTACCAATAATTATATGTGTGCGATGTATTTGCTTCCACAGTAAAAGTTATGTGCGAATTAACTATAAAGAAGATTCGCTTAACTGGTGATGGGGCTATATGTATATTTGTTTGAAAGCTATCGCCAACAAGATAAACGTCAGCTATAAATACTTCACATAAATTCCCACCGACCAACTGATTAACCTCAAGTGTCCCTGTGAATTTACCAGTTACGCCTTCGAGATGTGCACCTCGTATCGTCCCACCATCAATCACCGATCCGTTTACCGTTGTACCACTGATTGTCGTACCGCTGATTGTACCGCCAGAGATGTTGTTACCATTAATGTTATTACCATTGATATTAGTACCCGTGATTGTGCCTGCGTTAATATAACCAATGTTAGAACTAACAGCAGAAAGGCTATTCACGTTTAATTTATCAGCGGTTAATGACCGTGTTGCAATATGGTCTGCTCCAATACTGCCAGCAGCAATGTGTTTAGCTGCTACTGCACCAGCCGCAATCTGATTAGCCGTGACGCTATCAGCCGCCATTTGCTGAGCGGTGATTGAGTTAGTCACAATTGAACCACCATGAATAGCTGTTACACCTGCGTTTTGCCAAGGACTAGGCTCTGTAGCATAATCAGTACACTCCTCTAGCATTAGCCTTGCAATCATACAAGATGCCTCCCAGTATCCGGTAAAATTAAGTCTAACATGCAGGGAGACATGGCCTGATTCTGGTGCGGTAAAAAATATGTGCTGCCGCGTACCTTTTTCTATACTTTTACCATCAAAGCTCCCTAATTGATTACCGATACCTTCCGCGCCAATTAATGCCCCCGATTTAATCGGTTTCACAAACCCCCAGCTTGATGTCATCTCCTCCACAAGTAGTTGCGCACCACAACGCCAAGCATGAGTGTGCGCAGAAAAACAATATCTACGTCCCTTAGTAACCTTAACGTTTGCGATAAGAGGAGACCACCAACGACCATTTTTATTTAATGCGCTACTGGCAGAAACCTCAGCAACAAGAACATTTTCTGATGGCAACAGATCGTTAACAACAGAGTTGCTAACATATCTACTAACCCTTGTGACATCACCAGTTTCCAAATTTCCATTCCCACGGTTCTCGTAAAAACCATGAGCATTATTAGCGAGTATTGGGTTATACAAGAGATTGCCACCAAGTCCGATAGCCATTTTGTCAGCAGTAATCTGCCCTGCTGCCATGTGTTCAGCTCGTACCGCTCCAGCTTGTAACGCACCAGCTCCGATTGTGTTCGCACCAATTTGGTCGGCCTGTAAAGTGCCTACTAATTGTGTTGTCTTAATGCGGATACCGCTTGCATCAATGCCATTCTCAAGGTATTTACTACCATTCCAAGTATATAGCTTACCGTCTGCGGTGTTGTAAACCTGTTTATGACCTTGATATTCGCCAGTGTTTAAACCATTGACTGTTTTAATTAAGTCAAGGTTTCGAGCCGGTAAAGCAGTGTCGATTACTTCATCAACGATGTTTTGAGAGAGTTTTTTGTTTAAAACCTCTAATTCAGCATCAATATCAACGGAACTTTCGCCACGCAAACCGCTTTGCTGACTAAATGGACCAACGTTCACGCCTCGAGTATGTCTTAACCAGTAGTATCTAACTTTCTTGGCTCCGACTTCGTGCGTGTACATTCTCGCAGTGACTTTCGTTAAGCGTGTAGCGGTTCTAATGTCGTCAGTCTCGCTAACAAAAATTTCTGTCGCTGTGGCATCATTAACCCAATCCCATTCGATTGTAATATTACCAAGTCCGCCAGTAACTCTTACACCTGTTGGTGCTGTAGGTTTATCAATGACAAAGGTTTGTGTTCTCTCACTTAGTACTTGGCCACGCTCATTTTTAACCAAGATTACAACGGTATATTCACCGTTTTCTAGACTATCTAAGTTTAGATTTGGCGATGCTTGACCTAGTCTAATATCGTACAATGCACCGTCTTTATAAATTCGGAAATCATACTTAATAACACCGTTGCCGCCTGTTACATCGCCAGCAAATGAAATGCTACCATCAGGATTAACCGTTACACCGATATTGCTCACCTGTGGCACAGCAAGGATTGATGTTGCTTTAGGCTCAAATTTCGCACCATTATCAACAATCGCCTCTTTCTGTGGTTCGTGCTGTAAGGCTGTAATGGTGTATTTGCCTTTCGTCTCTTCTTTTACAGATACGGCTTTAAATAATTGGCTCGTTACCTGTTGAGTGCTTAACGACCATACACCATAAGCCTCTAACCCTGCTGGAGCTTGGTCTAAAGTAACTTCTGCGCCTTTTACAGATATAATCTTAATATCTTGATGTTTCGCTTGAGCGTTGATATAGCTAAAGTAACTATTACCATTAACGGATATTTCTCGGTCTAAAGTAACTTTCTTGCCGCTTACCGCTAAAACTCGACCGCCAACATTAGTTCCTGCGTAATACGTATCAGCGACTTTGATAATATCGCCCGGCACGTGCATTAAGCCCTCTGCACCGACTACAAAGCTAACTGTTTTAGTCTCCAGTTTTTCGGTTTGCAATAACCATAAACCTGTACGGTGTGCTTGACCTCTAGAAGTGCAACCAAAGGCGGTTATTTTTTTTACGTTCAAGCCATTTCTGCGGATTGACTCATCATCAGATACGTACTCAATCGCTTTCTCGTAACCGTTATCTTTGTCTGAGTATTCAACTTGAATGGCGTTATGACGAGACTTTTTGGACGAGAAAGTGTAGTTAAACTCGCCTTTCTCAACGTTTGCGTTTGTGTAAGTCCAGACTGGGTCGTAATGTCGATCCATTACTACCGTTAATTGCTGACCGTTCCAAACTGGCATTGCTCGGAAGATTGAGCAGATGTCGTTAATCACATCATACGCGGAGCGTTGTTCTGTAAGCCACGCATTACAAGTAAATCTAGGCTCTTGTCCACCAAATCCATCAGGTACTAATTGGTCACAGTATTGCGATACTTGGTACAATGCCCATTTATCCGCTCCGAATTCGCCTAGTCTGTTACCTAATCCGTAACGTTTGCTTGTCACTACATCGTATAAAATCCACGCTGGATTGTCCGTCCAATCTGTTTTAAAAGTACCGTCCCACATTCCAGTATATTTTCTGGTGCGTGTATCGTAATTGCTAGGCACTTTTACCCGCAAGCCTAACAAATCATATGTTCGAGCTGGGATATTGCTAAAATACTCAGAATCAAACTTTACACCAATTAAAGCTGTATTTGGATAGGTAAACTCTGTGTCGATAATCTCTGTGTAGCTTGACCAAACTGTATTGTTTTGAAGTCTTTGTGATTTACTATCCTCTGTTACTCGTTCAACCTTAACGGTAAACGGAACTTGAGGAAGATTGTCAAAAGTGTGCTGTTGTAAATATTGGGAGCTGTATTTTCCACTAATTGAAACAGGATAAGACTGAGAGCCGATAGTTATTACAAGCTCTACAGTTGTTCCGTTTGTGTCGCCATTTTCATTCTGATTAAAGAGGGACTGAACACCAATAGTTAAACGTAATCGAGATACCTTGCTGTCTGTAACGGTTCGTGTAATTGGTAAATTCTTTCTAACTTGCGTTCCAACGCTTACTTCTTTCTCGGAAGTGTTGAAACCTGCAATTACATCTTGAACTTGACTACCTACTCGCCCCTCTAATTGGACATTGTTGAAGTTATAGGAACCGTCTTTGTTTTGAACTGGTGTATTATCGAAATAGACGGATTTCATTCCATCGGCTAAACCCTCAACCTCACCATCAGAAATAACATCAATGATTTTGACAAGCTGCTTACTTCGGCTTGTTTCTTTAGCCTCAACAGGCGTATGACCGCCACCGCCACCTTTACCCATTGCCTAACTCCTATTTCTAAATCTTGGTACTATCTTGCCTTTCTTCTCTTCTGGAGGTTGTCGCTCAATATCCATCGTCTCAACACCTTGAGAGATAATTAGAGAGCCAACTCTGATTCGCCCATAAGTTAAAGGCATAGGACGACCTTGAGCGGCCATATTTGAAAGATTTGAAAAGCTGGTTGATTGTTTTTTGTCGGCATCTTTGCCAGTGGACATTGACGGCATTTTTGTGAGCATCTGAGCCACGCCACCTAACAACATTGATGCACCTACTCCACCAATCATCCAAGCTGCATTTGCACCGATAACGCTGAACCCCAATGGCCCTAAAGCAAAAGCTGTCGCAATCAAAGCTACACCAGCAATCACGCCAAACAATCCGCCACGTTTTGAGCCTTTCAGTGTTGGAGTGAAGTGAACGATTGCATCGTCTTTTAACTTTTGGCTCAATCCTTTCTCTAGATAGCGGTTATCGAAATAATCTCGCCCAACTCTTACGGTAAATAAACCTTGTTGAATAAACTGTCTAAGCTTTGGGATTTGGCTTGTTAAGGCGTGAATAACTTCTGCGGTTGTTTGACAATCTAGCCTGAAATCAGATCCAAACTGTTTAAGGGAACCGTAAAATCTAACGTTGACCATTCTCTATATCTCCAAATACTGTGAGTGTGTTTAAGCCAGTAACCATCATACAAATCACGCTTAGATAATCGTTTCGGTGCGTGATGAAGAACCATTTGATCGCCCACATAAATCGCAGCGTGATTAGGCACGTTCGCACCAACACTAATCAAAATCACATCGCCAATTTGTGGCTCTTTAACTTGCTCAAATCCTTGTTTTTCGATGTTGTCTAAGTAGAGATTTTTACCTTCTTCCCACCAGTAATCTTCACGTTCGAAATTAGGCATCTCGTAGCCAGATAAACGGTAGAAGTCTCGGAATATCGTGTAACAATCCATTCCACCGTGCTTGAAATCACGACCGATTAGAAATGGGATTTTCGGAAAAATATGAATTTGCTCATCGCAAACCAACCAAAAATCTAATTGGCTATACAGTTGTGCTTGCAGGTCTGCTTGAGAGAGTTTTGGCTCACCTTGTGGGTGTGAATGAACCAATGCAACAACTTCGCCTTTCTCACTTGCTGCAATGTAATCTTCTGGTGAGATTTCAAAGTTGTTTTCTTTATCTTCTGCCACGTTTTCGCAAGGTAAAAAGACTTTTTCGTCACCCACTAAAACAACAAAACCACAGCTTTCCTGTGGTTCTTTTGATTTTGAGTAACGGATTATTTCATTGTGTAGTTTGCCATCCATTCCTTACCCCAACTTATCAACGCTGACAAATCCGCCATAGTTGTGTGTGTTGTTTCTTAACTTACAACCAGTCAACAAACCGCTACACTTATCCTTTTTCGGATCGTTTGTTGGTTGGTCTTTTTCATCTGCAACTGCTCGCCCTGTATAACCACACTCGACGCCACGATAAAGCCATGAACAAGTGGAGGTAATCATTCGTCCAATCACTGCGTTGTCAGTCTCTGACGGTAAGGCTAAGGTGAATTGAGCTATATCACGATTAAGCGAGGATAATTGCTCAATCAGAAAATAACTTAATGCCTCTTGAGATGGGTCGGCCTGCTTATTACCACCATCGAAATTCACTGCATCAAGGTAGTGCATATAGACTAATCTTCGTCTGACAATCCCACCCAAACATTGATCAAAGCGGTTACAAAGTGCGGTAATAAATCCGTTAATATTTCCCAATGTAAGCGTTGGTCGATTGCTTGGGCCATTACCTGACATTTCAAAGCCATCTGCTTTTACAGCAAATGGCTCAAATGTTTTACCTTGCCATACGATAGATTGTGATTTTTCATTGGTGCCGGCATAAAAGCGATATAATTCACCATTCATACCGTCATTATCTTTTAATCCTCGTAAATCCACTTCAAACAGCTCAATGAGCGCATTTTGTTCGAGTTTGGCGAGGTCGAGTTTGAATTGGTTGCTGATGAGTTGTGGCATTTTTACCTCAATAAAAAACCGCCCATAAGAGCGGTTGTTTGTTAATATTGTTGTGTCTGTTCGGTGTGACAGATTTTGCCGTCACAGTCTTGATTAAGATTTAGGGCGTGCGCCATATACACCACAAATGCACACACGAGCGTAATGATTAATTTGTTCATTTTCTGTTCCTTTTGTCGGATTTTAGGTGTGAGAATCCGCCGCAGGCTTAAAAAAGTGCGGTCGGATTTTGTGGTGTTTTTAGAAATCGATTTTGACAGCTTTCTGGTCAAACTGGCGTAAGTGTTCTAATGCTCGCCAATTTGTCATTGGGTCAATCTCAAACTCTTGTGTAATGCGGTTTAAGATTTTGTTTGTTGATCGTAACACGCTTAAATATTCGTAAGCCTGTCCGTAGATTTGCCCACTCATATTTGAGCCTAACACGTTAAAAGCTCTTTCAATGTGTTGGAAAGTGCCTACGCCACGTTTGAAAGCGAACCATAACCAAATAAGCTGTTGGAGTTCGTACTCGGTAAATTCAAAAGAGAATTTCTTTTCACGGCTAGGCAATTCAGCCTCAGTGATTAATTCCCCTTCTAAAATTATCTTGTGAACATACTCTACTGCTTGCGGTAACTGCTCTAATGTCAAATCTTCGATTGATTCCACATTAAAGCGTTGGTGGATTAGATGGTAGGCATCGGAATAAATTAAGCCTTTCTTACTCACCAACATGTTTACTGCATTTCGTAATCCTGTTCGTTGGTCTACTGTGGTTTTACGCTCTGCTTTACCATTAAACCAATAATCATGTAACGCTTGGTAACACTCTTTTTTGTATTTGATTAATGTGTCACGGATTTCTGGGTTACAACGATTAATATCAATACCAAATAACCAGCCGTTTAAATATTCGATTGGTAAGCAAATCATATTTTGGTTGCCGCCATTAGTAGGTGTGATCATGATGATCATACCTTGAGAAAGAACTTCATCACGTTTGATACGTAATACTTGAGGTTCCCATGCAAGACCAATATTTTCACAAATAGGCTTCATAGCAACATAGTGATTGCCATTTTGTTCAACGGTAATTAATGACTGATTGTTGAATGAAATTGTTTGGGTTGAAATTTGATTAGACATAGAATGTCTCCTTTGGATTTTTTTTACGAAATTAAGATTTACCCTAAATAGGGTGCCAAGAGGTTCGTAAACCGTCCAAAGTCGGCTGGAGTTATTCCCCGAAGGTCTTTTATTCCTCGCCCTCTCGGCATAGATAAGATGTGGTTATGCGCAATGAATGTTTAATGGCAATAAACAAACAAGGTTACTAAATTTCACGCATAAAAAAACCGCTATGCTTTCGGGAGCGGACTAACCGCTTTGGATTTAAGGTTTTGAGACCTTGAGCAGATAACTATCTGCTTGATAAAAATCATAATGAAAAAGCCCCTTGGGTGTCAAGGAGCTTTTTGTAATTATTCACTTTTAATTTTGGGCGTTCGTCTATGGATTACAACTACTTTACTTTTTTCAGGATTTTTCTGCTCAAGCAATTCAACTTTCTTATATTCAATCTTCGTTTCTCTTGCGAGTGCAATAGCAAAACGATATTCAGCATTGGCTTTGGAATTATGTTCGTTAATTTGATTTAATCTTTCTCTCGCTAGTTGCTTTTCTTCCGCAGTAATTAACCTCACTTTTGAACCATTAACATCTCTGATCCATTTTCTACGAACAAAACGTTTTAAATAGCTAGGTGAATCTAAATAATATCGCATAGCACTTCGAACCACTTTTGATAATTCATCATCACCAAGTACGGCAAGCATATCATCGATAATTGTAGGAACTAATGGTTTAGTATCGAAAAAGACATTTGGGAACCGTTCTTTTAACTTAGCTAAATTTGCTTTGATATTATCTTTTCGACCCATATCTTACCCCATAAAAAAACAGCTTCTATTGGGAAGCTTTTTAGTTAAGGTTTCTGACGCCTATTGAGAGAATGTTACTACGCTGATTTCCTGATATCAATTAGAATCCTAATAGAGGCTGATTTAATGCTACCATCTCTGTCTCAGAAAATGAAAATTCAATCCGGTAATAAGTAAAAAAGTTTGTCAATTGATAATCTCCACTATAGGTAAAATGAACTTCATTAGACTTTTCAAACCCATCATAACAAATGACATTTGAATAATTCCTACTCAATTCTTCTATAGTTATCAAAAATTGTTGGCTTTGTACATCAAACCATTTTCTCAATGAAAATTGAGGATAATTCTTGCATAAAAGCTCCAATGCCGATTTCTTAACAATTACAACGCAATTTTTCATCATTTACCCCTTATAAAATTTTGTGCTTGCCTCTATGTGGGGATAAAATATGAAAGTTCAATCTACAATTGATACAATAATTCTGTTTATTTATTTTTAGTAAAAACTATTTGAATGCCATAATTACATCAGGCAGCTTCCACCAAATCACCGCTATAAATAAGCAAATAATCACTGTATAAGCGAATCGGCGTGCAATAGGTTCTTTTGAAATTACTTCTAGCATTTCATAGAATAAAGCTAATCCCGAAGCACGCTGCGCCAATGGCAAAACCAACCG
>OAWH01000201.1_pt1 | contig 11261 bp, 6 predicted proteins | sample 1476611 | NCBI WGS metagenome assembly OAWH01 (sample SAMEA2580164, study PRJEB22360) | human gut metagenome | biome: human gut; feature: human-associated habitat; material: faeces | place: Denmark | collected 2008/2010
TGGCAACCGCCCAAAACGTTGCGGATATGATTAACGCATCCGGCTTTACGCTGAAAACTTCTTCAACTGCCGACGGTAAGAAAGATGCTGCATCAACCGGTGACGAAGTCATCAACCCGGGCAAAGCTGTTGAAATGGTGGCTGGTAAGAACTTAACCGTGAAACAAGAAGCGAACGGTAAAGTGACCTATGCAACCAAAGACGATGTGTCATTCAATACTGTAAATGTGGGTGACAATACTTATGTTGATGCAGACGGTAAGCCTGTAACTAAAAATGCAGATGGTACTTACACTGATTCCAAAGGTCAGCCAATTGAAGAAGGCAAAGTAACCAAGCTGGCACCAGTTGCGATGAAGGCAGAGAAAGCCAAACCTGCAACGAATAACGGCAATAAAGCGGAAGACCAACCGACAACAGCGTTGAATGTCTCTTCTTCAGACGGCAAACCGACCCAAATTACGGGTGTAGGTTCTACTCTGAACGTGAAACCAGTGGATACCAATCCGAACGGTACGCCAACAACGGGTGATGCGCGTCCTAACTTGGTTGACTTAGTAGGTACCAAAGATGCACCGGTGAATAAAAACGCTGCTGCAACCGTAGGCGACCTGCAAAATATGGGTTGGGTGGTATCGACCAAAGACGGCAACGGCTATAAAGATGTTGTGAAGAACGCCAACCAAGTGGATTTCAAAGGCGGTGCCGGCATTTCCGTCAAAGGTACTACAACAACTGATGGCGTCCGTGAAATCACGATTAGCGTTAAAGATGGTGAGGTAATCAAACCGAATCAATTTACGGCTAAAGTCAATGGAACGGATACTCCGGTAACCAAAGTAGGAGACCAATATTACAATACCGCAGATATTGATCCGAAAACTGGTAAGCCAAATGCCAAGGCAAATCCAGTAACTCCTGACGCGGGCACAACCCCGACCAATGCAGGTGATGGCTATGTAACAGGTAATAAAGTAGCAACAGCGATTCAAAAATCTGGTTTTGTTGTAGGTAAGCAAACAGAAAAATTATCTGCTGCAGACTTCAACGATAAAGATGAAAAAGTCAACCCTGACGACGAACTTCGTTTTGCAGACGGAAACAACACGAAAGTTAAGTTGGCGACGAAAGAGTCTGTTGATAAAGACGGCAATAAAGTAACCACAACGACAGTAAAAGTCGATGTGACTGGTTTGCCTGTCCAATATACAGATAAGAACGGTACGCCGGTAACTAAAGTGGGCGACAAATACTTTACCGTTGACGACAAAGGCAATCCGACTACAACAGAAGTGAAGCCTGCAGATTTAACAACTAACATGGTTAATCCAGCGGCAGCACCGAATGAAATTGGTGCACCAACGACATTAGGTAATGTGAAATCTAATCTTCCATCTGTAAATGATGCAGATAAGAACGCTAAAGATGTTGATGGTAACCCTATTGCAGGTAAAGACAATAAATCTGCTCCAATTGATGCGGCAAAAGCAGCAGATATTGCAAAAAATGTAGGCAATAATGCAGCAACCGTATCTGATGTGTTGAATGCAGGTTGGAATTTACAAAATAATGGTGAAGCGAAGGATTTCGTAAAACCTTATGACACCGTTAACTTTGTCGATGGTAAAGGTACTAAAGTTTCAGTAGAAACTGAAAATGGTACAACAAGTAATGTGAAATTTGACATTGATACAGGCAGCATCACCAATAAATCTGATGGTAGCGTTCAAGGCCCAGTTACGTCTGAAATGCAGAGAGCGTTAAAAGATGCAAAAGAAGCATTAAACAGCTTACCGACTACTGCACCAGAAGCAGTACGTAAGGCTGCTGAACAAGCAGTTGCAGACGCTGAAAATAATATTGCAAATGCTGAAAATAAAGTGGCGACAGCACAAGATGTAGCAAATGCAATTAACAAGTCAGGCTTTACATTAACCACTTCAGCAAATGGTGGAGAGAAAATTTCAGGTACGCCAGAAGTGATCAATCCAGGCAAAAAAGTTGAAATGGTTGCAGGCAAAAATATGACCGTGAAACAAGAGTCTAACGGTAAAGTGACTTACGCAACTGCTTCTAATGTAACCTTTGACAGTGTTCAGTTTGGTGATAAAGGGCCTAAGATCACTAATAAGGCTGGAAATATCAACGTAAGTGGTCCTGATGGTAAAACACCAACTAAAATTACAGGTGTGGCTCCAGGTGAAATTTCAGCAACTTCTAAAGATGCTATAAATGGTAGCCAGTTACATGCAGTTGCTTCAAACTTGAACAACAAGATCAATAAAGTTGGCAAACGTGCAGATGCAGGCACTGCAAGTGCATTAGCAGCGGCGAATATTCCGCAAGCTTATACACCAGGTAAGAGCTTAGTTGGTATTGCAGCTGGTAACTATCAAGGGCAAAATGGTCTTGCAGTAGGTATGTCTCGTATCTCTGATAACGGTAAGATTATCATCCGTTTATCTGGTACGGCAAATAGCCAAGGTAAAACTGGCGTTGCAGCTGGTGTAGGTTACCAATGGTAATCAGCTGATAGCTAAAACATAATGAAAAACACCGCAAAGTGCGGTGTTTTTTTATGTCTTTTTTATTTATTCTCATTTAGAAAAGAGGATTTTTATAATGAAAATCCACTTCAAAGCAGTCTCCAAAACTTGCGGGAAATCTACCTCACTTTTGTGCTAAATGAGAAAATGCCAACAGGATTTTAACATTGTATTATCAATTGTTTTTCAATAATTAGTTTAATAGTTTCAATTACTTACAATCTTAACAAATTGAATTGAGAGTCAATCTCAATACGAAATTTTCCCTTCAATAAAAACAAAAAAATTTATGATCTCAGTCAATAAAACAATAGTTTTACTCTAGTCTGGGTAACTCCGAAGGAGTATCCTTATTTCCAGAGTGGTTATTGTGATGTATTGGCGTCATGCCTTCCACCTACTTTCTGTTTCTATCTATACATACTTTGGGGGAAAATATGAACCGTTTTGTTATAGGTGATCCGAAAGATTGCATTGGATGCAATACCTGTATGGCTGCTTGCAGCGAAGTACACAAAGCTTTTGGATTACAATCCTTTCCGCGGTTACAAGTAATGCGTAACGACGATATTACTGTGCCGATCTTATGTCGTCATTGTGATGATTCACCTTGTGCTACAGTATGTCCTGTGCATGCAATTAAGCACGAAAATGATACTATTCAATTAAACGAAGGTTTGTGTATTGGCTGTAAACTTTGCGCCATTGCTTGTCCATTTGGGGCGATTACTCAACACGGTAGCGCACCATTAGACGCACCAAACCACTACGACAGTTTCTCTTTCACTGATGCGGTAAAACGTGATATTCGCACTGCACCGAATAATACCGATGTTCATAATATGCTTGCATGGGAACCAGGTGTAAAAGCCATCGCAGTGAAATGCGACCTTTGCTATTTCCGTGAAGATGGCCCTGCTTGTATTCAAACTTGCCCAACAAAAACTTTATTCTTAATTAGTGATGAGAGTATCGAACAAGCAAATCGCAAAAAACGCGAAATGGCAATGATGGGTTCTCCTGTCGTGCCAAGATAAAAGTTTATTGTTTGTTTACTCGTTAATCAATGGAGTGAAATTATGAGTTCTTCAATCAGTTTACTCATCACGTCCTTGTTGATTTATGTCGTTGGTGCGTTTATTTCTCTCGCTGTGCGAAAAAATGAACAACTTTCAATCAATATATCCGGCGTGACCGGTGTACTTGGTGGCTTGTTAGGCATTGTTGCCTGCATTCCCGTGCTTATCAGCAACGATACGGTCGTTGATGTGTTTTCAACCCCTTTCAACTTCGCCCAATTTTCAATCCGCATTGACGGATTAGCTGCGTTTATGGTGTGTGTAATTTCTTTAATGGTTATTATCACCGCACTTTATTCCTTTTCCTATGTGAAAGAATACATTGGCAAAGGCGCTGGCACGATGGGCTTCTTTATGAATTTGTTTATCGCCTCAATGGTTGCCTTAGTCACCAGCGATAACGCTTTCTACTTTTTAGTGTTCTTTGAAATGATGTCTTTGGCATCTTACTTCTTAGTACTAACCGAACAAGATGACAACGCAACCAATGCAGGTTTATTGTATTTCTTCATTGCTCACGCTGGTTCTGTGTTGATTATGATCGCTTTCTTTATTTTCTATTGCTACGCAGGTAGCTTTGAATTTGAAGACTTCCGCCACACCGAGCTTTCAATGCCTTTAGCCTTTACGGTATTTATTTTGGCATTTCTTGGTTTCGGTGCAAAAGCAGGGATGATTCCATTACATAGCTGGTTACCAAAAGCTCACCCAGCTGCCCCTTCTCATGCCTCTGCGATGATGTCTGGTGTGATGGTTAAAATCGGTATCTTTGGGATTATCAAAGTTGGTATTGATCTACTTGGCGCACACAATATGTGGTTTGGTGTGATTGTGCTTGCTTTTGGCGCAGTTTCTTCTGTGCTTGGCGTACTTTATGCTTTGGCTGAACATGACATCAAAAAACTTTTGGCGTATCACACCGTAGAAAACATTGGCATTATTATGATGGGTGTAGGTGTCGGTATGATTGGTATGGCTATTCATAATCCTGTACTTGCTATTGTCGGTTTACTTGGCGGTTTATATCACTTACTTAACCATGCGGTATTCAAAGGCTTATTGTTCTTGGGTGCTGGTTCTGTGATGTACCGTTTACATTCAAAAGATATGGATTTAATGGGCGGACTTGGCAAATTAATGCCATTTACTGCTTTCTGTTTCTTGATTGGTACCATGGCAATTTCTGCATTACCACCATTTAACGGTTTTGTGAGTGAATGGTTTACTTATCAATCTTTATTCAGCCTAAGCCAACACAATGATGTGGTATTACGTATCGCTGGCCCTGTTGCAATCATTATGCTTGCTTTAACAGGTGCGCTTGCCGCACTTTGTTTCGTGAAAGTGTATGGTATTAGCTTTGGCGGTGCACCACGCAGCGAAAAAGCAGCACATGCACGCGAAGTGCCAAAACCAATGGTGATTGCAATGGCAATCTTGGCATTATTCTGTGTACTTTTAGGCGTGGGTGCTTCTGTGGTAACCCCAATAATTGCCAATATTGCAACCGCACTTTCTCATAATGAGATGCTTAATTTAGCGGAAAATGGTGTAGTGGTAGCAAGCAATACACCGAATACGGCGCTTTCTACACCAATGGTGAGCATTATGTTGATTGCATTCTTTGTGTTGCCGTTTATGTATTACGCTTATACCAAAGATAATCGTATGGCAGATCGTGCCAAAGGCAATCCTTGGGCTTGTGGTTATGCTTACGAAATGGATATGGCAGCCTCTGCGGGTAGTTTTACTCGTCCGCTTCGTATTATCTTCAAACCACTTTATACCTTGCGTCAAGTGCTTGATCCTGCGCCTGCTGGTGCAAAAGGTATCAATGCATTAATTTCAGGTGCGACCAAAACAGAACCATTCTGGGAAGAAAAAGTAACAATGCCGATTGCGCATTTTATCCCATGGTTAGGTCGTAAAATTCAATGGCTACAACAAGGCGACTTCCGCGTTTATTGCGTGTACTTCGTGATTGCCTTGGTTGTGTTATTACTTTCCATTGCGTTGATGTAGGAGGAAATTATGATTTCATTACCTTCAGAAATTTCCACTTCCGCTGGAATGTTCCTTTTAGCCATTGTGCAAGCGTTAATTCTTCTCGCTTTGGCACCGCTCTTTTCAGGCATTTCACGGATGATTCGGGCTCGTATTCAATCTCGTCGTGGCCCGGGCTTGTTACAAGATTATCGCGACATTGCTAAATTAATGACGCGTCAAAATATTTGGCCAGATAATGCGGGTTGGGTATCTCGTGTTATGCCTTATGTGTTAATTAGCACAGTCATGGTGGTTGCGATGAGTTTACCCATGTTTACTCATCACTCACCGTTTGGGGCAGGCAGTGATTTAATCACCGTTATTTATTTGTTCGCGTTGTTCCGCTTTTTCTTCTCAATTGCAGGTTTGGATTCCAACAGTACGTTCTCAAGTTTAGGTGCAAGCCGTGAAGTGACATTAGGCGTACTTGTTGAACCAATCTTAATGTTGGCATTCATTGTGATTGCTTTAATTGCAGGTTCTACAAATTTTGCAGTTATTAGCACCGCACTTTCTAGCCAACCTTGGCAATATCCTGTTGCAACAGTCATTGCCTTAGTTGCCGCTGCTTTTGCGATCTTTATTGAAATGGGCAAAATTCCATTTGACTTAGCTGAAGCAGAACAAGAACTTCAAGAAGGCCCACTTACTGAATATTCAGGCCCGTCTTTCGCCTTATTGAAAGTTGGTTTGAGTTTAAAATCAATGGTGGTTGCCTCTATCTTTGTGAGCGTGCTTTTCCCATTCGGTGCAGCACAAGAGTTCACAGTAAGTGCGGTCATTTTAGGTATCGTTTCTTTCTTTGTGAAATTGCTCGTGGTATTTATCGCCGCATGTGTATTTGAAAACACATTGGCACGTACCCGCTTTATGCTAACAGGACGTTTAACTGTGGTCGGTTTCGGCATTTCAGTGTTGGCGTTTGTGTTTTACTTCACAGGATTGTAAGGAGGAAATATGGAACGTTTAGCACTAATTACAATCATTTTGCCGTTTGTCGGTGCGTTTATTGTGGGGTTGAACAAACAATCTTTCCCAAAAATCGCCACAATTTTTGCCGCACTTGCTACCCTTGGCACACTGGCTGTAGCGGGGCAGTGGTATGCAAATGGCGCACAATCTGTCACCTATGATTTAGTTAAATTTGGTGATACCGCAATCTTCGGCGTGACCTTAGATGCAGTGAGTACATTAATTGCCTTTGCCGTTGTGGGTTTAGGTTTCTTAATTTGCTTATATTCTTGTGGCTACTTAACCGATAAAAACCGCGAACATCCGCATAACGGATTACCTCGTTTTTATGCTTTCTTATTGATCTTCATCGGTGCAATGGCGGGCTTGGTGTATTCATCAACTTTAGCAGGCCAGTTGCTTTTCTTTGAAATCACTGGGGGATGTTCTTGGGCATTAATCAGCTATTATCAAAGCCAAAAAGCAATGGCGGCAGCGATGAAAGCGTTGATTATTACTCATGTCGGTTCATTAGGTTTATATCTTGCTGCGGCTTATTTATTTAGTCAATCTGGCACATTCTCTATCACTGCGTTAGAACATCTTGCGCCAGAAGCGAAAACTATCGTGTTATTTGGCGTGATGTTTGCTGCATGGGGTAAATCAGCACAACTTCCAATGCAAATTTGGTTACCAAATGCGATGGAAGCGCCAACACCAGTCAGTGCGTATTTGCACGCAGCATCAATGGTAAAAGTGGGCGTCTATATTTTCGCTCGTTCCGTGATGTCAGCTGGCGAAATTCCCCATATTGTGGGTGAAGTGGGAATTGTGATGGCAATGATTACATTAATTTATGGTTTCTTAATGTACTTGCCACAAGCGGATTTAAAACGCTTACTTGCGTATTCAACTATTACTCAACTTTCTTACATTTTCATCGGGCTTTCTCTTGCAGCATTAGGTTCTAAATTAGCCTTTGTTGCAGCGATTGCTTATATCTTTAACCACGCCTTTGCGAAAAGCCTATTCTTCTTAGTTGCAGGTTCATTGAGCTATGCCACAGGTACACGTTCAATGCCTCGTTTACAAGGGATTATGCGCACCATGCCTGTTGTTGGTACTGGATTTGGTATTGCTGCATTGGCTATTGCTGGTGTGCCGCCGTTTAACGGTTTCTTCAGCAAATTCCCATTATTTGCCGCAGGTTTCGACCTTGGACAAGAATATTCATGGGTAACTTGGTTAATAGTGATTGCGTTGATTGAATCTACGGCAACATTTGTTTGGTTGCTTTATAAATTTGGTCAATGCGTTATTGGTAAACCATCTGAAGACGTGCAAAATGCGCAACCATTGCCATTCTCTATGACATTTGTTTTAGTGATTTTAATGGTGATGTCTGTGTGTTCTAGCTTTATCGCTGCCTATTGGTTAGGCCTTGCGGGTTAAGGAGAGAATTATGTTAATGATCAATGTATTAGCGAGTTTGCTCATCATTACATCGCTTTGTGTCATTATGGCAAAAACCGCAAAAAAATCCGCGTTGTGCTATGGCTTACAGTCTCTTGTATTGGTGGTGTTATTCGTTTATTTGGCATTTGAAATGCAAGCTCACGAACTTTATATGTGGTCCATTAGTGCATTCATCACGAAAGTATTATTAGTGCCAGGAATTTTAATCTTTTCTTTACGAAAAATTGACGAAAGTCAAACTCCTGCAGGAATGAATGTCGCTTGGTTGATCCCGATCACATCTATCATCGTTTGCTTATGTTACTTTGTTGTCATTCCAGTGAACTTACCGTTAGTTGAACATTTAAAACCAGCGTTGTCAGTATCACTTAGCCACTTCCTTTTAGGTTTAGTGTGTATTGTGAGCCAACGCAATATTGTGAAACAAGTTTTCGGTTATTGTTTAATGGAAAACGGTGCGCATTTAACGTTGGCTTTACTTGCCAACAATGCGCCAGAATTAGTTGAAATCGGCATTGCCACCGATGCGATTTTTGCGGTCATCATTATGGTGGTGTTGGTGAATAAAATTTACCGCACTTTCAACACTGTTGATGCCAAACAACTTATGAGTTTGAAGGGGTAACGCTATGTATGAACAATGGATAATTGCGTTATTAGTCGCACCTTTAGTCATCGCTTTTGAAAGCTTTGCACTACGCGGAACAAAAAATCGGACTGTTTGTACCTCATTCCATATTACCGGGTTAATTTTGATGTTGTTCTTTTCCGTACAAGTCATTTCTGGCGTGTTGGAAAAAGGCAGTATCAGTGCATTTAACAACTGGGTGTATGTTGATAGTCTTTCTGCCATTTTCTTAGGCCTAATTGCTGTCGTGGGTTCACTTGCTGGTGTGTATTCCATCGGTTATATGAACACTGAATTGGAAGAAGGGCATATTGATTTTAAAACCTATGCTCATTACCACGGTTTCTTACACTTATTCTTCTTTACGATGATTATGTCAGTTATCACCAATAACTTAATTTTAATGTGGGTTGCCATTGAAGCGACAACATTAAGCTCTGCGTTTCTGGTCGGTACTTACAAACAAAAAACATCCCTTGAAGCTGCGTGGAAATACATCATCATCTGTTCTGTGGGCGTCGCTTTCGGTTTATACGGCACACTTTTAACCTTTGCGAATGCAAATGGCGTGCTTGCCGATCCAAGCCAAGCGATTTTTTGGTCTGCAGTGAATCAACAAGCGACTGGTTTAAACCCAATGTTGATGTATATCGCATTCGCTTTCGTATTGATTGGTTTCGGCACGAAGTGCGGTCTATTTCCAATGCATACTTGGTTATCAGACGCACATAGTGAAGCACCAAGCCCAGTGAGTGCAATTTTATCAGCGGTGTTATTAAACTGTGCAATGCTTGTGGTGTTGCGTTACTACACATTGGTTTCAAAAGCAGTTGGCGCAGAATTTCCACAAACTTTAATGTTGATCTTTGGTTTACTTTCAGTGCTTGTGGCGGCGTTATTTATCATCGTGCAATTTGATATTAAACGTATGCTTGCTTACTCAAGTATCGAAAATATGGGCTTAATCAGTTTTGCTTTCGGTCTTGGTGGCCCAATTGGGGTATTTGCAGGTTTACTTCACACCATCAACCACAGCCTTGCGAAAACCTTATTATTCTGTGCATCGGGTAATATTCTATTGAAATATAAAACCCGTGATATGAATCAAGTGCGTGGATTATGGCGTGTTGCACCAGTGAGCGCGGTGCTTTTCGCAGGTGGTGCGTTGGCATTGGGCGGTATCCCTCCATTTAACGTATTTGTGAGTGAATTTAGTGTTGTGGTCGCAGGGATTACAGCGGGTAAAACTTGGTTAGTTATTTTATGCTTAATTTTACTTACCATCGTGCTTGCAGGACTTGCCTTAATGCTATTAAAAACAGTGCTTGGCAAACAACCTGATAATGTGGAAGCAGGCGAAATAAGTAAAGTCTCTTTGGCGGCAATGGCCATACTATTGTTGTTAATGTTTGTAATGGGTATCCATATTACAGAGCCAATCTTGCAGTTACTAAAAAGTGCGGTAGGAATTGTGCTTGGATCTGAACATGTGTCCTTTGGCGATATGCTAGTTTTACCTTGGCAAAGTTTAGCGAAATGATCGACAACTGGGGGAAAAAATGGAATTAACTAAAAATACATCGGTCGATCCGGTAAAAATGCTCGGCAAAAATTATATTGAAGCCGTTAATACAAAATTTCCGAATACCATTTTAGATGAGGAGTGGTCTACACCGAATCAAGTCACTTTAACGGTGAAAACCAATATGTTACCTGATGTGGTGGAATATCTTTACTATCAACATGAAGGCTGGTTGCCATTAGTTTTTGGTAATGATGAACGTTCAATTCATGGTCATTATGCTGTTTATTACGTGCTTTCTATGGAAGGTATCGTCAAAACTTTTGTGACGATTAAAGCACTCGTAGATCCAGTCACACTCGAATTTCCTTCTGTAACACCGAAAGTCAAAGCAGCGGTGTGGGGCGAACGTGAATTATTCGATATGTATGGTTTAAAAGCCGTCGGTCTTCCCGATCAACGTCGTTTAGTGTTACCAGATGACTGGCCAGATGATCTTTACCCATTACGTAAAGATTCGATGGACTACCGTTTACGTCCCGATCCGACAACCGCGACAGAAACATACGAATTTATTAACGAAAAAGGCGAAGCACGTATCGTTCCACTTGGCCCGTTACATATCACTTCCGATGAACCTGGACACTTCCGTTTGTTCGTGGATGGGGAAGATATCATTGATGCGGACTATCGTTTGTTCTATGTGCACCGTGGTATGGAAAAATTGGCAGAAACCCGAATGGATTACGATCAAGTCAATTTCTTGGCTGACCGTGTGTGCGGTATCTGCGGTTTCACCCATAGCGTTGCTTATGCTAACTCAGTCGAAAATGCGTTAGGTATTCAAATTCCTGAACGGGCACAATGGATTCGTGCAATTTTGTTGGAAGTTGAACGCTTGCACAGTCATTTATTGAACTTAGGTTTATCTAGCCACTTTACTGGTTTTGATACAGGTTTTATGCAATTCTTCCGTGTTCGTGAGAAATCCATGACCTTGGCTGAAGTGCTAA
>OAWH01000204.1_pt1 | contig 11021 bp, 12 predicted proteins | sample 1476611 | NCBI WGS metagenome assembly OAWH01 (sample SAMEA2580164, study PRJEB22360) | human gut metagenome | biome: human gut; feature: human-associated habitat; material: faeces | place: Denmark | collected 2008/2010
TTGGGGCGATACTCTTTGTCATTTACAGTTTGATCATCAAATCTTATCCAGTTGCACTTCTAAACGCATTCTTAGTTTTCGTTAATTTGTATCAACTTTATCGCTTGAAGAAAGAGCAACCGGCATCAAAAGTGCTTAAATAATTGACCGCACTTTTCTTCTATTTACTCCACATTTGATATAACGCAATCACCAGTGGCATAGTAAACATACAAAGCAGCGTCGTTATCCCATAAATGGCGCTGGCTTTTTGTGGATTGTTGTTATAAATCACCGCCATTTGTGTCACTGTCGAAGCTGAAGGGCTAGTGGTAGCTAAAAAGCTAATCAGCACGATAATTTCACCTTTTTCAACCCAATGTACAAAGCCAATGAGCTTTATTAATACCAATAATACAAGCGGAATAATCAACAAGCGCAATAGCGTAACTAAATAAATGCGTTTGGATGCTACGATGGTTCGTAAAGGAATTGCAGCAATCAGCATACCTGCAACAAGCATGGCATTCGGACCAATAAACAAACCAATAGAAGAGAGCGTGCCATTGATAATGTTTGGCAACTTAATTTGAAAAGCAAACAAAAATGCTCCGACGAGAATTGACCAAATATTGATGTTTTTGGCAATCGTCTTCAGCGATAAATTTCCTTTTCCTACAATAATCAAACGGCAATGTGTCCAAAATAGAAAGGTTTGAACCACAATAAAACAGCTGGCGTAAATGACCCATTCTTTACCAAATAGCGACATCACAATCGGAATAATCAAGTTGCCAGAATTAGAATAAATGGAAGTGGCGTGCTCAATAGGATCAAGGTTTAATAGACGCTTTAATAAACTGCCAATAATAATCAGAATGATGTGAAGAAATACTGCCATAAGCAGTGAAAGCTGCAAACCTTGCAGGATTTCAGATGTGTAATTAATTTGAAATGCTTCAATCATCACCGATGGGCTGATGACATAAAGCCCAATAATGGAAAGTGGTTTGCTATCTTCAGATTTTAATAATTTTGATTTAACCAACCCATAGCCAATAAGTACAATGAGTGTCAGTTCAATAATTTTAGTGCCGAGTAAAAAAGTGATATCCATAGTGAATCTTGATAAGAAAAGTTGTGGATATTAAACAATAGATAAAAGAAAAGGGCAAAATAATTTGCCCTTTAAATTGATTTAGGTTATTCCCACTCAATTATCTTCTTTCAAGTTAAGTTATTGATTTATAGTTAAATAAATCAGGCTTAAAATCTGTTATACCGTCAAAAGTACCGTCAATTTGGAAAATTAAGTTTAATTGCCTGAAAAATGAACATATTGTTATTGGAGGAATTTTTGAAAACATTTTTTTCTAAAAAATATGCACCTTATTCACCAGTGATTTTTATCTGAATAAAAAGCAAAGCTGCTTTTATAATCATTCGTTAAATAGTATTGTGTTTTAGATGTAAGTATTTAGTAGTTATAAATCTGATGGAGATATTGAACATGTTTGATGAAAGCAATAAATTGTTTACCAATGCAATAGACACAATCACGTTTCTTGAAGAATTGATTCCTAGTATTGGGAATGAAATGAATACTGTTCTAAAAGAGGCAATAGAACTTGCTAGAAATTTGAGTGAAGAAAATCAAGCAACTTTGCTAATAAAATATAGTGAGTATGGCAGTTATTATGAACAACTTGAATTGGCGAGAGGAATATATTCTCGATTAAAAGGTGAGAGTTTTAAACCGTTTCCAATGATTACTCTTACCGAGTTAATCGAGAATATTAAGCAAGAACAAGGTGGAGTGAACTAGTTTTTATTTCATAAAAAGCACCTTAAATTCTTCAATATCTTTAAAGTGTACATTTGTCTGAAAGCCCTGTTTCCGCTTGGTTCTTTTATATTCGAATGTACACTTATTTTGTTTTAGCCCTTGCTGCATCGCTTTAGCAAAAAATGGTAATGTAACTTTATAGGCTAAATTATTAGCTCTTAAAAAAGTTAAGTATGCAGAATAAAGCGTATTCTTCCAATTTTTACTATTTGCATTCCCCACAAAAAGCCCATTGGTATCAGCTGTCGTTTGAAAATAACTGCAAAATTCAGTAATAGGATCTGAAAGTTGCTTGATCTCTAGAGCCTCATTACTTCGTTTATGCTCTAGTAAAATCTCTCTTGCTTTCAATGGATTATCTGAAAATAGATTAAGTAAATGCTGTATTATACTCGGCATTTCAGCCTTAATCTTTTGGCTTATTTGTAAATCTCGTTCATTGTCAGGTACAACACGAGAAAGATGTATAATCACACGCCTACGTTCAATTCCTCCACTCCTATCAATAAATTTAGTAGGTTCATTATTAACAATAAGGACGACAGCTCTGCAAATAATACTTATTGGATCTTTGAATTTGGGTTCGACCCGAATAAGATCTCCCCCTGTAATAGCTTTTAGCCCTGAACCTATTGTTTTGTAACTAGGTTGATCGGGACAAATAATAAGTAATTTGTCTTTTATAGGGTAACGTTCTTTGGGATTATCAAGATTGTTAAGATTAAGAGAAATAACATTATCTAAGCCAACTATCTGCATGCAAATATCGGTTAATACGGATTTTCCTGTTGCACCTTCCCCAGTAATTTCAATAAAGAGCTGCCAGTCGTAGCGATTACTCAGAACCATATATAGAAAGGCGAGTAAAACAGATTTTTTATTCTCATTGTTATCACAAGTAAAGTTTAGCCATCTATTAAAGTTGGGGCTTTCTTGTTGTTTCTTTTGATAAGGAAAGGGAAGAACAGAAAAAAGCCAATTATCAGGGCTATGCTCCAATCTTTCACCTGTTACTGGGTCAATGACTATATCCGAAAAACCGATTAAATCACGCTTGGATGCTTGCATAAGAGGAACATCGTATATTAATAAGCCAAGATAATTATCTAGCTTTTTTTTAGTGTATTTGGCTTTAACTGTTTTAAGAAAGTAAATTAACCTAGAAGTTAATTGATATTCATCAATAGGTTTCCAAATAGCTTGTTCGTAACAATAAAATTGTTTAGTTTCTTTGTTGTAAGAATAGTGTTCCTTTGAATTTTCCAGAAAGAGCTTTGGAACATCGGTTTCATTAAATTTTACTGTTGCTTCCATTTTTGCAAATTGAACAGCCTGACCATCACGCATACGTTTAAGATAGTCGCTTAAATTTTCTTTGATAGATAGAGTATCATCCAATAGAACCAACGTTGAAACATCAGAAAGCGTCGCAATACTTTGGCAAATCAATGAAATGTGTATATTGCTTAATTCACCAAGTTGGATCACTTTGGCTGTTCGTTTTTCTTGCCGCACAATCCGTAAATTTGGCAATCTTTCTAGTTGCTCATCACCTAAAATGATAAATTTTTTGCTTTTATCTAACGATAGACAATCAGAAAGCATTTCATGGTAGAGCTTATTCCATGCTAGCGTGCCAGCTAAAATAAAAGTTTCATCAAAGGGATCTTTCAGTTGGTATTCATAAAAAGGGGCTTTTTGAATACTCATATTACCCCCTTGTAGATTTTTTTGATTCAATCCAGGCTAGAATTTCATTTAAGGAGTATCGAACACAATACCTCCCAATCTTAATGGATTGAGGAAAATCTCCAGCTTTAGATAATCGCCAAATAGAAGTACTAGACAAACTTATCAGCTTTGATACTTCAGATTTACGAATAAATTTATCAGTAGGTTGAATAATTTGTTCCATAATAATTACCTGCAGTAAGTTGAACTAACTTGTAACGACTTGTTACAGCAGGAAATCCTATGGGGAAGTATTCAAAAAGTCTTTTCAAATGCTTAATTTTAACTTTTGAAAAATTTAACTTATTGATTTTTCCTGTTTATTTTGTTGGCCATTCCAAACCATACGTTTATAGTTGTTTTACAGAAATTAACCTGATCACGTAGCTCTTCATCAATAAATGAACTAATTTCACATTGAGTAAATCCACGTTTTTTTAGAAATATTAGTGTTCCCTTTATTACTAACAATAAATTTCGAGACGATGGTAGATTTTTAAATGCAGCTTCAAGATTTTTCTTATACATATTAAGAAAGTAATCAATAATTTTGCGTAAAAGCCAAACATATCCAGTTAGAATAAATGCGTAGAAAAAGAATTCCCATGGTGTTAGTGTATTAATATATAAATAGTAGGCGATTAGAAACATGATAGGTAAAAGAAAATAGGTAAGTATAGTTGCAAGTAATCCTAATTTTCCCCAGTTAGAAAACTCTTCACAATCCAATAGAGTGTAAGGTTTTGAAGCGGCCTTTTTGTATAAATATTGAATATATCGTGTGCTTGAATATTCGTATAAAGTTTTCATGATTATTGTTACAATTTAAGTTGTATAGAAAAGGGGCAAGTACACACAGCGATATCGCTGTGGACTTGCAAGGGAATATCCCTTGACCCTTTTTATATTTCTTCAGTTTGTTTATAAAGTATATGCATATTTTCTCGTTTGATTCTGAACCCAGAACCATGATCATGAGTTTTCCCTTTTTTAATCCCAGTTTTATATGCACCAATCCGTACATCATACATAATAAGGCCTTCTTCAAGCATATTAAGAAAAAATTCTAGTCCTTTAAATTCAGAAAATATAGTTGCCTTATTAAAGTGAAATTTCTCAATTCCATTATCTTGTTTGGTATCTGCGGATACAAAGGCCAAGTTTTGTAATTTTGTTAGAGCTTTTTGCAAACTATCAAAACTATAGTAAACACTTTTATCTAGCTCTCCATTATTTTTTTCGACAACAATATATAATTTTTTATCGGGCCAATCTATTTCTAATGAAAATTTAGCTCCAGCTATATGTGTGTTAAATTTTCCGTGAAAAATTGAAGTGTGTAATACTTTTATCTCAGGATGTTCTTTATCACTGGAGCCATAATTTTCTCGCAAATATGTATTAGCACCTTTAGGAATTGTCGGTGATTTAGTAAATAATGTAATATAACTTTCACTTAAATTTCTATGTGATTTTATTTCAAATCCATGTAAATCGGGCTCTTTAGCATTATTTTCTACTACGCCCATTAGATCTTCAAATGTTTTTCCAATACCTGTGCTGTTGCTTCTTCTTGAAGGAACGAAGCCTAAATTTCTAACTTTATTGAAATCACGAATAAATAGTTCTAAATTAGTTTCCATTATGTTTCTCCATTTGTAATGCTGTATCAGGGAAAAGCTCATATACAGAGCATTCTAAAATTGTAGCTATTTGGTAAATATGTTTGATGTTACATTCTTTAGTCCCGCTTTCTAGCTGATTGACGAAGGCCTGAGTACAATTCATTTCATGAGCTAATTGTTCTTGGGTCATGCCTTTTTCACGTCTGATTTTCATTATGCGTTGGCTAATTTCATTATGTATATCTTTGATCCGCATATACTATTTCCTTAGGTACTTACTTATGTTGGAATTCTGTGATAAAATCATTGTGGTTTCAAAAAGCTATAGGTTATAAAATGAGAGAAAATAATTTAGACTGGCTGTTAGAGTGGACATTTAAGGAAAGAGGTGAAACACTTTTAGCTCACAAAATACATCGTTATCCTGCAATTTTCGTTCCTGAATTAGCTGAAAAAATAATCAAAACTTTCTCGAATGAAGGGGATACAGTATTAGATATATTTTCAGGGAGTGGAACAACATTACTTGAATGCCTTAAGTTGAGAAGAAAAGGAATTGGAATAGAGTTAAATCCGCTTGCAATTTTAATAACAAAAGTCAAAACACAGTATATTGATAAAGTAATTTTAGAAAAAAATATTAAAATTTGGAAAGAGTTGTATCTTTCCAATAATTTTAATGTAGATAATAACATAGTTAATAAAGAGTTTTGGTTTCACGAGTTAACAATAGATTCTCTAAATAATGCTATTGGGGCAATGAATGCTCTTGAGTGTGAAATATCGAGAAATTTTTTAATGGTATCTTTAAGCGAAATTCTTCGGGAAGTATCATTTTGCGTACATAGTGGATTCAAATTACATCGAGATAAAAAGAAATTGTTAGCAGATCTAGCTTTTAATAAATACCAGTTATTAGATAAATTAGAGCCTATCATCCTAAGAAATTTAGAAGCTATTGAAGAGCTTAAACATATTCTTGATAAGCAATTTGAACCAGAAATATACTTCCATGATAGTAGGGTTCTAAATGATAGAATTAAAGAAAATAGTGTTGATCTAATTCTTACATCTCCTCCTTATGGAGATAGTAGAACAACTGTTGCATATGGACAGTTTTCGGCATTTTCATCAGAGCTTTTGGGATTAAATAGTTTATACCATAATGCTATAAGATACTTAGATAATGAGTTGTTAGGTGGAAGCACAAAGAGTGTAGATTTAGAGAATTTAAATAACAAATCATTAACCTTAAAAAATATTCAAGAACTTTTTAAGCTACGAGCTTTGATGTCAGGAGATAGTAAAAGCCAGAAAAGAAGTGTGGATAGATTAAAAGATATTATTTCTTTCTATAATGATTTGGACAAATGCATAGAGAATGCTTCGGTATACTTGAAAAAAAATGGTTTTTTTGTATTAGTAACTGCTTCTAGGATTGTTCATGAAACAAAATTGCATACAGATATAATAGTTTCTGAATTAGCAAGAAATTATGGGTTTAAACTTAAAAATATATATTATAGAGAAATACATAATAAAAGAATGCCAAAGAAAGTTAGCGCAACTAATATTGCTGGTGAAACGACTTTAACAATGACTGAAGAGAGTATTATTGTTCTACAGAAATAGTGTTAATAGTTTCTATAAGAACTGCAGTTTGTATTATAGAGTAACCTTTTGGGCTATGCTTTACTTCAATTTGATAGATATTTTCAAGGTTTCCACTTTCAGAAAAATCTATCAAATTGTCCCTTGCTGTGTAGCGGTAAGGATTTTTCGGTGATGTGAATAGGGTTATTCGATATTTCTTTTCTGTTTTTATATCTTTAAAAAAGCAATTTAAAGCACATTTGTGTCCCCAAGTTTTGAAAATGAGCTTAACAGTATGGAAGCCAACAGGGATGTTTCTTTTATAGCTTTCAGGCTCTAACCCCCAATCTACGGCTTCTTCATAATCTATAACACGTTCATCACCAATATCGACGCCTTCTTTACCTTCGATAAATTCAATAAAATTACTCATATTGTACTCCTATATTCTGATTTTACAGTTTGGCTTTTGTACTATTTGTCGTTGTTCAAAAGTCTGTGCAATTGTTTTATTTGTGTTTGTAATGAGTTGTTGAGCTGTGCTAATTGTTCGTTCTGATTGTTTAATTCGTTGTTCAGACGCCGTAATTGCTCGTTTTCGGTCAGTAAAATATGTAAATTCTGTTCTAACTCTGTTAAATAATCGCTCAATGCGTTGCTGAATTCGTTGAGCATACTCTATTCCTATTCTTTGTAGATCTCTAAAATGTAATTGCCATTTTGACTTTGAAAGATTCTCCCTTGTTCTTGCGGAATTTTCAGTTGCAGAATTGATTTGTTCTCGAATAAATTCAATTTTGCAAGATCTTTGGCTTGTAATCGACTGTATATCAGACTGTGGTTCTGTAAATCTGTTTGAGCCTTGTCTATCTTGTTGTTCAGATAAAATAGTGTAACGATCAGGATACTCGGTAGCATTAGACAAATTATGCTGATAATTAGGATTGGGCGAATTAACAAGCGGTTTAATTTCTGTATATTTTTGCTGATTAAATTCAGCTCTTCGCTGAAATAATTGCTCAAATGTTGTTTGTGCTTGTTTAATTCGTTCTCCAGTTCTTGATTGATATATCGCTGTTTCTCGCCTAAATTCTTCTGCAAATTCGCCGTTAAATTCTCTATGTTCATAGATCGCTCCTGATAAACGGATATTTTTCTTTAGGGCTGGATGACTTATTGAAATAGATTTTTCTGTCGTTCGTTCAATCTTAAAGCCACTTTGTTTTAGTAATTCAATAATATCTTCTCGAGATGAAATATGTTGTTGAGCAATGCCATCGGCAATAAGTGCGGTTAGATTCTCCTTAATTTTGGATTGTTGCATATCTGTACTAAATTCAAACTTACAAAGTTGCCTTTTTGTTGGATCGTGCGGATCGCTAAGCTGATATTGGTAATTTTGTAACTGCATCCAACTATCAAATAAGTGTTTATCATTACGATGAAAATAGGGTTGGTAGCGTTTGCCAGTAGTTAATTCAACATTGGGAATAAAGAAATTGAGTTCTAAACGCCCTTTATCTCTATGTTCAATCCAGCTGATGTTAAATTGTTCGCTAGTAAGCCCTGCAAAGACTATTTCTTCAAATTTTTCCATTAACTCTAATTTACTTTTATTAGGTAAGTCGGCTTCTTCAAAAGATAGGCAACCTACTGTATATTTATTTGAAAATGCTAAACTTTGAGCTAATTCCAAAGATAGTTCAGGGTTACCCTTTAATACTGTTGCTAACTCCCGCTTCCTATCTTTATCTAGCAAATAATCAATACTTGCTTTTGCACTGCCTTTCCCTTTATTTTTGAATATTTTTATCAGCATATTGAATTTCTAATAATTGATCTAAGCTGGAACGAATAAGAGCTAATTCAGTTATGATTTTTAGTACATCGATCTGATTTTTGGCTTTATTCTGAACGCTAATGTATTTAGCAATTTGATTAAGATTTCCATTCAAACGTCCAAGCCAAGCAAGTAAGTTTTTATCTGTGTAGTGAATAGGTTTTTTACTAATTTTTTTCCCAAGACATGTTTCACGGATCCAAGTAGCAAGTCGAGGGTAAAGACAATTTTCTAACAGTTGATGATATTCATCTTCGCTTACTCGAATAATGATTTGCTTGGTTCGTTTATGCTGTTCGATCATAGAATTAGACTAACTTTTTTATTTATTATAGCTATCTATTTCTAAAAGAAAATAAGGTTAACTATATGATTTTAAATAGTAAATAAGTTGAAATGACTAGCGATAATTAGAAATGAAAAAATGTTAGTGAAGATTATGAATAGTCTATAGAAGGGTTATGTTGAATAAATGATGTGTTATTACTAAAAAGTGAATAGGGTGAATAGTTAATGAAAAAATAAATCTTAAGAATAAGAAAGCAAAAAATAGGTGGGTTTCCCCACCTAAATTATAAATCCTCACCTCTAATCCATGTATCGACCATATCAGCCCATTTCTGCATCATATCTCGACGTTGTTCGGCATATTCTGCTTTATTATAAACAGCTCGAACACCTTGCTGTTCATGTGCGAGTGCTTTTTCAATCCAATCAGTATTAAAGCCTTTTTCATTTAGTAATGTTGATGCTGTACGGCGTAGATCATGAATGGTAAAAGGATCTATATGAATGCCTTTTTTGTTCATCAATTCAACGGTTTCAGTGATCACTCGGTTTAGTGAAGATAATGAGACAGGCTTTAAACGACTTGTTCGAGATGGAATAATAAATTCAGAGTTCTCACAATAAATTTTAAAGGCTGTCAAAATCTCAAGTGATTGAGCAGATAAATAAACATTATGAGCTCTTCGAGCTTTCATTCTTTCACTTGGAATGGTCCAAATATTGCGTTGAAAGTCAAATTCATCCCATGTAGCGTTAACAAATTCACTTTTCCGAACCATTGTATAAAGGATGAATAAAACGCCCTTTCTTAGAGTAAAATATCGTTCGGTTTGATTTAATTCATTGAAAAATAAATGAATTTCTCTCGGAGTTAATGAGCGTTCTCTAGGTCGAAAAGTAGCTATTGATGAATTAGAAATACGTTCTGCTGGATTTTTAAAATTATGCCCTTTAGAAATTGCATATTTATAGACGGCATTGAATAGATCCCGAACAAAAATTGCTGTAGAGGGAGAGCCCCGTTCTTTGATAATTTGGCAATGGTTGCGTATATCTTCAGAAGAAATTTCTATCATCAATTTTTTGGCGAAGTAGGGTGCAATTTCTCTTTGATAAGTTGCTGTCTTTAGGCTTCTAGTACTTTCAGCAAGTTCTGCTTCTGCAATATAGCGTGTTGCAAAATCTTCAAAACGATCTGCATTTTTAATAGCATTTTTTAGTTTTCGTTTTTCAGCAGCGGGGGATATTCCGCTATTAACTAGTTTTCTAGCTTCTAATAATTTCTCCCTAGCCTCGGATAGTGTTAAACCGTCATCACCATATTTGCCAATAGACAGAGTTTCTCTACGGCCATTTATTCGATAATCATATCGAAACATAATAGTGCCAGTTATAGATACGGCTACATATAGCCCATCACGATCTTGTACCTTATACAATTTTTCTTTGGCTTTTAATGCCTTAATTTTACTATCGGTGAGCATATTATTCTCCAATACCGTCGTTAAACTGACGGTATTTTTGATCTTGAAAAATTTTTTGTCAAACAGAACCGTCTAAAATACCGTCATAATTAATAAATAGGTAGAAAAGACTAGAAATGAGATGAAATAAATAAGGCCTTGATATACAAGGCCTTATTAACGTTAATGAAATAATTAGAAAGTATCTGAAATAGAGGTTTTTTATTCCCACTCGATCGTTGCTGGGGGTTTTCCGCTGATGTCATACACGACGCGGGAAATACCGTTCACTTCGTTGATGATGCGGTTAGATACTTTGCCTAATAAATCATAAGGCAAATGTGCCCAATGTGCGGTCATAAAATCGATTGTTTCTACTGCTCGTAGAGAAATAACCCAATCGTATTTACGGCCATCTCCCATTACACCTACAGATTTCACCGGTAAGAATACGCTGAAGGCTTGGCTGGTTTTTTCATACCAACCGCTATTGCGTAATTCCTCGATAAAGATCGCATCTGCACGGCGTAATAAATCGCAGTATTCTTTTTTCACTTCGCCTAATACACGCACGCCTAAACCTGGACCAGGGAATGGGTGACGGTTGATCATTTCAGCCGGTAAGCCTAATGCTAAACCGATTTTACGTACTTCGT
>OAWH01000209.1_pt1 | contig 10841 bp, 7 predicted proteins | sample 1476611 | NCBI WGS metagenome assembly OAWH01 (sample SAMEA2580164, study PRJEB22360) | human gut metagenome | biome: human gut; feature: human-associated habitat; material: faeces | place: Denmark | collected 2008/2010
TGGAGGAATAGCGAAGTGGCTAAACGCGACGGACTGTAAATCCGTTCCTTAGGGTTCAGTGGTTCGAATCCACTTTCCTCCATTTTCTTTTTGGGGTATAGCCAAGCGGTAAGGCAACGGACTTTGACTCCGTCATGCGTTGGTTCGAATCCAGCTACCCCAGTTTTCAGAACATTTCTGGTAGAGAGATGTTCTTTTTTTGTATAATTATATAACAAAAATGAAGTAAGATTTTCCTCATGTACAGGCTAGAAAAGTTTTCATTTATATAAGAATATGCTAAAGTATTAAGAAAGAATAGTCTGGAGTTGATAAGAATGAACTTTAAAGAAAAAATTACAGAAATGGTTGAAAATGTTTACGATTTAGCACGCGATGGTAAGTATGATGTCAAAGTTGACTTAATTCCTCGTAAAAAAGGCAACATCAAAAGTGGTGTTAAAGTCACTTCTTCAAGAAATACAGCCCACAATATCAAATGGCGTTCAAAAAACTAATTCGTCTTTAACAGAAACACCGGAGCAGACAAAATTATTGTCTACTCCGGTGTTTTTATTTTTCTAATTCGATACCTAAGACAGTTAAATGCCCATTACCAACTAATTTGATAACTAATTGGGCTAAGTGGTTGGGTGTCATATCTGTTTCGCTAGTAATCCACCAATGAAGGGTACCGATGAAGATAGAGGTCATGTATTCAATAACAAAATCTATCGGTACATCAATATCATTTTCGGTAATACGCAACTGCGAAAAAATCGTCGCATATTTTTCTTCGATAATTTCAGCTAAGCGTTTTCGAAAGTGTTCGTTGAAATTATTGTCCATGATAGTTAAGAAGAAAGATTTGTTCTCTTGAATATTAATATAGAGTTGCGTCAGAAGTTCTTCAATGTGCTTCACGCGGACACGGTTGCCATTAACCAGTTGTTGCGAATCAAGAATAGCGGTAAAAGCACTAAGCGTAAAGGTGAAGATTGCATCATATAAATGCTGTTTGTCTTTAAAATGAGCATAAAAAGTCGCACGATTAATCATAGCTTCATCAGCAATATCCTGAATCGTCACCGCTTCGTAGCCTTTCGTTTCTACAAGTTTAAAAAAAGCTTCAATAATCATTTTTCTGGTTCGTTGTACTCTAAGGTCTGTTTTCTTTGCCATCATAAATTCCTTTCGAGATAGTCAACATTCGCGGAAACTTTGTTGTTTATCTCACAAAATAGGGTAAATTGCTTGTTGCAAATCATTTAGAACCTTTCTAAAATAGGTATATCTATTATAACAAACAGTTTGTATAATAATCAACAAACTGTTGAAAAATGAAGGGGTATTTTAATTGATGGTTATGAGAGCAGGGATTGATGTTGGGTCAACGACAGTAAAATTAGTATTTTTAAATAAGCAAAATCAGCCTATTTTTACAAAATATGAACGCCATTTTTCAGATGTCAAAGCAGCAACGGAACGCATTTTAAAAGAAGGGCTAGCAAGGATCGGTGCAGACCAACCTGTGACAATGAGCATAACTGGCTCTGGTGGTATGGGGCTGGCTGAGGTATTAGGGATTCCCTTTGTTCAAGAGGTTATCGCGTGTACACGAACTGTTGAAACAATAATACCAGAAACGGATGTTGCTATTGAACTTGGCGGAGAAGATGCAAAAATCACTTTTTTTGATGGTGCTTTAGAGCAACGAATGAATGGTAGTTGTGCAGGTGGGACAGGCGCCTTCATCGATCAAATGGCTGTTTTACTTAAAACGGATGCCAATGGAGTGAATGAATTGGCGAAGAATTATCAAACTATTTATCCGATTGCTTCCCGCTGTGGGGTTTTTGCCAAAACGGATGTTCAACCTTTAATCAATGAAGGAGCAGCGAAAGAAGATATCGCGGCGAGTATTTTTCAAGCGGTAGTTAATCAAACAATCGCCGGGTTAGCTGCTGGTCGAAAAATTAAAGGTAAAGTAGCATTTTTAGGGGGACCTTTATTTTTCATGTCAGAATTGAGAAAACGGTTTGTTGAAACCTTAGCAATTCAGACAGAAGATGTTATTTTTCCAGAACAACCGCAACTGTTTGTAGCAATGGGTGCAGCACTTTATTCAGAAGATGCAGCCGAATGTACATTGGAAGAATTAATTCAGCGCTTAGTGAACAGCCAGGCTACTGATTTACAGCCGAGCGACACATTACCACCGTTATTTAACAGCGCAGAAGATTTGGCAGATTTTCGAGAAAGACATGCGCAAGCCCAAGCAACGGAGAAACCTTTATCTCAACATACTGGCGTGACCTTTTTAGGGATTGATGCAGGCTCCACAACGACAAAAGTCACATTGATTGATGAAGATGGTCATTTGTTGTTTTCTTTTTATGGTAATAACCAAGGGCAACCTTTAGAAACCACCATGACAGTACTGAAATCACTTTATCAACAACTGCCTGAAGAAGTTTTTATCGGAAAAGCGGCTGTTACAGGATATGGAGAACAGCTAATAAAAAATGCGTTAAAAGTCGATATTGGTGAAGTTGAAACGATGGCCCATTACAAAGCAGCCAACCATTTTCAGCCAGGTGTGGATTTTATTTTGGATATCGGAGGACAAGATATGAAAGCGATGACCATTAAAAATGGCGTGCTTTCCTCGATACAATTAAATGAAGCTTGTTCTTCTGGGTGCGGTTCCTTTATCGAAACCTTTGCGCAATCTTTAAAATATAATGTGAAGGATTTTGCTTTGGCGGCTTTAGAATCGCAAGCGCCTGTTGATTTAGGTTCTCGGTGTACTGTTTTTATGAACTCAAAAGTGAAACAGGTTCAAAAAGAAGGGGCCTCCGTCGGCGATATTTCTGCTGGACTATCTTATTCAGTCATCAAAAATGCCATTTATAAAGTCATTAAGGTTCGCCGACCTGAAGAGTTGGGAGAAAAGATTGTCTGCCAGGGAGGAACATTTTACAATGAAGCTGTCTTGAGAGCTTTTGAAAAAATTAGCGGTCGTGAAGTGGTTCGTCCTTCTATTGCTGGTTTGATGGGGGCCTATGGAGCAGCGCTGATTGCTTTGGACGCTTATGAAATTGGGGAAGAAACCACGCTTCTTTCTTTAGAAGAGTTAGCGGCATTTACCTCTGAAAAGGAATTTACTCATTGCGGCTTGTGTGAAAACAATTGTCAATTAACGGTCACAGTGTTTTCAGATGGGCGCCAATTTATTACGGGAAATCGCTGTGAACGTGGTGCACGAATTAAAATTAAACGAGAAGAACGCAAAGTAAATTTGGTTGATTATAAGTACCGCAAGTTATTTAAGTACCGACCTTTGCGGGAAAATAAAGCGTTTCGTGGGCGCTTGGGTATCCCTAGAGTCCTAAACATGTATGAAAATTATCCTTTGTGGCATACATTTTTTACTGACTTAGGCTTTCGGGTCGAATTATCGCCACGTTCTAATAAGCAAATCTATGAACAAGGCCTTGAAACGATTCCCAGTGATACGGTTTGTTACCCAGCGAAAATGGCGCATGGACATATTCAAGCATTAATTGATGCGCAAGTGCCAATTATCTTTTATCCTGGTGTTGTTTTTGAACAGCAAGAAACAGTGGAAGCAGATAATCATTTTAATTGTCCAATTGTGCAAAGCTACCCAGATGTTATTCGAAATAATGTGGATGCCATCAGAGAGGGCCAAGTGGATTATCGAAATCCCTATCTTAATTTAGCGAATGAAGCTGCAGTTGCCAAAGTTTTAGCTGAAAATTTTGCTGATTTAGGGATTTCCTTAGAAGAAATTCAAACAGCGCTGCATCATGGTTATCAAGAATTAGCAGCTTTTAAAAAAGAAATTCAAGAAAAAGGCGAAGAAACGTTAGCCATGTTAACTGAAAAAGGCCAGAGAGGGATTGTCTTATCGGGGCGACCGTATCACTTGGATCCAGAGATTAATCACGGCATTGCCGAAGTCATTACACAGGAAGGATTCCATGTCTTGACAGAAGACAGTATCTCGCATCTTGGAGACGTGCAGAATTTACGTGTGGTGAATCAATGGGTCTATCATTCTCGCTTATATGCGGCGGCTAAAGTAGTGGCTAAGACGAAAAATTTAGAACTTGTCCAACTGAATTCCTTTGGTTGCGGCTTAGATGCTGTGACAACCGATCAAGTAGAAGAAATCATGGATCGGTCTGGCAAAATTTATACAGTCCTCAAAATCGATGAAGGTGCGAATTTGGGCGCAATTCGTATTCGGTTGCGCTCCTTGAAAGCGGCTGTCAATGAGCGGGAGAAGCAACAGTTTGTTCCGCATATGCAAATGGAAGAGCCAGAGAAAATTGTGTTTACAAAACAAATGAAAAAAACACATACCTTACTGTTACCAATGCTTAGCCCGATTCATCAATCTGGATTAGTCGATGTAGCATTACAAGCTTCTGGCTATCATGTTGTCTGTTTGCCTGCGCAGGATAAAGAAGCCGTGAATGTCGGGTTAAAATATGTCAATAATGATGCGTGTTACCCAGCAATTATTTCTATCGGACAACTAGTCGAAGCTTTGGAAAGTGGTCAATATGATTTGGATAATGTCAGTGTCTTAATGACGCAAACAGGGGGCGGTTGTCGCGCAACGAATTACATTCCCTTATTACGAAAAGCCTTAAATGATGCTGGTTTTTCTCAAGTTCCTGTAGTTTCAGTTTCGATGGGCAATAAAGGGGTCGAATCCAATCCAGGATTTAAATTTACGTTGCCAATGATCAAACGCTTAGTGGTTGCCTTTTTATATGGTGACTTATTCGAACGAGTAGTTTATCGAACAAGACCTTATGAAACAGAAAAAGGAATGGTGGATCAACTGCACCAAGATTGGCTAAAAAGAGTGGAAGCCAATGTCCGGAATGGTTCGCTGACACAATTTAATCACTTCATGAAAAAAATTATTCGGACGTTTGATGAAATTCCTTTACAAGAGATAAAAAAACCAAAAGTCGGTGTGGTCGGGGAAATTTTAGTGAAATATTCGCCGACAGCGAATAATGATATTGTGCGTTTGCTAGAAGAAGAAGGTGCTGAAGCAGTTGTGCCAGATATTGTTGGCTTTATGAACTATTCTTTGTACAATCAAATTTGGAAATACGAAAATATGGGCATGTCAAAACAAAGCAAACGTTTAGCAGAATTTGCGATAAAAATCATTGAATTGGTAGAAAAACCAATGGATAAGGCATTGAGAAAATCGGTCCGTTTTGATGGTATTCATTCCATTTATGATATGGCAGCAGACGCAAGTAAAATTTTATCAATTGGCAATCATACGGGTGAAGGTTGGTTTTTAACAGCTGAAATGATTGAGCTCTTAAAACACGAGGTGAATAACATCGTTTGTATGCAGCCGTTTGGATGTTTACCAAACCATATTGTTGGAAAAGGGGTCGTGAAAGAGCTACGACGTCAATATCCGCAAGCAAATATTGCGGCGGTGGATTATGATCCAGGGGTATCTTTGGTTAATCAGTTGAACCGAATCCGTTTGATGATGGCCACAGCGAACAAGTTGTTGAAAGAAGAAAATGTAAAAAGATAATAACTAATAGAAATTCGTTTAAAAACATTTGACTTGGTCACTTTTTACTGACTAAGCCAAATGTTTTTGTTATAAAAAGAAAGCATGCAACTAGACCAACTTTGATAAAAATTCCAATTCCTCTTTTATTTATCATTTTTTGGTTGTTTACACGGTCTATACCAGTTATAATAGAAGAGGAGATGAACGAAGAGGAGGAAGCGTAAATGGTTCAAAATATACCAATTTATATTCAAATTCACGATAAAATCAAAGAAGATATTGAAAAAGGTGTCTGGAGTATCGGGGATCGTTTGCCCTCTGAGCGAGAATTAGCCTTGAAATTTGATGTTAGTCGAATGACCTTACGCCAAGCCATCCAGACTTTAGCAGACGAAGGGATTTTAGAACGAAAAATTGGTTCAGGAACGTATGTAGCACGTAAGAAAGTTCAAGAAACAATGACAGGTACCACTAGTTTTACAGAAATTACCTTGTCTCAAAATCGTGTTCCTTCTAGTCGGACGGTGTCTTATTTTGTAGCGAAACCTAGTTCTAGTGAGATGGAAAAATTACAACTAGGTCCAGAAGATTCAATTTTACGAATGGAAAGAATTCGTTTTGCGGATGACATTCCGATTTGTTTTGAGGTGGCGAGCATTCCTTATTCATTGGTCTCGCAATATGGCAAATCTGAAATCACGAACTCTTTTTATAAAACACTTGAAGCCAAATCTGGCCACAAAATTGGCCATTCTAACCAAACAATCTCTGCTGTTCAAGCATCGGAACAGATCGCAGAATATTTAGAGATTAAACGAGGCGATGCGATTCTGCGTGTGCGCCAAGTATCCTATTTTGAAAACGGACTACCTTTTGAATATGTTCGTACGCAGTATGCAGGAAGTCGATTTGAGTTTTATTTAGAGAAGTAGAGAAATGATAAGTATAGAAAAATGCCAAGAAATAGGCTGAGGTAAGATATTTTAACCTCCAAAAGTTGTATCTGAAAAATACAATTTTTGGAGGTTATTTTTTATGAACTTATCAGGTAGAATTCAAATTAAAATTAGTGAAAGCATCTCAATTCAAATAAATATTGAATAGAGTAGCAAGTCTGAATACCAAAAAAGTGAGATGGTTTGTCCCGCTATAAATATTGTTAAAAATAAACTTATAATAGCTGCTAGTTTATTTGCTTTTATTCTTTTTTTGGCTGTAGTTCATTTTTGTCCATTTTTTACATTTCTTTTTTAAACTGTAACCTAATATAAGATATACCCGTTCAACGCTTTAATCAAATAGTTGCAAAATCAGCAGTTGTTTTGCAAATTGTTACATTGAAATTGTTAGTTATTACCAATCAATAATACTTATGATTGTCAAAGTTATTATATAGATATACTGAAAGAGAAATTTATTTTCTTTTTCAATAAAAAGTTTAGCGGAAGGAGTGATGCGGAATGAAAAAAATTAACGTACGTAAAGCCGATACAGTTGATGCAACAGCATGGTGGATTATTATCTAATTTGATAACCAAATAACGGTTAGACGAGATAGAAATATCTCGTCATTTTTTAATAAGGAGTGAAAAAAATGAAGTATAAATATCCCAGAATAAAACCAATCTATCCATTATATCAATTAAATAAAGAGAGATTTAGAGTTGGGGCCCAATTAGGAATCACTATTGAATTTGATGATGATGAAGGTCAATTTTGGACATTATCTAATTTACTCGATGGAGTTAGATCGTTTGATGAAGTTGTCACAGAAATGAAGAGGAAATATCCGGAATTAACAGTAAAAGATATCGAAGAAGGGATAGATTTTTTAAATGATGAAGGTCTAATCGAGGAGACGTTTCCTGGTAGAATGATTGAAGATAGATACTTAGCTAATGTGAATTACTTTAGTAGGTACTGTAAAGCTGATGATGATAGATTTGAAATACAGGAAAAGATAAATAACTTGAAAATACTATTATTAGGTCTTGGTGGAGGAGGATCAAATATTCTAACGTTACTAGCGGGTCTTGGCCCCAAGATGATTAGAATGGTGGACTATGACCGAGTTGAAGCAAGTAATTTAGGTCGTCAATTACTATATAGAGAAGCAGATATTGGTGAGAAGAAAACTGTAGTTGCTAAAAGAGCCATTAATGAAATGAACTCAAATATTAACGTTGAAACTGTAGATAAAAAAATAATAGATGTGAATGATGTTGTTGAATTGACAGAAGGAATAGATATCATTGTTTGCGCTATTGATGAACCCCCTTTCCTTATACATAGAATTGTGAATGAAGCTATTGTAAAAGTTGGTTTGCCGTGCGTGTTTGGTGCCTCACAGGTTAGCCGAGGAAGAGTATACACTGTAATACCCCAGAAAACAGGATGCTTTGATTGCATGAATTTGAACTTCAGTAAAAATGACCCTAAATTTGTTGAACAATTTGTAGGTTTTAGAAATATTCAATTTGCTCCCCCATCCATAGCTTATGGTCCTGGTATCTTTCAATTAACAGCATCAATTGTAGATGAGTTAATAAGAGTGGTAACAAGATATGCTGAGCCAAAAAGTTTGGGAACGCAATATGAAATTAACTATGAGGACGGAAACTCGTTCACGCATAAAACTTGGCCAAGGTTTGAGAGTGAATGTCCAACTTGTGGTAAAGGAGATGTCTCCCAATGGGAAATATTTCAATATTATCAAGAGAAGAAATAGGCCGAGACTATACCGAAGCTCGTACGTTAAAACGTAAGCTAAACAATGGCGATTGGGTTTATGTATCAGAAGAAAATCAACTATTAGTGTTGAGTGATGAAGTGGCGAGACAAATTAATTCATCCGAACTAATCGAAGAAGAGGTACTTAATGAATTAGTTGAAAATAAAATTATGATAAAAAAAGCCGATCAGAGAGATGATTATAAGCCGCTATTTGTCGAGCCTAAGAATATCTTATTTAAAAGCTCCTCTTTCCTGATTGATGTTAACGGTATTGTTGCGTTTACGATTAGCATATTTTTATTCGTAATCAAGGGGTCTCCTTTTGGAAGTGCAGTAAATGTTTTGTTTACAAATCCTTTAAAATTTCTTCTAATTGCTATTCTTGTCTCAATCGTATCTACAACTTTTCATGAATTTATGCACATTATATTTTCAAGGAATTCAAGGAAAATCAATTTAAACATAGTTAAAGCCGTTGCTACGATACCTATGACTCATGTATGGACGTGGAGTAGGTTTGGTAGAATCACGGCGATCACCTCTGGAATGTCGTCGGATGCAATATTCTTGTTAGTTTTTTTGATTATGAATAATAAAAGTGTTGGAGTTAATTCTATTGCGGCATCAATACTTATAACAAGGATATTGTGGCAATTTATCATTATACAAAAAACAGATATTAACATTTTGATTTCTTTTGTGGTTGATAATCCTTTCTACTTTGAAGAGGTCGCAATTATGAAATTAATCATTATTAAAGTAATAAGCATAAGTGTGCTAGTAATGATAATTTGGTTATGGTTCCAACCTGTTATCAATCAATTTAATTAAGTCTAAATATAGGAGGTTTGCTTTGAATCAACAGTTAGAATTACATTCGCTAAGTAAAAAGTACAAGAAATCAGAGAGCTATGCAAATGATAATATAAATTTGCGCTTTAATAAAGGTGAAATAACTGCCATAGCTGGACATAACGGCGCTGGTAAAACAACAATGTTGAATCAGATTATAGGTATAACGAAATCAACAAAGGGCTCTATAACATTTAATGGTCTATCATTTGCGAGAGATAGTAAAATTGCAAGAGAATATGTCTCTATGATGCCTCAACTACATGCTCCCTTGGCAGGTATAACGATGGCTCAATCTGTCGAGTCAATAATAAGAATAAGAGGAGGCAGTCAGAAAATAGCTGAAGAAGAGTGTATTAAAATTTTAAAAGAATTAAAAATAGATGGATGGAAAGATATACCAGGACAGAAACTTTCAGGCGGACTTAGAAGGCTCACTTCATTTGCAATGGCCGTTGTATATCCTTCTCCAATAATAGTCCTTGACGAACCTACTAATGATGTGGATCCTATTAGACGGCAAAAAATATGGAGATATCTGAAAAAATTATCTAATAAGGGGCATATAATCATCGTGGTCACACACAATATTTTAGAAGTTGAAAAATATGCTGATAGATATATTTTAATGAATCATGGAAAGGTTCTTGAGGATAAGAACTTAAAAAAACAGTCTATAAAAATAAACGATCGAAATTATATGACTGTTAACTTTCTTAATCTAAGTGATTTGAAGAGTGTAATAGTACCGAGTGCAATTCAGACTAACATAAACGATGAGGAATTAATGATAGAAATGGAATTAGAGAACAGTCAAGTGTTAGAAGCAGTTGACTGGGTCATGAAATTAGTAATAGAAAGAAAAGTTCAAAATTATAAAGTTTCCCCAAAATCCTTAAATGAAACCTATGGAGAGTTAATAGATGAAAATGATAAAAAATTATAGAAGAAAATCAATGATTAAGGAATTATTTGCTTTAGTAGGGTGGAGTTTATTAAGACATAAATACTTATTGCCTGTTTTTACATTAACTCAAGTATTTCTATCATTAGCAATTGTCTACGGGTTAGCACTTCTAATACCAGATGTGAATAATCAGACAGCTATCTATCTGTCATCTGGAGCAACTACTCTTGGGATTATTGCGGTAGGGTGCGTTCTTGCTGCTCAAATAGTAAGTACAGCAAAACAGGAGGGCATTGTGGACTATCAAAGGACATTGCCAGTTTCTCGGTTGAACATATTAATTTCCGACTTTATAATTTGGGGAATGGCCTCACTACCTGGGGTGTTTATGTCATTTTTAGCGGCATATTTAAGATTCGATGTCCAAATTAGATTCTCAATGAAGGCCCTAGCTATTCTTAGTCTAATTCAATTATGTATGATCTCTATAGGTTTTGCTTTGGCATATTGGTTAACACCTAATGTAGTAGGATTAGCAACTCAGATAATTATGATAGGTGGACTTTTATTCTCGCCTATTACTTATCCAACAGATAGATTGCCTTCTGCTTTAGTGAACTTTTTTGAATTTTTACCATTTGTTCCATCGAGTAATTTGATAAGATCACTGTTTTATGAACAGAATACTGTTAATGTTTCTAATATTATTGTAGTTTGTTTTTGGTTCGTGTTAACTACATTACTTTCACTTATTTCATTGTCAAGAAGGGACTGAATTGC
>OAWH01000210.1_pt1 | contig 10606 bp, 10 predicted proteins | sample 1476611 | NCBI WGS metagenome assembly OAWH01 (sample SAMEA2580164, study PRJEB22360) | human gut metagenome | biome: human gut; feature: human-associated habitat; material: faeces | place: Denmark | collected 2008/2010
TTATTGGTTTTATTTTTGATTGGTAAAAGTTGATAGGCGATACGAGGACCTAAATCACGTGCTTGATTCATTGCGAATCCTGTAGTACCACCTAGCCCCATGCCGATTGCCCAAACAAGCAAGCCAACAGCAATGGGTAGTTGTGTTTCGTAGGAATGTGCAATCGCTAAAATAGATGTTAAAAAAATGAATGTTGCAAAAGTTTCAACAAAATAGTTTCTTGGTAAATTTCGTTGGTTCGGATTTGTAGAAAAAATATTACGAATGGCGATCGGATCGACACTATCGGCGGATAGCTTGAAATGATCAGCATACATAATATAAACAATGACGGCGCCACAAATGCCGCCTAACATTTCAGCGATGACATAGGGAATGAAGTAAGACCATGGAATCATTCCTAAAATAGCTTGAGCGAGGGCCATTGCTGGATTAATACAGACTCCGCCAAAGACGAACAGAACAACAGAGATTCCAAAAGCCCAAGTAGTGATTGCAAACATGTGACCAGAACCAGCGTATTTTGTTCGTTTTAGGACATCGTCGCAGTGAACACCTACCCCAAATACGATCATTAATGCAGTTCCCATAAATTCTGATAAGATATGATGAAACATAAGATAAAGCTCCTTTAATCAATAGTTTTGTTATTTAATGTTTGGACGAGGCGATAGACTTCCTCGATTGTAAAATTATATTGTTTAGCAATTCGTTCACAATCTTGGTATTCAATAGACTCTTTCAATAGGCCATGATAATGATTTTTTTTAATATGGACCTTACCAAAAGGTGTTTCCAAGATTTTGAAAGAACGGTCCATCACACTACGTTCCATTGTTTGAAAACGCATACCAATTGTAGAAGTATGTTTAAAGAGTAGTTCTGTAAAATATTCTTTTTCCTCTGTTGTTGTTAAAACCGTTAATAGAATGGCACTTCGGTTTTTTTTCATATGAATGGGCGTGAAAAAAACATCTAGAGCACCATGCTCTAATAATAGATCCATTACGTAACCTAACTGTTCAGGTGTTTGATTGTCTATATTTGTTTCAATTTTTAAGACTTGGTCATGGTGTTCTGTCCTCTTTTTTTTACTATGTGTTTCAGTAAAGATTGATCCTCTGAGGGCATTGAACTTGCCTGTTTCCCGTTTGCCAAATCCGTAACCTATTTTTTCAATTAATCGTTGTTCTGGTGCGACAAATAGAGGACTAAGTTCTTTAAAAATAGCTAAGCCAGTCGGTGTGACAAGTTCAGTTTTTATCTCAAAGTCTTGTTGAATGATTAAATTCGTTTCTTTACGTAATTCCATCACAGCGGGAACTGGTATTGGCATGACTCCATGGGCAATTGTGATAGTGCCACTTCCATCTGTAATTGGCGTTGAATAGACTTGTTCAATCTCTAACTGTTCCCATAGGATAAAAAAGCCAACGATGTCAACAATTGAATCAATTGCTCCAACTTCATGAAAATAAATAGTGTCAATTGTTTGTTGATGAACAGCAGCTTCAGCTTTTGCAATGTCATAGAAAACATTTTTACTATGTTTTTTTACAAAATTGGACAAGTCGCTTTTTTCAATTAATGTATAAATATCTTTTAAATTTCTAGAATGGCTATGATGATGTGCATGTTCTTTCGTTTCATGATGTTCATTTTCGTGGTGAGGAGAGAGACTGTGTTTTATACCGTAATCCTTTTTTCCATGTTGTAGGAGAACATCGAAATCTGTTCCGTAAATACAACTTTTAGCAATTCGTTGGGCTTGAATGGTGAACCCATCGATGGGAAGTTTTTTTAATTCGATTAACAGTTTGTTTAAATCCCCGCCTAAGTCAAGCAACAATCCATTTAACATATCACCACTAAGACCAGAAAATGGTTCTAAAAATAAGCTTTTCATAGTGAAGACTCCTTTATTTGATTAATCATACTTGCATTATAAGCGGCACCAAACCCGTTATCTATGTTGACTACACTAACGCCAGAGGAACAACTATTTAGCATTCCTAAAAGAGCAGTCAGTCCTTGGAAATTGCTGCCGTAGCCTATGCTAGTAGGGACGGCAATCACTGGCACGCTAACTAGTCCGCCTAGCACGGACACCAGTGCACCTTCCATGCCTGCAATCACAATAACCACCGAAGCCTGTTGAATCTCATCTAGGTGAGCGAACAAACGATGAATGCCAGAAACGCCTACATCATAGATACGTTTTATTTGATTCCCGAAAGTTTCTGCAGTGATTGCTGTTTCTTCAGCAACGGACATGTCTGACGTTCCAGCAGTAACTATCGCAATATAGTTTTTTGTTGTAGTCTCCATTTGGTTGATAACGAAACAACGTGCAAGTTCATAGTAGGTTCCATGAGGAAAGTTCGACTCTAAAGGCTGGGCTTTTTGTTGTGAAACGCGAGTAACTAAAATTGTATTGTTTTCTTTTCTTAAGCTATTGATAATTTTGATGAGTTGCTCAATTGTTTTCCCTTCCCCATAAACGACTTCTGGATAACCAGTTCTTTCTTTACGCTGCGTATCAATTTTTGCAAAGTCTAATTCGCAAAAGCCATTTAATTTGTTTGTTGCTTCTTCTAAAGATAATTTTCCCTCTTTAAAAGCTCCTAAAATTTCTTTCGGTTGCATAATACAACGCTCCTTATTCCTGATTTCTCAAGGATCATTATTCTACAATGACAGACAAGCCATCTCGAATCACAGTCACTTTTGCATTTAGACCTTCTCTTTCAAATGCTCGCTCTAACGCTTCATCAAACGTTTTTGCTATTTCCATATGCATCGAAGTGATAAGCTCAGGATCAACAAGATCTGAAACAAAAATTATATGATGATGAACTAAAATTCGCGCTAAAATTTGCGAAGTCCATTGATCTGGCACGGTTTCTAATCGTGGTGTATGGATGGCTGCTTCTAAAAATTCGTTTGGATTTTTAACATTGGCAATATTTTCATAAAAACCTTCACCACCGTGACCATCACGACACCCAGCGACCATAATAATGACACCGCCGTCTTTATTGGTTGCTTCTGCAGCGGTCATCCCTTTAACTGCTTGATAAATGTTTTGATCAAGTGGAAATCCGCCATTCGTTGAAACCGCAATGTCGCAAGGTATTTTTTTGACACGGGCAATTTCTTTTACAAAGTTACAACCAACTTTATGCGCTTCAACCATATCGCCTGCAAAGGAACCAATAATTTTTTTGTCACCATCTAAAACGACATTAACAATAAAAGCTAGATTCGCTTTAGCGGCAGCGTAGACCATATCATTATGAATCGGATTATCCGTTAAATTTCCTGTCCGTGAGTTGGAGGAATCAATAAATTCTCCAGAATGGTTAGCCATGATGGTTTTATAAGAAGCAATTCCAGGTAAAACAGATTTACGTCCACCAGAAAATCCTGCAAAAAAGTGTGATTCAATAAACCCTTCGGCCAGCAGTAAATCTGCTTCTGCTGCAATGCGATTAATGATACAATCGCCCCCTGAAGGTAGTTGACCGATTTTGACCATTGAGGAATCATCAGTAGAGATATGCATAACGATTTCTTCATTCTCTACAATCGCTTTACCATATTTGCTAATCAGTTCTTCTCGTGTAGAAGGGCGATGAAAGCCTGTAGCAACTAAAATCCGGATTCTAGCTGTTTTGTTCACTGAACGAATTCTACGCAAAATAATTGGGGTGATAATATGTGAAGGAACGGGACGTGTGTGATCGGAACTAATGAGGACAATGTCTTTTTTACCCTTAGCTAATTCTTCTAATGGAAGGCTTCCAATAGGATTGTCCAGCGATTTTTCGACTGTTTCTTTCTCAGTATATGGATTTGAAAAATGTTCAGCTTTTGATTCGAGAAGCCCAATAAAATTTTTATCGGGAATTCTTGCAGTAATCATTTTCTTGTCATAAGGTAGGTTAATTTCTACCATAGCAATCATCTCCTAAGTAATATTTTACGAGACTAAGTATAATGAAATTTAGAAATCACACAGTCCTTATTGTGGGTAACATTTGCTAACAAAAGGTTGGTGAGAGTGTTTATAATAGTTAACGAATCAAACAGAAACTTAGTCAAAGGAGTGACAATTATGGAGTCAGATTATCTTACAGCTTTCTTAGATAGAAAGAAGACACCGATTATCAAAAAAAAACGCCATACTTATCTCGCTTATCATGGATTGGAGGAAGCGTACACCTATGTATTAAAGAAAGGGGTCGTTAAGACGAGTATTATTTTAAAGGATGGACGAGAATTTAATCTGTCGTATATTGTGTCTCCTGACATTATTTCATTGTTACGTGATGAAGTATCAAATTATACATCTGCTCCTTTTAATATCCGCATTGAGTCGGAAGAGGCTAGCTTTTATCGGATACCAAGGAATATGTTAGAGAAGATGCTGTTCTTCAAGATTATGTACGGGATTACTACCGAGCGAAATTATCGGAGAGTATTAGTTCCTTACAGAATATGACAATGAATGGTAAGAAGGGGGCTGTTTGTACTTTTATTTACCAATTAATTGATTTGTTTGGTGTACAGACAGAGGAAGGAATATTAATTGATTTTCAAGTAACTAATGAGGATATTGCGGGGTTTTGCGGGATTTCAACGAGAAATAGCGTAAACCGAATTATCCATGATTTAAAAGAGGAAAAAGTCATCGATATCAAAAAACAAAAAATTGTGATTTACGATCAAAGTTATTTAGCTGATTATATTGATCGATAAGATAGGAGTCTGACGAACATGCATATTCCAGAAAATTATTTAAGCCCACAAACTTGCGCAGTGATGGGCGCGATTATGGTACCTGTCTGGTACCGCGCTGTAAAAAAAGTTGACGTTCAAATTAAATTAAAAAAAGATACAGGGACCATGTTAGGGATTTCCTCCTCCTTGTCATTTTTAATAATGATGTTTAATTTGCCAGTACCTGGTGGAACAACTGCGCACGCTGTTGGGGCTGTTCTCATCGCATTATTGATGGGACCTTGGGCCGCGACGCTGTCTGTTTCGGTGGCTTTACTATTACAGGCTTGTTTATTTGGTGATGGTGGTATATTAGCTTTTGGTGCAAACGCCTTTTCTATGGCGTTTGTGATGCCATTCGTGGGATATGGAGTTTATAAGCTAGTTACGCGTGTAAAAAAATTTGAAACAATGGGTCTTTTCTTAGCTGGGTATCTTGGTGTAAATGTTGCGGCATTTTCTACTTCTGTATTATTAGGTATCCAACCCTTACTATTCCATGAAGCGAATGGTACGCCACTTTATAACCCATATGGTCTTTCTATAACTATACCAGCAATGATGAGTGTCCATCTGTTAGTAATAGGAATTGTTGAAGGTCTCTTCACCGTGTGTGTCTATAATTTTGTAAAAAGTGTGTCAAAAGATGCAATTTTTATCGAAGAAAAGAAGAAAAGGACTCCGTTGTTACGATTAAAGAGACTGTTATTGGTCATGGTAATTTTATGTCCATTAGGTTTGATTGATCATGCCACCGCTTGGGGTGAATGGGATTTATCTGAATTAGTCAAGAATTTAAAACAGAATCATTTGCCTGCAGTACAACCAAAAGGTATGGTGAATGGTTTTTCATTTCATGCACTTTTCAGTGATTACTTTATTCCAGGACTGCCATTAGCACTTGGGTATATTTTAAGTGGCGTAACAGCCATAATCGTTTTTTTACTCATTTTTCGTTTATTTAATGGAAGAAGGCAAAGTTGATGCCTGAATGGATGAAAGAATCTTCCACGTCCTTTGAACCTAATAAAAAAGAAACCTTTATGCTTAAAAATCGAAAAGGAATCCTTTTTTTATTAAATAAATTTCAGGTGAGTGGGAAACGCAATAAGACTATTCTCAGTGATATACACCCAGCAATTCAACTGATCAGTACTTTTTTACTAATTGTTTTAATCAGCACAACACAAAAAGTTCTTGTTTTGTGGCTCTTAGGCATCTACCTAGGCATGTTACTTTTAGTTGAAAAACCAACTATTCTACGAAACATTGTCAAAAAAGCTAGTATCCTCATTTTGATGCCGCTGATTATCTATTTACCGATCTTTTTTTTAGGTCAATTTAGTTTATTATTTATTGTTCATTTGTTTTTTTTAGCCATAGTGATTAGTCAATATATGGAAACAACCAACATGAATCAATTTATAGCAGCATTAAAAATCTTTCATTTTCCGAATATAATACTTTTACAATTAGATATTACGATTAAATATATCTTTTTCTTTGGAAATCTCTTAATCCAACTGCTTGCCGCTGTAGAAGCTAGAGCAGTTGGTGGGAATATCCAGTTGAGTACGGGTAGTAATTTAATCAGTCTTATCTCTTTAAAATCTTTTACGTATGGGAAAAAGTTGGACATGGTGATGGAAGCAAGAGGATATACTGGTCAATATTATCGAGTAAAGCAACCATTAAAAACGAAAGATTTTTGGGTTAGTATTGCCTATCTTTTATTTTTCGGGGGGTTGCTTTATTTAGGGAGGAACTAATATGTATCGAGTAAATCATTTGGTTTATCGCTATCAAACGAAGCCTGTCTTTTCGCCTTGTAATTTGGAAATAGCCAGAGGAGAATATCTGGTTTTGATGGGAGATAACGGCAGTGGAAAATCCACTTTTTTAAATTTGCTCGCAGGTTTTTTAAAACCTTCCGAGGGAACGATTTATTTTATGGAACAATCATTAACGGCCTGGAAAAAAGACCCTATTCATAAAAAGAAGTATTATGCTCATTTGGGTATATTATTTCAAGAGACGGACACACAATTATTTAATGCAACAGTTTATGACGAATTGGCATTTGGCCCTAGACAGCTCCAACTATCCGAGCATGAAACAGCAAAAAGAATTAATGATTGTTTGAATTTATTAAAAATTACCCATTTAAGCAATCAAGTGCCTTATCAATTGTCGGGAGGAGAAAAGAAAAAAGTGGCTTTTGCTAGTCTGTTAGTAATGAATCCAGACGTGTATTTATTAGATGAGCCGTTTGCTGGGTTGACAAAAGAATCGGAAAAATTATTTAAAAAGATAATAAAAAATCTGCATCAACTTGGTAAAACAATTATCCTTTCCACCCATGACTATTTGAGTATTTACGAGGAAGCTGATTCCATTTTATTGTTTGATTCGGCTGTCACAAGGTACTCAAAAGAAGAGATAGAAGCCAATGCTAACTTGTTACAACATTTAAAACGGTATTAAGTGTACAAATATTGACAATAATTGATACTATGAATCGTGATTTTTTCTAATGTGGAGATGTCTATAATTAATTATGTAAAAGAAAATCAATAGGAGATGGTTTAAATGTCTGTCATGAAAACGAAAGAACAAAATTTAGTTCGCGAATTACAAAAAATGGATAAGTTGGCTGTTGCATATTCAGGTGGAATTGATAGCTCTTACTTGCTAAAAAAAGCTTTGGACACTTTAGGTGCTGAAAATGTACTTGCGGTTGTTGTAAATTCAGAATTATTTTCTGATGATGAGTTTGATAAAGCGGTCGATTTAGCTAATGGATTGGGAGCAAATGTGTTAGGCCTTGAAATGAGCGAATTAGCGGATGATAGAATTGTTGCAAATAACCCTAATAGCTGGTTCTACAGTAAAAAATTATTATATAAAACTATTCGTTCGGCTATTCAGAAAGAGGGATTTGATGTTCTGGCCGATGGGATGATTATGGATGATAATACTGACTTTCGTCCTGGATTAAGAGCAAGAGATCAAGAAGGGGTCATCAGTCCGCTACAACAAGCTAAATTATATAAAATTGAAATACGTCAACTTGCTAAAGACGCAGGTATTTCCAATTGGAGTAAAGTTGCCTCATGTAGCATTGCTTCAAGAATTCCTTATGGCATTAAGTTAACACGCTCAGCTATTGATCAAGTATTTGCTAGTGAAAAATATTTACGGGAAATAGGTTTTCCAATTGTCCGTGTCAGAGCACATCATGATTTAGCACGGATTGAAATTCCAGAAGACAAACTTTCTCTGTTATTAGAAAACAGAGGAAAAATTGCAGATTATCTTAAAAAACAAGGATTTAATTATGTAACTTTTGACTTAGAAGGATTTAAATCTGGTCGAATGAATGATATCCTCACAGAAACTGAAAAAAAAGTTTTTTGTGAATGTTAGACAGATAAGTTTATAAAATTGAGTCGGTGTAACGGAGTCAGGACAGGGGTATTCCGTTACAAAAACCAAGTTTTCTGCTCGATTAGGTCGGTTGTTTTCATTGATTACTCTGCCAGTAGTTTATTAACTTTTAAGCCTAGGAAAAATTCCCTTTGGATTTTTCCTAGGCTTTTTGTCTATTTAATCATTTGATATTTGCTAAAAAGAAATTAGCTGTAGAATTTTTTAAGATTACCAGTGATTGTTCAATTTGAGGAAAATAAATGGATTGTTTGGACTGGTTGATTAGTCGATTATTTTTGGGATTCGTGAGTGAAAGTATTTGCTGTGAATAGTTAAATAACTCAGTGTTTAGTGTGTCCGGCCTAACTGGCGTTAATTTTTTTAAGTAGTGTTGTGTTTTCATAAGTTCTAAAAGAAGCTCTTCCATAGCAGTTTGCATTTCCAACAGTTGATCATTTAGTTGTTTTTGTTGCATTAAGCTTTCAGCAGAGGCATCGTTACTATAAATAGGAGATTCAAGAACAATTTCTTGAATAGAATAGTTTACTCTACGTTGTACTCGATAAGCTAGTACCCAAGCATCACTAGGCAACGTGGTCTCTTCATTGATTAACGCTAGCAAAATAGAGCTGATCGTTTTTGACCAACTATTGATATTTTTACGTAATACTTGACTATGCCATGTTGGGAAAATAAAAAACATAACAAAAGCAATCAGCGCACCAATAATTACATCAAAAACTCTTGTATAGCCTGCAGAACTACCACCTAATGTGAAAGTTAACCAAGTGGTCACACTTAGCATTAGAAATGCTTGACTTAATTTACGGACGGTTTCATACAATATAACTAGCAAACAAGACAATAGCATTGGCCATAAAGGATTTAGGTTTGTTAAGTTAGCAATTAATTGAGACAAAAAGATGCCTAAACAACCACCTAAAATAGAACCAATAGTTCTTGAAGTGATTTTGCCGAGTGTACCATGATAACCTGGCATAACCATTAAACAACCAGAAATAACTACCCAGAATTCGTGATTAGCTATAGGCAAAGGGTACATGTAATTAAGTATAAGCGAACAAAAATGACAAACTAAACCTGTTAAAGCTAAACGAATTGCAAATCTAGCAGAGCTGCCTTTGTAAGAATGAAGGATCTCTTTGGCTTCTGCAAGTCCTTCTTTTGTGGGTAAGAAAGATTTAAATGAGATTTTTTTAGAGGATTGTTTGTTTTGTATCAAAAGGATTGCTGATTTTATTTCGGTGTTTGCTGAAGCAAATTCTTGAAGAGGCAGGGTTAATTGTTCTCCTTTTAAAAAGAGTAGAATTGCTTTTAAAGCAGGAAGATTTTCAGCTGCATTGGTTGAATCTAACGAGCCTGCAATTGCATCTGCTTGTGAAACCAAGGGATAAATCCATGGTGTTTTTTGATGATTGACCCATGGCATCGTTTCAACAGATTCACGTACTTTTATTCTGAAATGGACATAGCGTGCGGGTTTTCCTTGTGCTAATAAATATAATTGCTCATATAAATCGGCTACTAATTTTCGTGCTTCATTATTTTGCGGCTTAGAATAAAGACAATAGAACAAACAAAGGATGGACATACCTAAAATTATTGCACCCAGACCTTCAAAAGTTTGACCAATAGACAAATTGCCTTTTAATTGCGCACCAGCTAGTAAAGAAATGGTCCCAAAGAGACATCGAATATACAGACCAATACTAAAGTTTCTTACAATCCCTGAAAAATACAAACCAAGGACGAATAATAAAATAATGAATATACTTGACGACTGTAAAAGTATCCCCAGACTGGCACCAAGAAAAATCATTAAAATACCATCTATGGCACTTCTTTGTGGAGAGCTATGTCGTGGTAAGACACAAATTACAGTGCCCAAAAAGCTACCAACATTTACTAAAACAAAAGCGAAAGGAAAGACTATTGTTAGAACAGCACCAACAGCATTTGCAATAATGATACTAAGAACAAGAGCAAACCAGTTCTGTCTTGTATCAAAAGTTAGTATAGGACGACTATACGCCCAAGACGATTCTAAGAAGACCTCAAAAAATTTTTTGATAGATAATTTCACAAAACATTCCTTCTTTAAAAATTTATTAAAAGCTAAAAAATTATTCCTCTGCTAGTATACACCTCTAAAATTTTTTTTCAAATTTGCTCTTTTAAAAAAAACTCACAATTATAAGCCAACATTAAGTTTAGCCATATATTTTTGTTGAATAAATTCTGTAAGCTCATGCCAACTTTCTTCATTTTCAATGGAATCTAAGTAGAAAATATCTTGATTAGAAGTAGCTTTTTCGAAGGAATCTGTGATGATGATATCCGCATTTGTGAAGTCTTCGGTAATAGAGATTGCGTT
>OAWH01000214.1_pt1 | contig 10285 bp, 9 predicted proteins | sample 1476611 | NCBI WGS metagenome assembly OAWH01 (sample SAMEA2580164, study PRJEB22360) | human gut metagenome | biome: human gut; feature: human-associated habitat; material: faeces | place: Denmark | collected 2008/2010
CATATTCATTCACATAAAAATATTCGCCTTTATTGGCCAATTTTTCATATTGATTCGTGCCTTTTTGTTTTTGACGTACTTTCAAAATCAGTTTATTGGTTTCAATACTAGTGACTTGTAAGGTTGCAGTCACTGCATCCAATAAACGTTGACGCGCTTTATTTTCATCAATATTTTTCGGTGCGGCATACTCTTGCACCACAATATGATCGCCATAGCGATCCACGGCCACATTGTATTCCGGTAAATCCGCATCATATAAACGATACGCATCAAGGCCTTGCTGTTTCGCCCATTTTTCAATTTTCTTGATATTCTTCTGTAAGCGATTCGCAAAATCCACCGCTACCGTTGAAGTGCGGTCAAATTCAAGCGGATTTTCAACCGCACTTTCTTTGCGTTCTGAAATTTGATAATTCTTCTGAACACAATCTAATGGACCATTTTTCGCTTTAAATTGACGATGAGAACGCATACGCAAGCAATCAAGCAAGGTAGATTCACTACTGAAAATTGACGCATTCCAACCACCAAATTCATTTTTAAGGCGTTGTCCGAATACGGAATACAACGCAATCAACGCAGGGGTTGTGCCTAAACGTTCACCGTAAGGCGGGTTACAAATCACCGTTCCCACTTCATCTGGACTTGGATTTTTTAATGCGGCGACATCACCTTGTTTCCACTGAATTAAATGTGCCACACCTGCATTTTGTGCATTCTTTTGCGCTTTTTTCAGTACGCGGTGATCGAGATCGAAACCATAAAAATACGGTTTTGGATTTTGATTAAAATAAGTTTCAGCTTGCTGTACCGCTTCTGCTTTTACCTTATCCCAAGCATCTTGATTATGCCCTTTCCAGCAATCAAAGCCCCAATGTAAACGATGTAATTGCGGTGCAATTTGTGCTTCCATCTGTGCCGCTTCGATTAACAAGGTACCTGAACCGCACATTGGATCCACTAAAGGCGTCCCTTTTTTCCAACCTGAACGCAGCACTATCGCAGCGGCTAAGGTTTCACGTAAAGGCGCTTGGCCTGTATCTTCGCGATAACCTCGTAAATGTAATGCTTCGCCACTTAAATCGAGTGAAACGACGAGCTCTTCTTTATTCAAATAAACATGAATTCGCACATCTGGATAGTCTTTATCCACATTTGGACGCGCTTTCCCTTGGCGTTCAAAATAATCCACAATGGCATCTTTCACACGCATCGCACCAAATTGGGTATGGCGAATCTCTTGGTTTGTCCCGTTAAAATCAACAAAAAATGTAGCTTTCTCATCGAAACAACTTAACCAATCCTGCCCTGTCACAATTGAATACAAGTCTAAATCACTATATACCTTACCATTTACAATAGGTAACAAAATACGTGAAGCTAAACGTGACCATAATAAGCTGCGATAAAGTGTTTCATCATCAGCCTGAAAATGTACGCCGCCTTGTGCAATTTTACATTCCGTTGCACCAAGCTCTGTCAGTTCGACTTTTAAGAGTTCTTCAAAACCACGGGCAGTTGTGGCAAATAATTGTTTCATGCGTTTTCTCGATAGGGAAAAATTGGGCGGATTATAGCACGAAAGTGCGGTTAAATTGGGGGATATTTCAAGAATATTCCCCCTCTTTTGTAAAGAGGGGGCGAGGGGGAGATTTTTGATTATTTACTTAAACATTGAGCATAGCTATCAGCTGTTGCTTGAAGGAAATTCGCATAAGAATTTGGACCAAGCTGTACATTATCGCCAATAGGATCTAAACGACCTACGTTAACTTTTGTACTTTGCGCAAGCGAATCAATCACTTTTGGTGTGAATTGAGGCTCAGCAAAAAGACAATTTACATGGTGTTCTTCAATCTCTTCTTTGATGTGAGCAATGGTTTTTGCACCTGGTGCCACTAATGGATTAATGGTGAAATAACCGGTTTGATTTAAACCATAAGCATCATTGAAATAACTATAAGCATCATGGAATACAAAGAAGCCTTTATCTTTAAGTGGCGCTAATTGTGCTTTGATCTTATCGCTTTGCTCGGTCAAAGTGCGGTTAAAATCGGCTAAGTTTTTCGCGATGAGCTCTTTTTTATCCGGATATTGTTCTGTTAATTTATCCGCCACTTTCTGTGCCACAATTTGGCTAATGGCTGGTGAATACCATAAGTGCCAGTTTACACTTAACCCATTTTCATCTACATCGTGGTGGTGATGGTCATGACCATGCTCATGTTTATGGTCGTGCCCATGTTCATGTTTATGATCATGGCTATGTCCGTGCTCATGCTCATCGCCTTCATGATAATGCTCATGATGAACTTTACTTAAAAGCGGTTTAATTTCTGGAATCTCAGAAATATTGATGACTTTTTTGCTATCAATTTGGCTAATTGGTTTTGCTAAGAAAGCGTCAATATCCTCACCAACCCAAAGCACTAAATCCGCCGATTTCACTTTTTGTACATCTGAAAGTTTTAAGCTGTAATCATGAGGAGAAGCACCCGCTGGCACTAAAATTTGCGTATCTGTTACACCATTAGCAATAGACGATGTAATAAAACCGAGAGGTTTTACGGATGCCAATACATCTGCATTTGCCATCATTGGAAGCGTTAAAAGTGCGGTAGAAATTGCACTCATTTTTAATACTTGTTTCATTTTTGTTTCCTTACTTTTATTGGGAATTATTCTCAAAGCCAACATAGACTACGCCTTTTTGATAAAATTGCAACATTTCAAATTAAAAAAATGAAGTGATATTTCTTCATCTTATTGAATACTTTTATTCATAAAGAAAAAGCAACGTTTTCACGTTGCTTCATTTCTTTATTTTAATAACTTGTCTATTACCCTGGAAACGGCAAAAAATCCAAAAGTTGCGGTTATCATTGTTGCTGCACCAAAGCCATTTGCACAATTCATGGTAGCGGATACTTCACAGCCCTCGCCCATTTTAGGGAAAATCAGAGGCTGACTGGAAAACACCGCATCAACTGCGAACTTACGTTGTGGATTTTGGGTAAAATTAAAATCCTTACGTAAAACTGACCGCACTTTAGCCAATAATGGATCTTGGATCGTTTTGCTTAAATCAGCAATTTGGATTTTGGATGGATCTGTCTGACCACCTGCGCCACCAATAGTAATAATCTTAATTTTATTACGTTTGCAATAGGCAATCATCGCCGCTTTAGTTTTTACATTATCAATGGCATCAATGACATAATCATAACCACGATTTAAGTATTCGGCTTGATTATCCGGTGAAATGAAATCATCAATGATATTCACCACACATTCTGGGTTAATCAGCTTAACGCGCTCTGCCATTACTTCCGTTTTAAGCTTGCCAATATTGCCGCTTAATGCAGGAAGCTGACGATTAATATTGGTCACACAAATATCATCCATATCAATCATAGTGATCTGCCCTACGCCACTTCGCGCAAGCGCTTCCACCACCCACGAACCTACGCCGCCAATACCAATAACGCACACATGAGCCTGACGCAAACGCGCCAAGCCTTCTGGGGTATAAAGGCGACCAATGCCGCCAAAACGTTGTTCGTAGTTATCGACACGAGACATTATTGTAGTACCCAAACACGTCCATAGTGTTTTGATAAACCCGCGATGTGACCTGCTTGATCGCCAATACCACGGTATAAGTCAAAGTGGTGACCATTTACCGCGCCCCCCACATCAAGCGCCACCATTAAGTGTAATTTGTGTGTGCCCATCCAGTTACCATTGTTATCAATATCCGGCACTTCAACCAATAATACAGTACCAGAAGGAATGACGTTGCGGTCAGAAGCCACAGAAGCCATAGGCACTAAAGGTACACCAGCTGAACCTTTTACTTTACCTGTTGGATCGTTTTTAAAGAAAACATAAGATGGATTACGTTCTAATAATTCCTGTACACGAGATGGGTTTGCTTTACCCCATTCACGAATCGCTTGGATAGACATTTTTTCTTTTGGAATTTCACCATCTTCTACTAACAAACGACCAACTGCTTGATATTTATAACCATTTTGACCCGCATAGGCTAAATAATTTAAATTGCCATCACCATAATCAACATAGCCACTCCCCTGCACGCCTAGTAGGAAGTTATCCATCATTGAATCACTGTAAGCGAGCTCTAAGCCTTGTCCTGCCAATGCACCATTATAAATTTCTGCACGGCTATAACGTTTATAGCTTGGCATCGCATAAATTGGATGTTGATATTGACCTTGTGCAGTACGGCGTGCATGAATCACTGGCGAATAATAACCTGTCATCAACACGTTTTGATAACCATCGAAACCTTTCATAATCTGTGGGTTGATGCCGTATTGCGCTAATTCATTCACATTGGCCCCTGCAAGTACCCAGTTAGTGATTTTGCCATAATTCGCCGCAAAGCGATTTGTTAATGAATTTGAATAATCACGAACATTCGTCAACTGCGTTAAAAAATCACCTTGGTTAACTACCGCACCTTTGTTCTCCACGGAGGCTACTGGACTTAAAATAGCTTGTTGATAAGTACGTCCACTATACTTTGCCCCGAATTTTTGTGGATCGTCGCCTGTCGCAGTACGCGGCAAGCTAGAATTATTTTTTGAAGAGACTTTACTTGGTGCCGAGCCACATGATGCAAGCACTGAAATAGCCGCCATCACAGAGAGAATTTTTACAGCGAGATTTTGACGAAATTTCATTCTTATTTTCCTAAATTAAACTAACTAATACAAAGTTGCATACGCTATCAAAAATTCCCTTTTAGGACTAGCACTATTTCATAAAATGATTAATTAATATTCACATTGTTTATTTTCTTAACAAACGGAAAGTCAAATTCAGTTTAAATCTTGCAATAATTTTTGAAACGAGTATATTACGCGCCATCAGACGCGGGGTGGAGCAGCTTGGTAGCTCGTCGGGCTCATAACCCGAAGGCCGTCGGTTCAAATCCGGCCCCCGCAACCAAATTATAAAGCACCGAAATTTCGGTGTTTTTTCGTTTTTAGAGCGAAATAAAAAGACACAATGTCGTGAAACATTATGCCTTTATCTATCAATCTTATTAGATTTGGTATTTTGTCTTATCGCCGATATCAAAATGCAATGGCATTCGCCATTTTTGAACCGCAAGAATCAATAATAATCCGCCAACAATTAACGATAAAATTCGGGCAATCCACCCCCCTTCAAATACCCAAGCAAACCAAAGTGCAGCGACAAATGCAGGTTGCAAATTTAATAGCGGTACTCTAAAACAGAAGTATTCTTTAAAACATAAACCGCCCAGTGTGACCAATGCACCACCTAACGCTAATTCATGCCAACCTAAAAGCGCACATAAGAGTGCAAGCCAGGTGGCAAATTGGAATGTTAAGCGGAAATGTTTTAAATAAATATGAAGGGATGATGCACAACAAGTTGCTGCAATCAATACGGCAATTTGAGCCTGTTGAGGATACCAAGTTAAAGCCAAAATGCTAAATGCCGCAATCACAAAGCCTGTACGATAAATAATGACAGTGAGTTTATCCCAAACATCCATTGGAGATTGAATATGTGGATCAGCCATGCTATTTCCTTATTTTTGATGATAAAAAGTGCGGTCAAAAACACTCTCATTTTTGACCGCACTTTACATTGAGATTATTTTAATCGATCTAAAATCTTTTGATGAATGCCACCAAAGCTACCGTTTGACATCACAAGAATGTGATCCGTTGGTTTTGCTTCTGCCACAATCATATCGACTAATTTATCAACATTTCCTGTGTAATGTGCCGGTTGCACACATTGTCCTGCAATTTCAGCCACATCCCATGGAATATTATCTGGTTGTAGCATAAATACCGCATCAGCTCGCCCAAGTGCTGGGGCAATTTCATCTTTATGCACACCCATTTTCATGGTGTTTGAACGAGGCTCTAATACGGCAAGAATACGTACGCCACCGCCAACTTTGTCACGCAACGCAGTAAGTGTTGCCAAAATAGCTTCTGGGTGATGAGCAAAGTCATCATAAACCGTAATCCCGTTTACTTCACCCTTCACTTCTAAACGACGTTTTGCATTGATAAAGCTGCCTAATGCATGACATGCATCTTCAATTTTCACACCGGCATGGTAAGCCGCCGCAATCGCCATTAAAGCATTGTGCATATTGTGCTGCCCAACAATATTCCATTTCACTTCTGCAACTTTTTGACCGTGATGGAATACGGCAAATTCAGAGCAATCATTGGTAATACGTTCCGCAAACCATTCTTTATCTTTACCGATAAATTGCTGTTCTGACCAACAGCCCATATTGAGGGTTTCTTTCACGCTCTGTTCATCTGCAAAAGAAAGAACGCGTCCTGTAGAAGGAATGGTGCGGATCATATGATGGAATTGACGCTGGATAGCGTGAAGATCATCGAAGATGTCAGCATGATCGAAGCTAATGTTATTAATGATCAAGGTTTTCGGATTATAATGTACAAATTTCGAACGTTTATCAAAGAACGCCGTATCGTACTCATCCGCTTCAATAACAAAGAACTCACTTTCCCCTAAACGAGCTGACGTACCAAAATTCCCCGCAATACCACCGATTAGAAAACCGGGTTTTAATCCATTTTGTTCTAAAATCCAAGTCAACATGCCCGTTGTTGTGGTTTTACCATGTGTACCTGAAACCGCTAACACCCAACGGTTACGCAATAAATGGTCGTGTAACCATTGCGGGCCTGATGTATAAGGCAAGGCATTATCTAAAACATATTCCACACAAGGATTACCACGTTTCATGGCATTGCCAACAATCACCATATCGGGTGCAGGCTTAAGTTGAGCCACATCATAATTAGGAATAATTTCAATACCCTGCTCTTGTAAAAAAGTGCTCATTGGCGGGTAAACATTGGTATCGGAGCCTGTGACTTTATAACCCATTTGTTTGGCAATCATCGCGACACCGCCCATAAAGGTCCCGCAGATGCCTAAAATATGAATATGTTTCATTGTTCTTCTCTAGTTGCTAAAAATGCTGACTATGATAAATCAACTCAAAGATTGAGTAAATAAGGGCTGTTTACATAAACAGCCCTCTTTATTATTTGATTCGGTCAAAGCCCGCTTGAAGATCGGCAATTAATTCATCCGTGTCTTCAAATCCAATATGCAGACGAATTAATGAGCCCGTTAATTTACGTTCAATACCCGGACGAATTTTCGCAATTTCTTCAGGTTGATTACATAAAATGAGCGATTCAAACCCGCCCCAAGAATAAGCCATCGTGAACAGTTCAAAGTGATCCATAAAGACTGAAAGCTCTTCATCGTTTAAACGTTTATGTAATTCAAAAGAAAATAAACCGCTTGCACCTGTAAAATCACGTTTAAAGTTTTCATGGCCTGGACAGCTTGGCAACGCTGGATGATACACTACTTTAACTTGTGGTTGTTCACTTAACCATTTAGCGACTTTCAAACTGCTTTCATGATGTTGTTTTAATCGCACACCTAAGGTACGAATACCACGTGCTGTCGTATAAGCAGAATCCGCGTCAACCATTTGTCCCATTAAATAAGAATGCTCACGCAATTTATCCCAAGTACGTGCATTAGCCACAGCTGTACCGATCATAATATCAGAATGCCCCACTAAATATTTGGTCCCAGCTTGAATAGAGATATCAATACCGTGTTCTAACGCTTTGAATAGTACGCCTCCTGCCCATGTATTATCGATCATAATGACGATTTCAGGGCTTACTTCTCGAACCGCTTTAACAATCGTTGGAATATCTGGCACTTCCATCGTTAAAGAACTTGGAGATTCTAAAAATAAGACTTTGGTATTTGGCTGCACAAGTTTAGCAATATCAGTACCTATCATTGGATCATAGTAGGTCGTATCAATATGCATTTTTTTCAAAATCACATTGCAAAAATCTTGTGTCGGCTCATAGGCAGCCCCTGTCATTAAGACATGATCGCCTGTTTCCACAAAGGATAAAATAGCATTTGTTACCGCTGCAGCGCCACAAGGATAAAGGTAACAACCAGCTCCGCCTTCCATTTCACACATTAAATCCTGAAGTGCAAAGTGTGTTAACGTGCCACGACGACCGTAGAAAAGTTCACCCTTGTAACGATTTTTTGTACAATGTTTTTTATCTGCAATAGTTTCAAATACTAAAGAAGATGCACGCTGAACCACGGGGTTAACAGAACCTTGAGTAAAGCGCTTTTTACGCCCTGCATGAACCAATGTGGTCGATAAGGTATGATGTTCTGACATATATTTCACCTGTAACTTAGACAATATTAATTAATTCAATAGATAAAAACAGCTGTTAAAGTGCGGTTAATTTTCTTAAAATAATCGGCGACTTTTTGCATCCGCAAAATTTTTATTAACTTTCATATAGGAATTATGACTATGGTATTAGTAACTCGTCAAGCTCCAGATTTTACTTGCGCTGCAGTTTTAGGCAACGGAGAAATCGTTAATAACTTCAATTTCAAGAAACACATCAATGGTAAAGCGGCAGTATTATTCTTCTATCCATTAGACTTTACTTTCGTTTGCCCATCTGAGTTAATCGCATTCGACCACCGTTACGAAGAGTTCAAAAAACGTGGTGTTGAAGTTGTTGGTGTTTCTATCGACTCAGAATTCACTCACAATGCATGGCGTAATACCCCAACTGAAAACGGCGGTATCGGTGCAGTTAAATATGCATTAGCAGCTGACGTTAAACACGAAATTGCTAAAGCATACGGTATCGAACACCCAGAAGAAGGTGTTGCATTACGTGCTTCATTCTTAATCGACAAAAACGGTGTTGTTCGCCACCAAATCGTAAACGACTTACCATTAGGCCGTAACATCGATGAAATGTTACGTATGGTTGATGCGTTACAATTCCACGAAGAACACGGTGAAGTTTGCCCGGCTCAATGGGAAAAAGGCAAAGAAGGTATGAAAGACAGCCCTGAAGGTGTTGCTAAATACTTGAAACAAAACGCTGACAAACTTTAATTTTTAAGAAAAAGCCACATTAAGTGGCTTTTTTTATTTTTGTAGATCCTTTAAAATGAACCTATCTTTAACCAAAGTGCGGTTATTTTTATGAAATATAATATTCCCATTTTCCTGACGATTCTACGAGTGATTTTAATTCCATTCTTCGTCTTGGCGTTTTATTTACCTATCCCTTCTGCACCTTTTATTACCACTCTTATTTTCTTTATCGCGGGTGTCACCGACTGGTTTGATGGCTATCTTGCTCGAAAATTAAAACAAACAACTCGCTTCGGCGCTTTCCTTGATCCTGTAGCTGATAAAGTGATGGTTATTACTGCCCTTGTGTTAATCGTGGAATATCAACATTCTTTTTGGATTACTATCCCTGCTATTATTATGATTTCACGCGAAATCATAATCTCTGCTTTACGTGAATGGATGGCTGAATTGGGTGAACGTAATAAAGTAGCCGTTTCATGGATGGGAAAAGTGAAAACAACCTCTCAAATGCTAGCTTTAGGTGGATTACTCTGGCGATATAATGTCTATATGGAAACATTGGCAATCATACTTCTCTACTTGGCAGCAATCTTAACAGTATGGTCAATGTTCCAATACTTGAAAGCAGCGAAAGGTAGCTTATTAGATAACATTGAATTATAGAATTGGCTAAATTTTAAATAAAAGGTGCGGTTATTTTAATCGCACCTTTTGTTTTTGAATTATTTTTAATCAATCAAAAAATTTTTTTACGAATTTTATTTGACACCATGAGATAAATCCGTAAAATACGCCCCGTTGTTTGGCAACAAGCAAACGCGGGAATAGCTCAGTTGGTAGAGCACGACCTTGCCAAGGTCGGGGTCGCGAGTTCGAGCCTCGTTTCCCGCTCCAATTTGCCCGAGTGGTGGAATCGGTAGACACAAGGGATTTAAAATCCCTCGCCTTTCGAGGCGTGCCAGTTCAAGTCTGGCTTCGGGCACCATTTCAAAATCATACCAGTGGGTCGTTAGCTCAGTCGGTAGAGCAGCGGACTTTTAATCCGTTGGTCGAAGGTTCGAATCCTTCACGACCCACCACTTTAAATCAGCACCTTAACGGGTGTTTTTTTATACCTAAAATTTAGGGGAACAACTTACCTCCCCCTTTTTCTAAAAACACATAAAAAAATAACCGCACTTGCGTACGGTTACTTATCTATATTCTCTTAAATGATTAGCCGTGATAACGTCCTACGCCTAATTCATCTTCTTTACGAGT
>OAWH01000217.1_pt1 | contig 10202 bp, 19 predicted proteins | sample 1476611 | NCBI WGS metagenome assembly OAWH01 (sample SAMEA2580164, study PRJEB22360) | human gut metagenome | biome: human gut; feature: human-associated habitat; material: faeces | place: Denmark | collected 2008/2010
ATCCAGACAATCCTTAATATCGTACTGTAATCTTTGTTGTGTTTCATATTCATCTTTTAAGTTATGAATAAAAATAACAGTAAACCAAACTAGAAGGACAAGAATAATTCCGAAATATACTTTTAGGGATAACTTATAATCAGCAACATCTTTCCTTATTTCCAAAACAAGGCAAACAATAAGGAAAAGAGATATATAAACCCACCATCGATAAACGTCCCACGCTAATTCTGAAAAAAGCATACCTACCTCAAACTTGGTCTTTCCCGATGAATTTTCTCTTGAATTGCTTCCATCACAAACGCATTTAACGAACGGTCGCCTGCGGTAATGGTTGCTTGGCGATGTAATTCTTCGCCAATTCGCACATTGAACACACCTTTAAACGGTTTATTCGGCTCTTTGCCTAATTCCGCACAATCCTGCAAATATAAATCGACGGATTGGCGAAATTCTTTTTCAAGCTCAGGCAATGTTTCTGCTTCATAAGTGACTAAATCACGAATATAAGCTAATTTACCGAATAACACGTTATTTTCTAAATCAGGCTCAATGGTGCCAACGTAGCCTTTATAGTTTAGTAACGTCATAAAATACCCACCTGTTTTAATGCTTCTTTTACCGATTTTAATGCCCCACCTTTGATGTAATTTTCAGGGTGTGGCTTATGTAATAAAATCGTATGGTCAAGCCCACTATGATAAAACCGCACACGAGAACCTGCCATTTCCCGCTTTTCATAGCCTTGTTGAGCGAGTAAAGTCACTAGCTCCGTCCAGCTAAACGTGGATTTAGACTGTGCCAGTTTGTCTAATAGTTTTTCTGCTCTGCCCATAATACATCATCATTAAATTGATTTAGTACTAAGTATAGTTACTTTGTTTCGGAAATCAAGCGGTTATTTTTACTGAATGATTTACGGATAAACACTTCTCAACAATTCAAAATGCGGGCCGTCGTAGAACTTCTCATCATCAGAGCGACCATTTATATTCCAATCACCACCCCAGCGAATGGCAATGCCGAGTTCTTTTGCGGCTTTGAGCATTGCTTGGGCAACTTGCTCAAAGGCGTGTTTGTTATTCCAGTCTAGCGGATAGGGAACAAGATCGACTGCGTGCCCTGTGAGGTGTCGGCTGTTCATTGTTTTGGTTGCTTTCTTGGCAAACAATTCCTTTTGGCGTGCTTTAGTTCGCACACCTTCAATCACAGTAAAATCCACTGCACTTAATTGCAATGCACGATGTACTACTTTGATTAAATCAGGGTGAACACCGTTGAGATTGTCTTCACTTCGTTGGCTAAATTTAAACATTCTGTTTCCTTAGCGTTTTTTTAACGCGTAACGTAATGCCATTTCACGCACTTTATCAATGCCAAATAACGCCACAATCGCACCCAGTGCAACGGAAAGTTTAATCGGCATTTGTAGGTAATCGAACACGCTTTCACTTGCCACGGCAATTAAGCCGCAGAGCGTCGATTCCACTAATACACGCAGTTTTTTGCGTTCTTTCCCTACATAACAAATACGAAAAAGGGCAATAAAAAACGCCATCACAAAACTGTTAATGGCGTTGGTATGTTGATGATAAAAGGCAAGTAATATTGCCCAGAGATTAGGATCTTTGGTTGGCATTGGTTTCTCCTTTGCAACCGCAGTCTTCACAACGTGTCGTAAGCTCCACAATTTGCCGTTCAATCACACGCTCAACAGGGCGTGGTTTGGCAAGTTGTTCACTTAATCCGACCGCTTGTTTTTTGCAGCATTGGCATTTTTTACATTTTTCAATCACTTTGCATTTTGACATTAGATTCGCCCCCAGTGGTTAAGCGTATGTTCGCCTGTTTCAAAATCATGCATTACATCAATTTTCGCCTGTGCAATGCCTTGTTTGAAATTGCGGTCGTACATCATTGCCATTTGTGGATCGGCAAAGGCGTACTGTCGCATTAAAAGCAGTTTTGCCAATGCACCGTTGACCACCACATCGTGATAGCGGTCAAACAAGAGTTTATCCACTTCGCACGCATTTTGGGTTGGAATGGCAAAGTAGCGAACGTAAAGCTGATTTTCCGCATCAGCACGTGGGGCTTTTTGCAGAATGATTTTGTCGTTTGGCTCAAAGGTAAATTCACGGCAAGCGAAATATCGCATCGGTTTATAATGAACACGTGAGTAAGGTTTGCGTTTGCCTAAGTGAATCTCATCGACATAATGCACCTGCTCTGCATCGCCATTGTCTAAATAATAATCCCGCACGCCTGCTTGAACATCTAAGCGAAGTTCACGCTTGAGTAATAAGCTATCGCGTGCAAGAGTTTGAGCAGCTTGGCGTAAATATTCCAACGCCACGTCATCAGGTACACCTTTAGCGATCAGGGTGACACGCGGCAAAAATTCAGCAAGGGAAATAAATTCCACATCACGCCCATCATTTTCACACGCAAAATTGACCGCACTTTGGCTACCGCATTTGGGTTTTAAGCAACCGCAAGGCATAAATTTCTCCCATAAAAAAACCGCTTGTAACGAGTGCTACAAGCGGTTTTCTTCTAAATTTTATTTACTGTTTATCTCGACGCAAAAATGCAACGGCTAAAGAGCCAAGCCCAACACTTGCGATAATACCAGCTAAAGTTTCAAAGCCTAATACGGCAGAATAAATTGCTCCAGCAATGCTGCCAATTCCAATTAAGGCTCCTAGCAACAATGCACCTATACGTTCAATAAATGTATAGCGAATAATTTTGCTATCTGATTTCCGACGATGCTCTGCTTCTTTTGCTGTTTGTTCTACGACAAAATCAACAATATCAGGTCTAAATTGTTGCAACTTTTCTAATGAAGTGACATCAAGTAAAGGTGTATCAACCTGACTATGCGAAAGATGAATTTCACTATTCGCATTGCGTGCTTTAATCTGTGTATTCTTTGCCATATCTGCTCACATTATGGTTCAAGCCTTTTACAACCTCATTACAATTCTTGCAAAGATTTCTACGATCTCGCTCAAACCCATAATGAACATTAGGATAAGAGGCAGGCTCTTGTAAAACAGACGATACAATACTCAAATTGGTTAAACGTTTTAATAAATTCAACATTTTACCCTCCTCATTGGTTTGCTCAATGGTAGAGAGAAAACGTTTACTTGTCAAACGTTATCCATTATTTACCCACTTTCGAATTTTGTAATACTTTCTTTGTAAAGGCAGCTCGAACTTGCTCTTGTAACAAAGTTCTGTCTAAAAACTGCTTGTAGTACATCGCCGCTTTTTGCTGTGAGGTTGTGCTTTCCGTTTCCGCACCAAATAAGCGATACAACACATAATCTACCAAGTTCGCATAGTTTTCGGTAATGGATTCATTGAGTTCTCCTTCAAGGGTTACGGGTTTTGGTTTAACAGCACACGTCATTCGAGCATAAACAGTTTCATTTGGGCTAACAGGCGGTTTTACCGTGAATTGGTTGTCGGTATTTGCCACTTTGCTGTAACTACGGCTGTCGGTTTTGCGACTGATGCAGTTTTTCTTACCAAATGCTGATTGTGCCTCGTTATCCACTTCTTTCATTTCTGCAATGAAATTGCCGTGAGCATCAGTAATGGCATCCACTGAAAGCAATAAATCGCAACAACAAGGCTGCTGTAAATCGCTGTCATCGAGTTTTGCTACCACCGTTTTTAGGAACTTGTTCGGGTTGAGCTTGAACATTTCCGCCACACCTTCGTTGAGGTAGTCGATAATGAGCGGATCTTCAATGCGGTCTGCATCAATATCATTGTAATCGTAGCGGACGCGTACAATGAAATCTTTGGCTTGCATTAGTGGATTTCCTGTTCTAATTCAGATTTTTTGCCTTTCTTACCGTCGGCTTTCTGGACTTGATGTTCAACACGGACAAATTCTTTTTTCTCAGACTTCATCAGTAATGACGCAGTAAGTTGGTCGTCCACATCAAAACGTGCACCGTTAACATTAGAGGCAAAAGTTCTTTGAAATGGGGTCATTGGGTTGTTCCTTATAAAAAGAAGCGGTCGGAAAACGCGATTTATTTGCAGCATCCGACCACTTGGGGTTACATCATATAGCCTTCTTGCTCAAAACGACGAGCAAAGAGCATTTTCACATCTTTTGGAATGCCACCTTTTGGTAATGCGGTAATTTTCAACACCACCGCATCCACTTTGGCGTTGTAACCATTTTCCACAAAATGCGAAATTTGGGTGCGAGGTTCAACCGCACCTGCATCAAAGCTGGCTAAATCAACATCACTTACCGCTTCTACTGCAAGATTTTCTGCATAGGTAATTTGTTTGGTTTTACCTGTAGCATACTCTGCTCCATTGACCGATTTAATTTCAAACTTAAAGCCTGCAACAGGTTCACGGAAATCAATGAACAGCGATTTAACATCGGCGTGATTCGGTTGTAAGAAGATGTAAAGCTCATCGCCCACTTCTAAATCAGACACCGATTTGCCATAACGTAAATCTAAGGTTTCCATTAAGCGTTTCCATTCGATTTTTTCACGGAAGCCGTAGCCACCATCCACTCGAACATCTGCTTGTAAGAATACAGGTAATTGCGTGTTGCCATCGACATTGCAAGTATTGCACGCTTTACCGAACTCAGGGGCAACGCCCCCTCGAGCTAAGTTATATTTTGCCATTTTGTTACTCCATAATGATTGCAGCGACTGCAATAGATTGACTTGAAAGGGCAGCAACATCAAAACGGTAGTTACCCACAAGGTAAATATCGTTCAAAATGGTTTGCCATTCTAGGTAATCCAATGATACTGGGGCAGCAATGTGTTTTGGATCGACCATCAACACATATTCCACCGTACGACCATCAGGTAATTTGTAGCGAGGCATATGTAATGATGAGAACACATCCATCCCTAAAGTTGGATGCACTAAGCCTGTCACAATTGGGTTCTCTTTTAAGCAGCAGCCTGCACCTAATTTAGATTGTTCACGGCGAATACGAGAAACGAAAGCAGGGCTTGCTGCAACTTTTAACGCATTGCCACCGCAAGTTACGCCACTTTCTTGTAAGGCTTGCTCCATACGCTCTAATACTTCGGTTGCTTCTAAGCCGTCTTTACCGACAATCACAGGATTTACAGTATCGCCTAAGCGGATATTGCCACTTAATGCACCTGCTTTGTTACCTTGTAATTGAGCGTGAGCCATTGCCACCAACACGCGGTAGCCGTAGCGTTCTGTTGCATCGCGTAATGCAAAACCGATAGATTGTTCATAGCCGTCTTGCACCATTTCCCAACGTTTACATAATGCAATCGCTTCTTGGCGTGAGAATTTATGTTTGATTGGGATTTGTTGGCAAAGGGTAATTTCACCGCTGCGGAACGGATCGCCTAAATCCATTGACTCGCCATTGAAGTTTGAATTACCAAAATCGCCTAATTCAAAGCCTTTTAAAATGGTGTAGTGAGCCACAGGGGCACAGTCTAAGCCTAAGTTAGTGATGTCATAATCAGGATTGATTAAGTGCATCAAAGAAGAACAGTTATGCAGTTCACTTACCACAATATCTGTTGCGTATTCTGGGATATACAATCCTTGCGTTGCACCGCCTAAATCAGCGGCACGAATATTTTTTGCCATAGATTTTCCTATTTAAAGTTATTGAGAAAGGCACGCAGCTCTTTGGTTTTCCCATTGCGAGCTAACGCACGTGCTTTGGCGTGATCTTTCTCGGTCATTTCTGGTTTTGCCTTCGATTGCGTTGAAACACTTGCCGTTTTATTACTCGGCGGTGCAGTAACCACAGGCGAAGGTGGTTGATTGCGTTGTTCAAATTCAGCGACTAATTCCGCAATTTTAGGGATTAGGTTGAGGTCTTTCGATTGCCCAGCATAATTGAGCAAGGCTGATGCAGTATTACCTGCAAAGTCAATCACTTTTTCATTGGTAAATTCAATGAATGCCGAATCATTGACGAGTGCCTGAAAACGTGGAACTTTCTCAATCAGGGTTTTGCCAAATAGCTCTGCTTGGGTTTGAGCTTGTTGGCGTTGTTGTGCCGCAGTCAGTTTTTCATCGACCACCTTTTCCACATCGGGTATTGGCGAAGTTTTTGACGTTTTTAACCGCTTGCGAAGTTTTTCAGTAAATTTCTCACCTAATTGAAATCGCACATCTTCCCAATCTGCATCAGAGAAATCATCTTCTTCTGTTTCTTCTACAGCAGGTGTCGCTGGTTTTTGCAGTTCAGCTAATTGTTGCTCAAGGGCAAGTTTTTCTTGTTCTGCTTTTTGACGTGCGGCAACTTCCGCTAATAAGCGTTGGTTGGTTTCTTGGTGAGCGGTTTGTTCTTTGTTAAGTCTGCCTTTCCACGCTTTGACCTCATTTTCTTCTTGAGGCGGCTCTGTATGAGTAGGCTCTGATGGAGGCTCTATAGGAGGTGTAGTCGGTACATCTTCCTCACTTGGTTGCGGCTCTTGTTGAGCTTTTGCAGTGGCAAGTTTACGTTTGATGTATTCAGGGGTGTTGTCACTTAACTTAACAACGGTGTCGTTTGACTGAATTTGATTATCTTCCATTGGTCTTCCTTAAAAGAGATGGCATAAAAAAAGCCACCGCAATGCGATGGCTTGGTGAGCGTTAAAGCAGCTACACTTTGAGCTGTCTTTCCGTTGTCATTGGTTTTTCTGGGCGGAATAGTTGCCCGAGTAAATCCACTAAAATATTAGCAGAGTGTTGGTATTCGCTTTTGAGAGCTGGGTTTAATTCGACTCGTGCCTTTTGACTGAATACTAAACTTTGAGCGTGCAAATAGGCTTCCAGCTGTTCAGCAAAATGCGGATTATGCGAAAGTGTGACACGTAATTCGGTCAGTTCATCTAAACTGGTGGGCGAAAAAAGTTGTTGCCACAAAGGTTGCTTAACGAGTTTCATTGATACCTCAGCAATTAACGACCGCAGCTTTTACAGCCGCTTGCCCCTTTTGACGCCATAGGACGCACGCCACCATTTAAGATACCAGCTACTTTACCTGTGGAATCTTTAAAGCGTACGCCCATATTGCCATTAGATGGGGTAACCACATTTTTTTGATTAGCAAGGGGTTTATAGCCTGCCATTGTGTTTCTCCTCTATGAAATAATTGAGTGAAAAAAACGACTGAAACTAGATGTCGCAGTCGCAGATTCGGTTTTTTGCCATTACTGGGTCGTCGTAGTAATCAATAATGACTTCATTATTGCCGTGATATTCAAAGTAGTAAGTACCGGCATCATCAATATGAATGGTTGGATCGTCAGCCGTTAATACCACCGCTTTCTTACACTTCTTATACGGCATATGTTGCACATTCGCCACCGCACTTGGCTCAATCACGCAAGGGCAACAATCATCGGTTAACGCCCAGTGGGGATTACCTAACGACTGCACTCTTGCGATATGCACGGATACACTTTCACCCGCACTCAATCCCCACACAATCACCCGTTTCGGATGTTTGCGGACTTCGATATTGGTTGAAGTGGGAAAGAGTTCGTTGAGGGTAAATCGTGGTTCGTTGGGTTGAGAAAGTGCAGTACGAATATGGCTATGGGTTTTGATGTTGTTCGTATAGATCTCCTATGTAAACACGTTATAAGAAATATGCTGTCTTTGTATCCACGTTAGGTACACGAAGCAATTTACCATTGCCTACATCATCGAATACTTTATCATACGTTGCTTTACCAACAAAACGTTGATTTTCTTCTGATAAGGTTCTAATGTTTAAACTTGTACTAGACGATATAGCTGCGTTCCACCCACGCTCCGTAACAATACAACATTGACAATCTTGCGATAGATTATTGTTTAACTGATATAACGTGAATGAACACTCTGTACCGTGGAAGAAACCACATCTATTTAATCCGTTAGAGTGCAAAATAAGCCCGTCACCTGCATTACTAACCGTTATACCTCTAGATTTAATCTTACATACATTAATGAAATACGAAGCCCCTTCGTTACCTTGTAATCTAGCAGCTTGTTTCAGGCTTAAGTTATCACTTCTAAGATTTTCGATTGGGTTAAGCACCATACCTAAATCGTTAATGATCTCCAATCCAAATAAGACAACCGCTGTTCCTTTAGCGTGCCAGCAAGTATAAAGATAACCACCGTTAGTTTTATTGTCATTTATCCACGTACGTAAACCTGTAAATACTAAACGTGGTGCTAAACCTTCATTTACTAATTGCACAGTGGCAGCTGTACCATCTGTACTAGATGCTCGAATCTGGTCGTACTCACTTCCATACGGTTGAATATGTAACGCACCAGTTTTGATGTTTTGACTGTTTTCAGCAGGGACTAAGTGGTCTTGGTTACATCTTAAATATACATATCTAACTGTACCTTGTTCACCTAGCGATACTGCGTAGTGAACTGTTTTCAGTGGTTTGTCTCTTGTACCTGCACCCTGTACATTATCTGGGTGTTGGTCTACTCCATTAACCGCATCAACATATAAGTTTTCTAGGCTAGATTTGGCTTTCGTACCGTAGTATAATCCATCGTCTCGTAAAGACAACAAGTTACCACTAATACCAGAAACCTTAACTTCGTACTTTTGTGTGGCAGGGTTAAACCAAACACCTTTACCCATATTATCAGGTGTTACCACTATTACACCATTTTGTTCTAAAGAACCATCGCCTTTTGTATTTTTAGCCATATAGAAATACCTCTATTTATTCCTTATCAACATAGTGACCCAATAAAACCGTTCCACTTGCATCCACTGAGCGAACTGTTTTTACAATCAACTTACCATTCACTACATCAAGCCCATCACCTAACAATCCGTTATTTTTTAACGCTTGTAAGAAAGCCTTACCTGCATATTGAGAACCGATTGCGGCAGCTGTTTCAGTTGGGTTAATAGTGACTTTTCCGTCGTCACCTAGTTTTAAACCGTTACCCACATTTAGCTCAAGCGGTTGATTCTTCGTACCGTTTCCCGTAATGCCTGAATTAGGTTTCACGGCAACAGCGACATCACCAGCAATAGATTGCTTGATTTTTGCGACAGAAATTACCCCACCTTTGCCGTTTTGTGGGCAAGTTGGCGAAGTGGTTACGCCATTTGCGTTATCTGCACAATCAAGTAAAGCGGCTTCCGCTTTCATTGCCGATTGAGCAATCTGTTCTTTAGCATTATTTAATGCCTTTGCCTGCTCAGTTTTTGCAGTATCAAGGGCTTTATCTTGAGCATCTTGTGAGTCTTTAAATTGTTTACATGTTACAAATGACATATCGCCCCCTAGGCGGTAAAGTTTACTACGCCATTAAATGTAGCGAGTTTTAGTGTGCTAGACTTGATGCGTAATTTTTTAGGTACATCACGTGTTTCTTCACTTTCTCGGAAAATATTAGGTTTCATAATTAAGTCACTATCTTGTACATAAAAACTATTGCTTCCGTATGTAAGTGTATGAAATACCGTTTGCTCTTCGGTTGGTTCAATAGTATCTCTCACGACTTCAATTACAACCTCGCCAGAAAATAGTCCTTCTTTTTTGTAATTAAACGGAATATGTGCGGATAATTGAATAGAACGATTTGAGATCTCACCGGATAATTGTACTGCAACTTCCTGATAAGATTCTTCTGGTAAAGGATATTCTTGTGTTACCGATAAGATTTTTTCGTGAGGTTCAACTTCACTAAAGCGTTCTTGAGTTGTAATAGGAACGGTAAGTTTAGCTTTATTAAACTCAAGTGCATTAGCGTAAGGTAAGAGATTAATGTTATATCCATATACAGGATCTTGTCCTGCTTGATCGATGCCTGATATATAATGGCAATCGTATGCAATGGTATTGCCATAAGCAGACTGACGAATTTGCACCTCTGTTAAAACTTCATTACGAGGTTCACCACGTTTAAATTTCTTAGCAGTTGAACCTTGAATGACTAAGCCCGTTTCTTTATGTTTAAGATAAACAGGCGTATCTTTTACATAAAATTCATCATCTGGTTCAGGTGTCACATAGTTTTCGACCACCTCAAACTCATCTTCTGCGGTTTCGCCCGAAGGTAATACGGCAAACACCTTCCCTTCATTATTTACTTGAATAGTTTTACCATCCAAGTCGTCTTTTGTAATAATTTGAATCATACAAACATTCCTACTAAATTTAACACCACACGCTCATTGCTTT
>OAWH01000223.1_pt1 | contig 9984 bp, 15 predicted proteins | sample 1476611 | NCBI WGS metagenome assembly OAWH01 (sample SAMEA2580164, study PRJEB22360) | human gut metagenome | biome: human gut; feature: human-associated habitat; material: faeces | place: Denmark | collected 2008/2010
CCCTTACAAGGAGGGGGTCACTGGTTCGAGACCGGTATCGCCCACCACTTATTTATAGTTTATCTCTATTCAATTACTAAATAGATATTTTATATACGTATCGTATTTTTAGGATATCTATAAAGCCTTATAACAAAAAGCTTTAAGCCCTCTTTTCAAAGGGGAACAAAAATCATATCAAAGATATATTGATAAATTTCCTCAAACTTATCTAAAATTTTCTTAAATAAATCATTCATTGCGAATCTAACATCACTTTCGGGAATAATTAGCGGTAATCACTCATAAAATAGAATGCTTAAATCGCTTCATTTCCTCTAAAATTTGCAAAGCCTGCTTGCTTAATGGTACATCGTGATCCCGCTTTGCTTTCATTCTTTCCGCTGGGATAACAATTTTTAAATTCTCCCAATCAATATCTGACCATTTAAGACTTGATGCCTCTTTCGGGCGTAACATCGTTAACAGTTGCCATTCAATCAATAACTGCGTGATCTTCGTCATCTTATCTGCATAAAACATCGCTCTAAACAATTTGGGCAGCTCTTGCGGTGTAATGGTTGGTTGCTGTTTTGAATCTTCATAATCAAAAAAACTATGTAAACGCTTTAACGGGTTCTTAACTACGATTTCCTCTACTTCTGCAAAATCAAACATCTGAACCAATGAATTATTGACCTTGTAAAGCGTGTTCGATTGGGGAAAATCTAAAAATACTTGTGCCACTTTCTTACAAGTCATTTCTGAAATGTGCCAATCTCCAAAATACGGGAATAAATGCAGCTCAAGCCGTCTAAATTCCTTGCGGGCGGTCTCTTCTTTAATCGCTTTTCTAGCGGTTCTTTTTATGTGCCATAAAATCGCCAGTTCTTTTACAGTAATGTTGCGTTCTCGTTCTCTTCGTTGCTCTTTGGCGTGTTCTTGTGGGTCTATTCCTTGTGCCAGTAATGCCCTTTTCTGGCTCGCTAATTCGCGGGCTAAAGCTAAAGAAATATCGGGATAATTACCAAGCGTGATAGTTTTCTTTTTTCCATCAAATGTATAAACAAAACGCCACGTTTTTTTGCCGTAAATTGTCGCAACAATTTGCAAACCTTGCCCATCATAGAGAGTTACATTTTTACCAGTCGCCTTTAATGCCTTCAAAGCCTTGTCGCTCAAGGGTTTAGCTAACTTTGCCATAGTCTTTTTTTTCCTGTTTTTTGATTAAAAAATAAACTTTTAAGCAACAAGTAAAAATAAGCCTTTTAAAAAGTTGGTTATATTGTTGCTTAAAAATCGTGAATACAGAAGAACAGAAAAAAACAGTTATAAACAGATATAAACAGTAAAACGTTGATATTAAAGGGATTTTTCGGAATTTTTTGAGAATTTTAAACGCTGGCGAACGGTTAAAAATAGTTTTGTGGTAGTGGTCGGACTCTAACAATAACGCATTAAGCCTTGATACGCCTTGATTTATATCTTTATCATTTTTTTATGTACTACATAAGGTACTACAAAAAAATTTTGCTAGGCAAAAAATAACCAATTTTTAGCGGGTAAAATTGGGGTAGGCAAGCGGTCGCATTTTGCGTAGTTCAACCAAAACATCTACCAGCAAAATATTACGCTCCTGATTTTTCAGGAATTCCCCAAAAGTTGGAAATAACTGCGATTCAGTTTTTATCATTTCATTTATTCATCAATAACACTTCATTTTGAATAGAAAAATCTGCGAAAAAATAGAAATAAAATAAAAAAAAGTTTCTGAAAATTAGTCACTTTTATCACTTATTTTTAGCCTGAAATACCGATATTACTAGCTTTATAAGCAAGTGATTGAGCAAGTGATAATAGTGATTCAGTGACTAAATCAGTGATTAAAAGTGACTAAAAAAGCCCTGCCAACATTGGCAAGGCTTTTGATGTTGATTATATGATGAAGTATTTTTGATTGAATTTCACTTCATTCTATCCATTTTCCCATTGGGTTATGGTTTTGTGGTAGTCTTTCCAGAATACATTTAAAACACTATAACCATCTTTTGCTATTGTGATAATTTGCTTTTTCTCCCCGCTCTCTTTGAGTGCATCAGGGAAGGCGTTTTTAAATGTGGCAAGGTTGATCGGCTTTTGATTTAAGCATTCACAATAGAGCAGATAAGCCTTATAAAGTGCCTGTTGCTCGTTTTTCTTCGTTCTCGTGCTACCCCATATCATTATAGGCGTTTTGTTAGTGTCGATATAAAACGCCCCCGCAAACGCTGTCAGGTGGTTCGCCTCTCGCTTAACCTCTACGCCCTCATCGGTTGTCATAAACTCAATTAGTGTGTTTTTCGCCTGTTCTGGCGTGAATTGGTTAAGTAGCTTTCTCGCTATGCCATAGATTTCTTTTTGCACCTTTTCCGTGAAGTTTGGATCACGCTTAGCAACGGGAACGGCTCTATTAAAATGATAGGTAATTCGTCTACCGCTATGCCCGCCATTGCGGTCAGTAAAGCTAATTGGGTGATTGGTTGAATACACGAAAACAAATTGCGGTCGGTATTCGATTTCATCACGGTAAAGGTTTCTCACCGCTATCAATCCGCCCCCCGTGGCATTCTTTAGCCGTGCCTATGTAAGGTTTTTGGTCTGGGCTTAATATCAGCGTCTTACCCACGGTTTTAGATAGCCTTATTGGGTCATCAAATCCCGCAATATCTAAAACTGCAGTATTTTCTCGCCCATTCAAAATAGTAGCGATTTCTTCAAAGACTGATTTGCCCGCCCGTGCTACGCCTGTAACTTCCAGATAGTACTGCCATTTGTATTGATTCGTGAGCACCATATACAAGCCCGCCAAAAACGTCCGCTTTTTGAGTTCGTTACCATTGGCAGAATATTCTAACCAATCATCAAAAAAAGGCGTTTCCGTGCTTTCTAAGTTGATTTCGTAGTGTTCTATTCCTCTTAAATAGTCATCGTGTCTATGTTCTCTGAATTCGCCCGTGAGCTTATTCAGTACGCCATTGTTAAAGCCTATCAAGGCATTATTGACTTCTGGCAAGCGGTCAGATTTTAATTTTACCAAGTCAGCGATATTCGCTATTTTGGTGCTTGTGTAATCTGCGTTTAAGTTGTCGAGAAATTTCAATATTTGGCTTTTTAAATCCTCATCTTCTAGCCGTTCCCAATAAATGCCCGTAAATTCAAAACATCTTCCCGTTAATCGGTCATAGGCTAGCGGTCTATGATGATTGGCAATAAAGGCTTTCATTATTTCCTTTTGGGTCGGTTTTTCAGAAAGTAGCACGCTATCCGCACCCGTCATCAGCTCTTTCTCACTCTCCGCCCTCAATCGTGATAGATATTCGCTCGCATTCTCTACCATTTGACAAGCCTCATCATAGAAAGCAACGTTACAAGCGGTGGAATATTTGGCAAGGTTTGCAATGATGGCGGATTTCTCCGCCTCTTTGAGTTGGCCAGATTGGTAAATGCTTACCGTGCCAACATCTACCGCAACTTTAAGCCCGCCCGCTTTCAGCTCTTGCAACTGCTCGCCCCCTAAAATGATAGGCTGATAATCGCTTTCGGCTCTCGTCCATTCTTTCACGGCTTGCCATCGGGTTTTATTCCAGGCATCAGCCCCCGCAATAATTTGAACCTCATAGGCTTTGCCCGTTGGTTGCTTATTCGCAAAAGGTGCATTTTTGAGTTTTGCCATCACGATACATCTCCCGCCAGTAGTAAATCGTCATAGTGTTTCAGCGTTTCAACGGCTTTTAATTCGGCCAACTGGTAACGAATACTCTTTTTAGAAATGCGTAGATTTTCAGATACTAAGCTCATCATCTCTTCTTTTGTGAGCGTTTTACCCTTGCCGTTGGTGGCTATACCGCAACCGCTTACTGCAATTTCTAGCAAGGTTTCCGCATTCTCTAACCGCTTGTAGATAGCGGCAAGGGGTTTAATTAAAGCATTCATCTCTACACCTCATCTAACAAGTCTAGCCCGCTTTCCATCAAAGCTTTTACGCCCGCAATGGCGGTAGTCATATCGCTTAAATCATCGTGGTTTAAGTCGGCACGGGTTAAAAAATGAAGTAACGTGTAAGCCTGCCATAGCGTTGCATTCACTTGTGTGAGTTTGTCCTTGTTCATCATTTCACGCCCCCTTTCATTGCGGTAGTTGCTTCTTCTAAGCGTTCAACCGCTGCAAGTAGTGAGTAAGTAAAATGTGCGTATGTGTTGCCGTCAAATAGGCTTGAGGTACTTTCAAAGTGATCTGCCATTACTTCCAATTGTGCTTTTAAGCGTGCCATTTCGTCATTAAACACATCAATTGCATTAGCTCGTTCAAGATTAAGCATAGATACCCCCTAAATCGCTCATAGAACGGGTTAAGTTAAGGGCATATGATTGGTTGCCTGTGTAGGCTTTGAGTGTATAAGGGTTCATTTTGATAGATTCCATTAACTGATTTTTAGAATCTACCGCTAAACTTTCCACGGTTTGGCGGTAGGGTACAGCGGTGTGGAAAGCTGTCGTTAATGGTAAACAGTCGGTAAAATACCGTCCGCTATACCCTACCATAGAGAGAAATACCGCTAGACGGTTTTCTTGAGGTGTGCGTGTACTACAAACAAAAAAAGCACGGTTATTTTTTGGCGTGCTAGTGTTCGCCATTAACAAATTCAGCTTTCCACGGCTGGCGGTAGATTTTGCTACCACGTCCGCCATACTACGCCCATTTTTAACCGCTTGCAATCTGTTCATTTTTTCAGGGGTTAGCATACTAAACCTCCCTCTAAAATCACGTAAAACGGGGCAAAGAACGCTCGTGCCTGTTGCTCGCTTTCTGCCTGTTTGCGTAAGGTGTAAGTCGGTAATTCGGTAATCGCTTTGCGGGTATTGCTTAAATCTCTTCTTGCAATGCCTTTGAATAGAAAGGTGTAAAGCATAGAAATGCCCTCAGTATATTTAGTAATAAGGACTTGTAACACGCTTTTGAATAGAATTCGGTAAAGGTGTAACAAGGGTTCAACTGCTAATACTGAATAGCCCCACTTATTCGCACGGTTGCCCGTCTTATTTCGTGGTGTCGCCCTTGTTACCAATTTGAGAGAATGGATCACGCCTGTAGTAAAGCCGTGCCATTGTTTGAAATGGTAAACTTGAGGTAAAAAAATACCGCTTAGATAACGCTTGCGGTTTGCGTCAGTATTAGTAGTGAATTCAGAATAAACCACGCTTGCAACTTTGCAAAGTGATTTATATTCATTTGAAATAGATTGATTATGAAATAGGTTCATCATAAAATAACTCCGTTTTGGACAGATTCCTTTTTTTCAGGAAGTTTGGAAGTTTTTCCCGTGCCGTTTGGTACGGGTTTTTTATTGCCTAAACTCAAATTTTAGCGGCTCAATTTGAGCTACTAAATTTTACTCAATTAAATTGGGATTCCCTCGCCCGTACTGGTCGCAAAATTCCAACTAATCTACAAAATTGGGGTCTCCTAAATTTTAGGCAGCCCCGATTTTTCGGGTCAGTGTGCCCCCAATTATTCCGCCAATCAGAAATCAGTTTTTAAACATCAAAATCGTTTCAGCTATCGCTTTGATAAAATCAGGCACTAACCACAAAAACAAGGCTGTAACTATTCCAATTCCACAAGCGGTAAAGAAGAATTTAATGCCCATAGATATTTGTAAACCTGCTTTGTCAGCCCCTTGTTCGCTCATCATTCGCCCCGTTATTTCTGTAACGCCTGCAGTCTTTGCAAAGTTACCTCTTCACTTCTGATTAAGCTCTGAATATACTCAGGCTCTTTCAGGTTTTTCGCATCTGCCTTGAGTTCGTCCACGAAAAACAATTGGGCGATAATCAACTCATTCAGCGGGTAAGGCTCGTTATCATTCCATAGGCTCATAAACGTAAACACATCTTTCCGCTTGTCGTGTAAGTAGTGTTTGATTGCTTGCCGTCTGATTAAGTGGTTTGTTTTGGCTCTAACACATTGCATTTCATTCCTCACTCTCTTTAATGCGTTGCCTTGATCTAATCTTGATCTAATCTTGGCCTTATTCATCAGCTCGCTTTGCGGTGTGCTAGCTCATTCCTTGCCCTCTTTTATTCGTTTTTCAGTGAATAACAAATCTACCTTTTGGCGATTCGCCTCTGTCATCATCTCTAGCGTGATTTCTGTGCCTGTGTTGTGTTCTATAAAAGGGTTCACGCCATCGCCATATTGTGAATGCTTATAGAAATAGCTAACTGATTGCTCTACCTCGTCATCAATTAAAAGCGGGGTTGAAGTCATTTGTTGGTGGTAAGCGATGATAGCTAAAGATTCCTTGAAGTAATCCGCCCCCGCCATCTCGATAATAATTTCGTTCCCTATCTCCAATACTAGAACGCCTAAATAAAAGTCTTTGCCGTTGTCGTCCGTTTCTTTCTGTAAACGGATATAGGGAAAATCTAGAAAGCTTAATGTAGCTCTAATCGGTGCTTTCATCAGTTCGCCTATGCCTTGTGGGGATAGGTCATATTTGATTTTATTTGTCATTTTGCTTTACCTCATCTTTAACAAATCGCTCTCTATAACATTTCGTAGCCGTGCCATCTTCTACCGCTTTCACGTGTTTGGCGGTAGCTCTGAAATTGCCTGTGAGGTAGTTTTTAACCGCTTTGAAGTTTGCTAGAACGGTTTTTTGTTCAGTCGTTAAAGTTTGATGGCCCACCAACTGAACCAGTTGAGCAAGTAGCAAACCGCCATCATCTAGCATTTGAGCTACTTTCTCGCATTCTTTCGCTAAACGGTGCTTGTGATGATAGCAGTCAGGGAAATTCAGCTTACAGTGCTCAATGCTTGCGTTTGTCTGGTCGAACATTCTGGAAATTTGTGCCATTGCTAAAAATCGTTGCTCATTCGCTTTCTGAGCGTTTTTCTCGCTTACCTTAGTGTTTGCCTTGCCTTTCGATTTTGATGTACTTTCTGTGCGTTTCTGTGCTTGCATTTGTGCCTTTAACGCTTTTAGTTGTGTGATTGGGTTGTTTCGGGTCATTGTTTAGTTTCCTTTACGTTCAAAATGTAATGCCGTTTCTAGTAATCGGGTTTTTCGTTCGGTGTAATTCATTCCTAACTTGATGAATACCGCGTTTTCTATCGTCAGTAGTTCAACAAGTTGCAACTGTTTAGCATTCAAGCATTCACGGATTTCTACATCATTCGGGTAAAGGTTATCAGCAAGCCATTTTTTGCGGGTTGCTCCTAGTGCAACGATATAAACCAGATTATTTTCACGGCTGTAAGCAAAGTGTTCACCATCAAATCGCATCTGAATCGCATCGTTTAAAATGTGTTGGTTCGTGCTTAGGTGTTCCCGCTTGCTTATCCATTCCCGCATCTCATTGAATTGCTTAATGTATGCCTCTTTGAATTCAGCCGCTTTCTTACCTCTAAAGCCCATAACCAAAAATGTAAATCCGTCTTGCGTCATATTGAATTTTGGCTGTCTTTTATTCTGCTCATTGAGGTAATAGGACGGCTGAAAGTTCAGCCGTCTAAATTCATTGGAACAATCTAGCTCTTTAACCGCTTGAATGATGTTTTTGTGTCGTTTTCCAAAAACTTCAGCAACTTTCAGCGTGTCGGTCATCGGTACAGTTTCTTTATGAAAGAGTTTTGAAAATACGTATTCAGGTTCTTGTTTTGTCATTCGTGCTATTCCTTAAAATGTGGTAGATGCTGGTCCATTTCTTCATCGGTAAGCGGTGGTAATTTGCATCTTTTCCGCTCTGTATTGATGATGTTTACAACCTTTAAAGCATTTTGGCGGTTTGCGATTTGATAGACGGTAAAATAGCCCCCTCGATTGCCTTTCTCGCCAGATTTGAGGATATTCACGCCCTCATGTATGAAGTGATTAACTTCATTACGCCCGCAATTAAGAAAGTATTTAACATCAATCTCCCGCCCGCTTATGCCGTTAGGGTGTTCAAGTAATGCAATAGCAACGGATGCCCTGCGTGTTGGATATTTCATTGTTTCGCCCTCTATGCTGTTTTTACTTTTGGGTTGATACCTTCCGCCAGCCCAGTATCAAAACTAGATAGCCATTTTTGTACCTCGCTCGCTTTCCAACGGCTCGAACGACCCCATTTTTCGGGTTGCGATAGTTTGCCCTGTTCAATGTGTCTATAAATGCTCGCACGTGAAATCTGGCTAAGCTCAATGAGCTCTTTTAATGTGTAGCGTTTTTCTATGCCTGTTTCTGTGTTTTCCATTGATTGCCCTCTATTTGGTGAGATTATTTGAGATGAATGAATTATGAAGAGGACAGAAAGAAAAAAGAGGAAATTTCCGCAATAAAAAATAGTTTCCGCTTTTTGCGGTTGGTGGTGGGTATAATAAAAAAGCCCTGTCAGCATCGTTAACAAGGCTATGATGTGGTTTTAGAATTGCATTGTATTTAGTGGCTTGTACTTCTCTAGTGTTTTTCCGCTTACTGGGAATATAAGCCCTTTCAATTCGAACGCCCTTATAATCGGGTTCTTCTGGCTGTTCTTGTAGTTTGCTGTAATTTCTCCTTTACCCTCTGGAAAATGCCGTCTAGGATTGTTTGCGATTTCCTCCCCGCCAAAAACGTAAAGCATTTGATGAAGTGCCTCGCATAAATTCCGCCATTCTCTTTTGCTGCCTTGCATCTCCTTGATTATCATCTTTTGCATTTCTTTCGGGATATTGGATCGCTTGATCTGGTCTACTAGATTTTCACGCCCCTGCGGTGCCTCCGTCTCTGCTTTAAGTATTCGTTTAATATCCTCAACTTTAAAGCCAATATAGGCGTATTTTTCCAATTTCTCCCCGTTATGAATCGCCTTCAAAGATTGTTGTAAATGGTGTATATCAATGTTTGGTGGCTCTATAAAGTCTAAAATAGGGTCATAATTGCTCAAGTCATAGATTGTAAGCAAATAATCAACTGCAAGCGATAAATAAAACTTGAGCATTCTCGCAAAGTCTTTCACGGTCTCCGCTATTGTTTTCGCTCGCTCTTTTGCCATTATCATTAGAATATCGGGCAAAGAACAAAACTCAACAACTGGCTCGGCAAAAGCCCCCGCATCTCGCCATAATTCAGACGTGATCAAATCTGAATATTTTTCCTCTTTCATTGTGTCCGCCTATCTTGTTAAAGATTAAGACTATTTTACCTAACTACTGAGATTTTAAACAGCATCAATACATATCATAAAATAAAGATTACCCCAATAAAAAGCGGTTATTTTGGCTTGAATGATGATGATGCCCATAGAGGTCAAAAAACTGCGGTTTACCGTGCCTACCTTACCCCGTGGCAAGGCGTAGCCCTCTGGGAGTACCTTTTACATCTGGTGGATTCGTTCAACATTTGTCAACATCTATCAACATCATTCAACCTACTGAATTTTCAGGTGGTTGCGGGGGTATCAGCCAACGGCGTATACCAATCCGCACAAATTTGTGCTGATTGAAACCTCCCAAATTTTCGGGAGATTAAGATTGAAATCTCCCCATTTTTGGGGCGATTAAAATAGATAAGAATGTAAACTTTTGGCAGGTTAATAACTCTAGTTTTACCTAGTATCTTGATGTTTTACTAATTCGGCAAAGATTGTAGATTTATTGTATTTCTTCCGATAATTACCCTTTGGGGGTAAGCTAGATTTCCCCTTTTGGGTAATAAGGAGTGTAAAAGGAGTGTCCAAAGGGTTACCGTAAACTTACCGTATATCATCTGGAATCTGTATAGTGATTTCCACCACGCAAAGAGGTAATTGGGGGGTGCACCAACGGTGTATACCTAGTTGTTAGGGTAATAAAAAAGGGTACGCCCATTTCTGGTAGTACCCTAAAAATTAAATAGAAAGTTGTTCAGGTAAGCAGTTATAGATTTTTGCTAATTTTTCCCGTGTTTTCTTCTGTGGCTTGCTCTCTTTTCGTTCTGCCTGTGAAATAGCAGATTGTGTCAGCCCC
>OAWH01000224.1_pt1 | contig 9879 bp, 6 predicted proteins | sample 1476611 | NCBI WGS metagenome assembly OAWH01 (sample SAMEA2580164, study PRJEB22360) | human gut metagenome | biome: human gut; feature: human-associated habitat; material: faeces | place: Denmark | collected 2008/2010
AGTTGTTTGAAGATGATTTGTTTAAGTAAATGAAAAGAACGAAGGAGAATGTAAATGAATAAAGCAGTTAAAAATTTTGTGAGTTACCTTATGATTACCATGCTGTTTATTTTAAATTTGTTACCAATGATGAACGCGTTTGCTCAAGAAGTAACAAGTGATGCTGAGAAGACTGTTGAAAAAGACGGGCTCAAAGTAATAGGGAAAATAGAAGATATATCGTCTCAAGAAGATATTAAAACGGTCACTTACGAAGTAACAAATACACGAGATGTACCGATCAAAGATCTCATTTTAAAACAAAAAAATACCAATGATAGTCCAATCAAATTTGTTTTAGATACTTTAAGTGAAGAGCGAGGACCTACGTCTTTAGAAGAACAAGCAAAGGTTGAAACAAATGAGAAAGATCAAACAACCGATATTAAACTGCTTAACCTTCAACCAAATTCGACAAGAAAGATTACCATAAATGGGCAAATAACTACAAAAGCGTCGAGCAAGTTATTGGTCAGCGTACTAATAGAAGATAATGAAAAAGGAACACTAGTAATTGATTTACCTAGTAAAGATATACTAGCAGATAAAGAGTCGGTTTCGAAGGAAAAACAGGAAACTTCAGAAACAAAAGTAGAAAATCAGGCAAACGAAACAGTCTCTTCTACAAATGAAATGACCGCAACTACTAGTAACGAAACAAAGCCTGCAGCAGGAAAGGCGACAGAAAGTATTCAAGAGACAGCACTAACGCAGGCTACCGAAAGTCCTGAGCAACCTCCATTAAAGGCGCAACCTACTGGTCCGTTAGTGCCACCAACACCTGGTCGGGGGTTTAATACGCCGATTTATCAAAGCGTTCATAAAGGAGAACTTTTTTCAACGGGAAATACCAACTTAAAAATTGCGAATGAAAATACGGCGGCTGCACAAACATTTTTAAACACACGAGGAGCAAGTAGTGGTTATGCAATTAACAATTTTCCTTTAGAATTTGCAGATGTTGACAATGATCCAAATACGTATAACTCTAGTCGGGCTTATATTGATTTAAATGGTGCAAAAGAGATTGCTTGGGCGGGCTTATTTTGGAGTGCATCTAGATATAAAGGCCCTGCTTACGGAACAAATCTTTCTGATGAAGAAATTAGTGCACCAGTTCAATTTACAACACCAAATGGAACCGTACAGCGTGTTTCGCCCCAAAGGTACCATCGTATCGATCAAGATGCAACAAACCCAGGACAACGTTTCGGGTACAATAACACTGGATTTTCTAATTATGCAGATGTAACTTCAATTTTACAAGGGGATAAAAGTGCGACAGGGAGTTATACGTTGGCAGATATTCCTATGACAAGTAGTTTAAATGGTCAATATCAATATTATAACTTTAGTGGTTGGAGTTTGTTTGTTGTTACAAAGGATCAGGCAAGTAAGTCAAGAGCTTTTAGTATTTACTATGGAGCACGTGGTAATGCTGCTGGAACCAATAATGAATTTACTATGAGCAACTTTTTAACAGCAAAACAAGGAAATCTTGATCCAATTGTGACCTGGTTTACTGTTCAAGGAGATAAATACTGGACTGGAGACAACGCACAAATTAAAAATAGTGCAGGAACTTGGGTAAATATTTCGAACACGCTCAATCCAGTTAACAATGCTATGAACGCAACTGTGACAGATAACGATGAACATATGGTAGACAAGTATCCAGGGAAATTTGCGCCGGATCATCCTAATTTTTTAGATATTGATATCGATCGTATGGCAATTCCCGAAGGTGTTTTAAATGCTGGACAAAACCAAATTAATTTTAGAACAACAAGTAGTGGTGACGATTATTCTACGAATGCGATTGGTTTTGCTGTAAACGCAGAAACGCCTGAATTTGAAATTAAGAAAGAAATTGTGGAACCAAAAGAAACTTACAAAGTTGGTGAAACAATCACGTATCGTGTCTCACTAAAAAATACAAAAGCTGATTCTGAAGCGATAAATTCAGTCTCGAAGGATGCACTAGATGGTCGCTTAAATTATTTGCCAGGCTCTTTAAAATTATTAGTGGACCAAATTCTGGTGAAAAAACGGATGCTTCAGGCGATGATCAAGCTGAATATGATGAAACCAATAAACAAATTATAGTCCGTGTCGGCAATGGTGCAACTGCTACACAAGGAGGTAGCTATAAAGCTGATACATCTGAAACAATTTACGAATTTAAAGCGCGGATAAATGAACGAGCAAAAGCAAATGAATTAGTGCCTAATAGCGCAACCATTGAGGCAGTAGATATTTTAACATCTGCAAAAGTCAACGAAACTTCTAATATAGTAGAAGCAAAAATTGCGGACGAACAAGTAACTGGCAAACTAACCGCTACAAAAACCGTTAATAACGCCAAACCAAAACTAGGCGAAACTATCGAGTACACAATTAGCTTCCGCAACACCATCGAAAATGGTGTCCTAAACAAAGTAGTTATCACAGACCAACTACCAAAAGGACTGACGTATGTCAAAGATAGCCTAACAAGTGTCGGTGATGAACCAAAACCAACCAGCTTGACAGAAGCTAATGGCACAATCACAGCGGAATACCCAAGTATCACCGATACGAAAGAACGGAGTATTCGTTTCAAAGTGATCGTTAACGATGAAGCGAAAGCGGGCGAAACAATTCTCAACAAAGCCAAAGTAGGTGATGGCATCAATCCACCAGAAGAACCAGAAGTGCCCATTACGCCTGAAGAACCAGCGAAAAATAAAAAGGAAACAAACAAAGTTGTTACAGACCAGAACAAACCTACAAAAAATAGTAAAAATGAAATTGCCATAAACAAGAAAGAAACGTCTAAATCATCCTATTTACCAAAAACAGGAGAAAAAGTTCAAAAAATATTTGCGTATCTGGGTGTAGGACTGATCTTAATTGTATTAATTCTCTATGTTATAAAGAGAAACAAAGAAAAAGAGGAGTAAACAAAATCGATTGTTTTAGAACGACTAATTAGCTGAAAATTTAAGAGTTGACGACATAAGTCAAAATGACCTATGTCGTCAACTCTTTTTGATTTATAACAAGAAATCCAACATATTGTGTGTGCATAAAGGCAAATAGAAAAATAGTAGTGAAATAGCTAGTAATAATAAAGAACCAGCTTGCATTAAAACTGCAAAAAAATAAACTATAATTAAACGAATTGCTCTAGTGTTTTTTACGGATAAAATTCAAAAATAGTCCTCCTCAAAAATAATTAGAGGATATCCTTTGTGAAACTATCAAGTTCTCAGATTTTATAAAACAAATACACGCTAGCAAAATCGCTTTATGAGTGAGGTTTAGCCAATTGTTTTTAAGGTTCTTAAACAGTTGTAAAAAAAATATCAGATAAACGTTTTCACAAAGAACAGTCATTTCGGTAAATTTTTACCTTAAAATGACACAAAATCTATAATTTGTTTCTCAAATCCTATAATTTGTTCCTTAAAAAGATATTATGAAAACGCTATTATATTTATGAAAGGAGCGAAACGAATGAAGAAGAAAAACGGGTTTTTTCAAAATGTATGGCGTTATAAGGCCTTAATCCTTATGGCGTTACCAGGATTTATCTGGTTTATATTTTTCTTCTATATACCAGTCTTAGCCAATGTGGTCGCATTTAAAGATTTTCATATTTCACCAGATGGTTTCTTAGCTAGTCTAAGAGAAAGTCCTTGGGTTGGTTTTGAAAACTTTAAATTTTTATTTGCGTCAAAAGATGCTTGGTTAATTACTAGAAACACCATTTTGTACAATGTCGTCTTTTTAGCCTTTAACTTATTCTTCGCGATTGCTTTTGCTATTATTATGAGTGAATTAAGAAATCGTCGCTTGGTTAAAGTTTATCACACGATGTCATTGCTACCATATTTCTTATCTTGGATGGTTATTAACTATTTTGTTTATGCCTTTTTAAGTCCAGATAAAGGGATTTTGAATCAATGGATTACTGGTAATGGCGGCACAATGATTAACTGGTATGCAGATCCACGTTGGTGGCCAGTAATTTTTGTCTTCCTAAATGTTTGGAAGAGTCTAGGCTACAACAGTATTATCTACTATGCTTCTGTGATGGGGATTGATCCGACATACTATGAAGCAGCGATGGTGGATGGTGCCAACAAATGGCAACAAATAAAAAATGTTACGATTCCACAAATTTTACCAATGATGTCTGTTTTATTAATTTTAAACATCGGCGGTATCTTCAGAGCAGACTTTGGTTTGTTCTACATCGTACCAAGAAACTCAGGTGCGCTTTACAACGTGACAAGTGTGTTAGATACCTATATTTACAATGGCTTAACGGCTACTGGTGATGTAGGCATGACGGCAGCTGCAGCGTTATATCAATCTGTCGTTGGGGCATGTTTGTTATTAATTGCGAATTTAGTTGTTCGTCGAATTGAACCAGATTCAGCACTATTTTAGGAGGAAGGATTATGAAAAAGAAAAAAGTCACTAGCGTTAACGTTCGATCCTTCAACCCGACAGCGAATTTGATTTTCAATATTGTCATTGCTATTTTTGCTATTTCCTGTGTGGTTCCGTTTTTCTTTGTTATTATGATTTCATTGACAAGTGAAGGATCATTAGCAGCAAACGGCTACCGGTTTTGGCCAAAAGAATTTTCATTGGAGGCCTATCGTTACATTTTCCAAGGGGCAATGAGTCAACGCATTATTCATGCCTTAGGGGTAACGGTCTTCATTACGGTGACAGGGACGATTGTCAATGCAACAATGACGTCATTATATGCCTATGTCATTTCTCGTTCCAACTTTCCATTTAAAAAATTCTTTACATTGTTTGCGTTAATTACAATGTTATTTTCACCAGGGATGGTTGCGAACTATTTAGTAATGACAAACTTATTGCAATTGAAAGATACAATTTGGGCGTTAATTTTGCCTTTAGCTTTAGGACCATTTAATATTTTAGTGATGCGAACGTTTTTCAAGAAAACCGTGCCTGACAGTATTATTGAATCGGCACGTATTGATGGCGCAAGTGAAATGCGCATTTTTGTCAGCATTGTGTTACCACTAGCCGTTCCAGGGATTGCCACAATTAGTTTGTTTGCGGCTTTGGGTTATTGGAACGATTGGTTCAATGCGTTACTTTACATTCAAAAAGATACCTTGGTACCATTACAGTATTTATTGATGAAAATTCAAAACAACTTAGAGTTCTTATCAAGAAGTACGGATATGGGTGCAGCAGCACAAGAAGGCTTAGGCGTTCTACCAAGTGAATCGGCTCGAATGGCGATTGTTGTCTTATCTACGTTACCAATTGCGTTAACTTACCCATTCTTCCAAAAATATTTCGTGGGTGGTTTAACAATCGGCGGCGTGAAAGAATAAAATTGTACAGGAGGAAATAAGGAATGAAAAAATGGCAAAAAGGATTAGCCGTAGCTGGCGCAGCAGCTTTAGCTGTAGGACTAAGCGCGTGCGGTAAATCTTCAAAAGATGCAGCGTCAAAAGGTGATGATAGTACACCAACGTTATTAATGTATCGTGTTGGGGACAAACCAGATAATTATGACCAATTAATCGATAATGCGAATAAAATTATCGAGAAAAAAATTGGGGCAAAATTAAAAATGGAATTTGTTGGTTGGGGCGATTGGGACCAAAAAATGTCAACAATCGTTGCTTCTGGTGAAAGCTATGATATTTCATTAGCACAAAATTATGCAACGAATGCACAAAAAGGCGCCTATGCTGATTTAACTGATTTAGCACCTAAATATGCAAAAGAAGCCTATGATCAATTGCCAGATAACTATATTAAAGGAAATACGATTAATGGAAAACTGTATGCGTTCCCAATTTTAGGTAACTCTTACGGTCAACAAGTTTTAACTTTTAATAAAGAATATGTCGATAAATACAATTTAGATATTAGTAAAGTCGATGGTAGTTATGAAAGTGCAACGGAAGTTCTAAAAGAATTCCATAAAAAAGAACCAAATATTGCTGCTTTTGCTATCGGCCAAACATTCTTTGCAACAGGTAATTATGACTTCCCTATTGGTAACCAATATCCATTTGCAGTAAAAACAACTGATACTGGCTCACCAAAAATTATTAACCAATATGCCGACAAAGACATGATTAATAACTTAAAAGTCTTGCATCAATGGTATAAAGATGGCTTGATTCCAACAGATGCTGCTACAAGTACAACACCATATGACTTAAATACCAATACTTGGTTTATGCGTCAAGAAACACAAGGACCTATGGATTATGGTGATACAATCTTAACACAAGCTGCTGGCAAACCACTTGTTTCTCGTCCACTAACAGAACCATTAAAAACAACAGCTCAAGCGCAAATGGCTAACTATGTTGTTGCAAACACGTCTAAAAACAAAGAAAAATCTGTTGAATTGTTAGGTTTATTAAACAGCAATCCAGAATTGTTAAACGGACTTGTTTATGGTGAAGAAGGCAAACAATATGAAAAAGTTGGCGATGATCGTGTGAAATTGTTGAAAGATTACACACCAACAACTCATTTGAGTGCTTGGAACACAGGAAACAACTTAATCATTTGGCCAGAAGAATCTGTCACTGAAGAAATGGTTAAAGAACGTGATAAGAGCATCGAAGAAGCAAAAGATTCACCAATTCTTGGTTTTACTTTTGTAAATGATAAAGTGAAAACTGAAATCACTAACGTTGCTACAGTTATGAACCGTTACGCAGCAAGCTTAAATACAGGAACTGTTGATCCAGAAGAAACACTTCCAAAATTAATGGATGACCTAAAAACAGCTGGCTGGGATAAAGTTCAAAAAGAAATGCAAACACAATTAGACGAATATATCCAATCTCAAAAATAATCACAGGAGGCTGAGGCATTAGCTGAGCGCTTTTGGCTTAGCCTTTTACATAATAGAAAGGAAGAGGAAGATGGAAAGTACAGGGATTCAACGGTTGTTTTACCTTTCCTGGACAGTAATCAAACTAAATTTACTGTTTGTTTTATTTAGTTTAGCTGGAGGGATTATTTTTGGTGTTGGTCCAGCACTCCAAATGATGACTGATTTCATTTTGGAAGAGGGCATGAATTATCAAGCAATCACCGTTAAACGAGCATTTGAATCATGGAAAGCACATTTTAAAAGAAGTAACTGTTATTTTTTACTTTTTCTCTTCACTTTAGGATTTGTTTTTTATAATATTTATTTAGCCGTTCAATTTACCGGAATAATGTGGTTAATTATTACATTTATTTTATTTTTTGTTTCCCTAATACTCGTTATTTTTTACATTTATATGCTACTATATGAAGGAAGCTATTTTATCTCAACTATTGATTTAATGAAGCTTTCATTTATCAGTATCTTTTTAAACCTCGGTGTATTTTTTAAAGTCTTATTCGGTGTAATTAGTATCGTTGCTTTAACTTGGAAAATGAAAGGACTGCTACTATTTGCTTCGTTTGCCTTAATTATGATGTGGTGTGCCTATGTCACGCGCAAAAATCGCCAGTTTATTGATGGAAAGTTGGAACAAAATGAAGCGAATCTTCAAAAAACTGTTTAAAAAAAAATATTTATTAAATCGATTAGTACAAAAATACAGTCTACTGTTAACAAGTATTATTTTGTTAACGGTGGCTGCTTTGTGCGTTTATGTTACTTATACAATTAACTTATCAATTGATTCACAAAAAAATAACGCCGTTTCCCAAATTGACAGCTATGTAACGAATAAAAATAATGCAGCGACGAATATGATTAATGAATTAGCTGGCTCTGCAAGTAAAATTGAAAACATGCGAAAATATATGGAACTTTCTCCTCCTGAGTATTTTGACTATACTTACAGTCAATGGTCGGAAGATCGGGTCAGTACCCACTTTGGAAATAATTTAAGTACATTATTTAGCACCTTTCCTGACTTAGAAGAAGTGATTATTCGCTTAGATGAATTTGATCAGGTTTTGTTCGCCAATCGCACAGCTACAAATGGAAAAAAAATGGATATGTCATCAATTAAAAAACATGGCTTTCAACTAATGCGAATTATCTCCGATCCTTATACAGGACAACCACTGGGAGAATTGTACACTGTGTTTTCAAGTCAAGAATTGCTAGGCAACCAAGCAGACTTATTGAAAAAATCAGGTATTAATGCGTTTATCTATGATAGTGCTGGGAATCAAATTTTTTCTGAAAAAGCGCAATTTACCAAAGAAGAAGAGCGGCAACTAGATAAAAGAATGCACACCGATAGTGACATTCAACAGGTTTTTCATAATCGCTACGATATTACGGAAATAGAAAGCAGTGGCCGGAGTACCATTCTCTTATTAACAAGCCGCCGAGTCTTATTTCAACAATTGTTTATGAATTATGCGGCCATTTTAGGGATTGGGTTACTTTTGATTGTTATTTTATTAGTGGGCTTAAACCGCCTATTTAAACGCTATTCTCAACAAGTCCAATTAATTTTAGAAGCGACACGAGCCATTGGCGATGGCAATTTAAAAGAACGAATTGACACGAATCAAGTTCAGGAAGAGTTGAATGATATTGCTTCCGCAATTAATTTTATGGTAGACAGTTTAGATCAATACATTCACGATATTTATACTTTAGAAATTAAGCAACGTGATGCCCACATGAGAGCGTTACAGTCGCAAATTAATCCTCATTTTCTTTATAATACATTGGAATATATTCGCATGTATGCCTTGAGTCGGCAACAAGAAGAACTAGCTGATGTTGTCTATGCTTTTTCAACGTTACTTAGGAATAATATTAACCAAGAAAAAACCACGACCTTGGCAGAGGAAATCTCATTTTGCGAAAAGTATGTGTATTTGTATCAAATGCGTTATCCCGATCAATTTGCCTATAAGTTCGAAATAGAAGAAACAATTGCTGATGTTGAAATTCCTAAGTTCATCATTCAGCCGCTCGTCGAAAATTATTTTGTGCATGGTATTGACTATCAACGACAAGACAATGCTATCAAGGTCCACGCCTACCGAGAAGGCGAAAAAATTATTGTGGCTGTTGTGGATAATGGAAAAGGAATCACCGCCAATCGGTTAGAGGAAATTCGCGAACGTTTAAATCAAACAGAAATAGACACGGAACAATCCATTGGGTTAAGAAATGTTCATGAACGTTTACAACGCTTTTTTGGGGAGAGTTATGGTTTAACCATTGAAGGGAAAGAAGGAGAAGGGACGACAATTCGTCTTTCGTTTGTAGCATAAGGGGTGAAAAGATGTATCGAGTGATGTTTGTTGATGATGAATATATGATTTTAGAAGGCTTAAAATGGATTATTCCTTGGCAAGAGTTAGGCTTTGAAATTGTTAAAACAGCGCGTAGTGCGCAAGAAGCATTGGCTTTTTTAGAAACAGAATCCATTGATGTTTTATTAACAGATATTACGATGCCAGAAATGAGCGGGATCGAATTAATTGAGCAAGCAAAGAAAAAAGGACATCAATTTATTAGTTTAATTTTATCAGGTTATCAAGAGTTTGATTACGTCAAAAAAGGCATGGCTTTGCAGGTCCAAGATTATCTTTTGAAACCAGTCAATAAACAAGAACTATTAGCCAATATCCAGAGAATTAAAATAGAATTGGACCAACAAAAAAAATCCCATGCCCGCGTGCGTCTATATCTAGAAAATGGCTTGATGCGTTGGCTTAATGATGAAATCAGCGAAGGGGAATACGAAGAGTTAATGCAGCAATTTGCGACTATAAAACCAGGTGATTTTACCGTTTTATTGGTTGAAGCTGAGATGTCATTTTTAGAAACAATCAAGGAACTATTTATGAAAAAAGGCC
>OAWH01000227.1_pt1 | contig 9759 bp, 10 predicted proteins | sample 1476611 | NCBI WGS metagenome assembly OAWH01 (sample SAMEA2580164, study PRJEB22360) | human gut metagenome | biome: human gut; feature: human-associated habitat; material: faeces | place: Denmark | collected 2008/2010
AAGGTTGTGAGTGCTGCGTGAAAGTTTCAATTGAATGGGCAAAAAATGATTTACTTTCTAAATTACCTGTAACAATTTTTATTGATGAGCGATGTGCTACTCGCTTGACGGCTGACAAGCGACGAACATTTATCTTCCATAATCCAGTCGCTTTACGATTAGGGAGTCGTTTTTTTAGTAGTCAGATAATCGAAATTGCGGAATCATGTACATTGAAAGTTTCCTTTAATTGGTCCTGTGTTTATCTCTTTTGTATCTGGTTACTTGCAGTTAAACTGTGGATTGGAAGCGTTAGCGGTCGAACAATTGTAGTTGTAGCACTAATCGGAGTGCTGACTTATTGGCGTCGTTACTTATTAAAAATAAAGAAAATGACCTGACAAGTCGTGATTGTTTCGTGAAAGAAGAATGCGTAGTATACTAAAAGTAATGAAAATGAAGGGACTGAAGAAACACATGACTTTGGATAAAACAAAAAAATTAGCAAACGGCAATGAAATGCCACGCCTAGGTTTAGGTGTTTGGCGTGTAGAAGATGGCTCAGAAGCAACAAATTCAGTAAAATGGGCTTTAGAAGCGGGTTATCGCTTGATTGATACGGCAGCCGTTTATAAAAACGAAGTAGGGGTGGGCGAAGGCATTCGTCAATCGGGTATTCCCCGCGAAGAAATTTTCGTGACGACGAAATTATGGAATGAAGATCAAGGCTATGAAAATGCGATTAAAGCGTTTGATAAAAGCTTAGAAAAATTAGGGCTAGACTATGTTGATTTATATTTAATTCACTGGCCTGTTGCTGGTAAATATAAAGAATCATGGAAAGCATTAGAAGAAATTTACGCAAGTGGTCGTGCCAAAGCAATTGGCGTTTCCAATTTTCATCAACATCATTTGGAAGATTTATTAACAGAAGCAAATGTTGTGCCAATGGTGGATCAAATTGAATTACATCCTACGTTAACACAAGAACCGCTACGAAAATATTTAGCCGAAAATAAGATTGCCGTGGAGGCTTGGTCTCCTCTAGGACAAGGTAATTTATTATCTGAACCAGTACTAGTGAAAATTGGTGAAAAATATGGTAAATCAGCGGCCCAAGTGATTATTCGTTGGCACTTACAAAATGATATTATCGTGATTCCCAAATCTGTTCATGAAAAAAGAATTCAGGAAAATTTTGCTGTCTTTGATTTTGAATTAACACCAGAAGAAATAACCGCAATTAATCAGTTAAATAAGGATCATCGTTTTGGTGCAGATCCAGATAATTTTGATTTTTAAGTATGATAGCAAGTAAAAACGGAGGGGCGAAAGACGTCCCTCCGTTTTTACTATAATTTTTGAACAAAGTAGTTAAAGAGTGCTTGGGATTTGGCATCACGTGCGTACATTAGTTCAGGATGCCATTGAACAGCTAATAAAGGCTGCTGTTCATTTGTTGATTCCACTGCTTCTGCAAGGCCATCAGAGGACCAAGCAGTAACGCGTAAATCTTTTCCTAAAGTATGTAGTGCTTGGTGATGGTACGAGTTGACTTGACCAGTTGTACCATATATGTTTGATAATTGACTGTCTGGTTCAACATCAATACGATGCGTCGCAAAGATTGGTTGAGTGGGTTGTTGTCCGTGCTTAACTGACCATTGAGGATACATCGATAAATCTTGATATAATGTGCCACCTAAAGCAACATTGACTAATTGCATTCCACGGCAAACCGCAAAAATAGGTTTGTTTTGTTTTAAGGCTTCTTCAATTAGGGCTAACTCAAACTCGTCACGATCACGATTCGTTTCTTCTAATTTTATATGGGGTTCTTGTCCGTAAAATTCAGGGGCAACATCTTGACCGCCTGCTAAAAGTAGTTTATCAATTTGTTGTATATACGTAGCGGCTAATTCTTTGGGGCCAATTGGCAAAACGAGAGGAACGCCACCTGCGGCTTGAACAGCGCTAACAAAACCTTGTGGGGTGTAAGTCACTTGGTTACCGTGAAACACTTCAGCTGCCTGCAAAAGTTGATTGCCAGCGATTCCAATAATTTTTTTTGTCATAATAACATCACATCCTCAATAAATTCATACGTTCTATTGTAGCACTTTTTTTGAAAAAAGTGTTTGAGAAGAAGTCGAGACAAGTTTTGTCTCGGACAGCTCTCAAACACAAAAAGCTCAGTAAGTGAACAAGTGAAACTTTTTAACGTTCACGAATGACTTCGATTTTATAACCATCGGGGTCGACAACAAAGTAATAAGATGGTGCAGTTCCAGGTAAGCCTTTTAAGTCAGTAACAGTTAAGCCAGCCGCTTGATGTTTTTCGTGTAATCCTTCTAAATCATCTGTACTGATGGCGATATGACCATAACCGTTTCCTAAATCGTATGCTTCATGATCATAATTATAAGTTAGTTCTAGTTCGTAGTCGTCTCCTGGTAAAGTTAGATAAACCAAAGTAAATTTATTTTCTGGAAAATCACGACGGCGACTTTCTTCAAAATTGAAGGCTTTTTGATAGAAATCTAATGATGCCTCTAAATCTTTTACACGCACACATGTATGAGCCATTTTCATAGTTAAAAACTCCCTTTCAAACTTAATTATATTTCCAACGTTAATAGTAGCATAGATAAACGTGAAATGTAGAGAAAAACGCTTGGTTTCTGACTTGTTCTAAAGGAATTTCTCAGGTAAAATAGATGAAAAGAGAAGAGGTGCGCCAATGAAAACGCCAACGTTTGGAAAAAGAGAAGAGACATTGACCTATCAAACAAGATATGCTGCATACATTATTGTTTCAAAGCCAGAAAATAACACAATGGTTCTGGTACAAGCGCCAAATGGAGCTTATTTTTTACCAGGAGGCGAAATTGAAGGCACCGAAACGAAAGAAGAAGCGATCCATCGAGAAGTGCTAGAAGAATTAGGAATTAGTGTAGAAATTGGCCGTTATTTAGGGGAAGCTGATGAATATTTTTATTCGAACCATCGCCAAACTGCCTATTATAATCCTGGATATTTTTATGTAGCGAATACTTGGCGGCAACTTAGCGAACCCTTAGAAAGGACCAATACTTTACACTGGGTTGCACCAGAAGAAGCAGTCCGTTTATTAAAAAGAGGAAGCCACCGCTGGGCCGTTGAAAAATGGCTAGCGGCAGCATCATAAAATAACGAATAACCCTCAATCTATGTTGATTAGATTGAGGGTTATTGTTATTGAAAAGAATGTTTAAATTAAAACCATTTTTTCAATAATTTGAGCGACACCATCTTCGTCATTACTAGTGGTATGCACATCGGCAATTGTTTTAACATTTTCTGTAGCATTGCCCATCGCAACACCAATCCCAGCGTAATCAATCATGGATAAGTCATTTTCATTGTCACCAATGGCCATCACTTCGTCTTTATTTAAGCCTAAATGGTCTGCCAATTTTGCTAGAGCATTGCCTTTGCTAGCATTTTTATTCATGATTTCATAGTAAAAAGGCGTACTTTTAACAGTCGTATATTTTTCGGTAAAATGTAATGGTAATTTTGCAATGGCAGGATCTAAAACTTCTGGCTCATCAATCATCATCATTTTAATAATGTTCATCTCTGGTGTCATTTCATCCACCGTACGATATTTCAAAGGCATGTTCACTAAAGATGCTTCGTGAATCGTATATTTACCAATATTGCGATTGGCAGTGTAAATAGCGGAATCATCAATTGTGTGCAAGTGAGCGCCGACTTTACGAGAATACATTTCAATTTCTAAAAAATCCTCATAACTCAAGGTATAGCGTGAAATAATCGCATTATCTTTGGTTGCTTGGACAAGCGAACCGTTGTAGGTAATCACGAAATCATTTTCACCATATAAGGCTAATTCATCCAATTGTTCTTTCACGCCTGGCAAAGGACGGCCTGTACATAAAACAATACGAACGCCTTGATCATTTGCTTTTTGGAGCGCTTCTTTGACCCGTGGGGTAATCTTGTGTTGTGAATTTAGCAATGTTCCGTCGATATCAATAGCAACTAACTTAATTGACATAGAATCCTCCTAGAAAACCTATTTTTTTAAAACTAACGCACCATTATAAATGTAACTTGAAAACTCACGATACGTCTCATCAAATAAATCGTAATGTTTTTTATTTCCTTGGTCAAGCATTTCTTTAGGGAAATAGAAACGTTCATCTCCTTGACTCTGACCAGCAAGTGCTGCAACTAGGGGACTGACCGTTGCCAATTCCACTAATGAGCCATCTTTTTGCATCAATTCAATTTGTGTACGATGACGGTCTTTATTTGGACGATAAAAATCGTAAGGTAAATCATAGCTTGAATTAATGGCAGTATAATATTTAGGGTTGAAACCAACTTTTTCAATCAATTCCCTTAAATAAGCAATCGTTGCTGCGCTCTCTTTTTCGTTCGTAAAGGTGGCTGACTTCAGAGGCTTACGCATAAGGAAACGTTTGGCTAAATCACCTAGAATTGAATCAGGCACATCCATCCATTGTGTAAAGTACGTAGAGAGGACGCCATCATCCAATTTTAAATATTCTTGTAAGGTGAAGTCCCCTTTAAAGAATGGTACAAGCAGAGAGGCTTGTAAATCATAGTCAAATTCAGGGTTTTCAAATAATTCTTTCGCCCGATGCAATAAATGATCAAGAATCACTTCCATCCCACGAGAAACAGGGTGGAAATAGACTTGGACATACATTTGGTAACGACTAACGATATAGTCTTCCACCGCATGCATCCCATTCATAGCAAAGGCAATGCCTCCTTTGTAGGGTCGAATCACACGTAAAATTCTAGTTAAATCGAAAGTTCCGTATTCCGTCCCTGTAAAGTATGCATCACGTAACAGATAGTCCATGCGATCGGCATCAATTTGACTAGAAATCATTTGCACCACTTGAGGATTTGGGTATTGTTTAGTAATAACGCTGGCGACTTTTTCAGGAAAATCTGCCGAAACACGGTTTAAAATTTGATAGACTTCCGTTTCTGGTGAGGTGATGATTTGGACCGTGATTGCTTCATGGTTTGTATCAAAAATATGCTCGAATGTATGTGAATAAGGACCATGACCGACATCATGTAATAAAGCTGCGCAAAGTGTAATCAGGCGCTCGTCGTCATTCCAGCCGTTTTCACCTAATCGTTCCACAGAGTAGTTACGTTGGAAAATCTCACAAATCCGACGTGTAATTTCGTAAACACCCAAAGAATGGGAAAAACGACTATGTTCGGCACCGTGAAACGTAAAAGAAGAAGTACCTAGTTGCTTAATGCGACGTAATCGTTGCACTTCAGCAGAATTAATAAGATCTAAAATCACTTGATGTTGGACATGAATATAATTATGGACGGGATCACGAAAAACTTTTTCGATTGGTAATCGTTGCTCTTTATACGGAATCGTCATACGATCTCTCCTTTAATTAAGGCGTTTCGTTGCGCCATTTTTTCCAGCTGGACAGTTAAATTTGTTTGGAACCATTCTGAGGTTATAATTGGTTCGGTTAAGTTTGGATCAATAGATTTTTCAAATTGTTGAGGTAATGCTTCGATTAAACGGGTTTTTACGGCGTCTATTGTTAATGGAGTCTCAATCAGGGTTTCTAAATTTGCCATCACTGCTGGATCAACGGGTGGATAGCCATTTTCACCAAATTGTTCTTGTAAGCCAGCAAGGTAAAAGTCTCGCACCACTTCTCCACGAGCAAGTTGATTGCCGTTAACGCTGATGTAAATCATGACAGCAATACCGTCTTTGACGCGTCGTTGGGCAATCCCAGCAAACTTTTGACCGCCAATACTTAAATCATAAGTACCGGGACAATAGGATGTAGTAATTTCAAAGGCGTCAATCTCTTTCTCCGGAAAACTCTGACGGAGCCAAGCCCACATTAATTCATAAGCCGCATCGATACTTAATTTGTGTTCAGAATTATTTGGTAAAATAAGTGAAACATTTAAAATACCCGAATCGGCAATCACCCCTAAACCGCCGGCATTGCGAACGACTACAGAATAATCGTTTTCTTGCAGAGAAGTGATGCCTTCTTTTAGATGTGGTACACGGGTATCTTTCATGCCAAGAATCATTGCTTGATCCAATTGCCAGAAATGAATGATTGGTTGGTGCTGCATTCCTGAAAAAGTAGTTAAAACATCGGTCAAGGCAAAAGGTAAAAAATAGTCACTGTTTGTTAAACAACCTGAATCAAGGAGCATAAATGATTCGGTGTGAAGGGGAAAAGTTGTGCTCATAAAAAACGTCCTGTCTATTTATAATTACGTCATTTAATACGTTTATTTTCTTACTCTCTCTTATATTATATACAAAAAACGCAAAAAAGCATGTTATATAAACGAATTCTGAAGGAATTCTCTAAAATAGTAAACGGTTTTCTTATTAAATAGATGAAACAAATGCTTGCAACCCGTGAAAAGAGCTTATACAATAAGAAAAGGTACATAAACAAGGAAAAATTGACTTTAGTTGACAAATATATTGAAAAAGTCAACAATAAGAAAGTTATATTTTGGAAAAGGAGTGACCATTATGGATTTATCAACAGGCGTTCCTGTATCGATTCAACTAAAAACGATTGTCCAACAAGGCAACGAACAAAAAGATTTTTTCTTTGACTTAGAAGGTCAATTAGTAAAAATGGGTGATACATTATACATTCGTTACAAAGAAGAATTATTAGAGGATACAGAACCAACCCCCGTAACCATTAAAATTGAACCAGACGGGCATGTTCAGCTGATTCGTGCCGGCGAATTACGGATGCGTTTAAGATTTGGCTATCAGGAAAAATTAGATACAAGTTATCGAACCCCTTATGGCTTGCTACAGATTAGTACGTTTACACATAATTTGCGTGTTAGTTTAAAAGATCAACCAATGTCTGGTAAGATTTTAGTTGATTATGATTTATACTCTCAAACAGAGCGAATCGGAGAATATCATTTAGAATTAGAATTTACTGCATAAATATTGCAGAATAGAATTGATTTTTTTTCAATGTTTTTGTATGATAAGGAGTAGACTGTGAAAGGACGTGTACCTCTTGGAAATTAATGTATTTGAAGGGTTAAACAAAAAAGAATTATCCATGATTGAAGTAGCACACGCTATTTTAGAACAACATGCAGATGTAATGGATTTTTCTGATTTAGTTAACCAAATCCAAAATTATCTTAGCAAGTCTGATAGTGAAATTCGTGACCAATTAGCACAATTTTATACAGATTTAAACATCGACGGTAGCTTTATCTCATTGGGAGACAATCGTTGGGGCTTACGTTCATGGTATCCAATCGATTCAATCGATGAAGAAGTTACACATGGCTTGGAAGAAGACGAAGAAGATGCACCACGTCGTAGAAAACGTAAAAAAGTAAATGCCTTCATCACTAATCCAAACGATGAAGATGTAATTGACTATAACGATGACGATCCAGAAGATGCTGAATTAACAAATGATGATGAAGAAGACATCTTGTACGATGATGAAGAAGATGAAGATGAAGAAATCAAAGCATACAACTCTGACTTACAAGAGATTGGTGCAGATTCAGACGATGATGAAGAAGACATTCCGCAAATCGAAGAAGATTTAACGATCATTGATGACGATGATGTTGAAGATGAAGACGATTTTGATGACGAATATTCTGAAGAGTAAGAAACCAAAAAGCTTGATTCCTAAGAAGGAGTCAAGCTTTTTAGTTGAATGCCCAAGAAAAATGAGAAAATAGAAAAAATTATTTTCTTGAATAGAAGTACTTGACCTGATGTCCGTTTGCTTGTATTATACTACTTGGGCACCTTTAAGAAGGTCAGAAGTTTGAACGAACTTACAAGCTCCCTATTCGTAATGGATAGGGAGCTTTTCTATTTTTGTTTCTTTTTTATTTGGAGAAACGTAAGAGTCTCAAAGTTGTTTTACTTCTCTCTACAAAATATTATCAAAGAAAGGGTTTTTAACTATTATGACAAAATACATCTTTGTTACAGGTGGCGTGGTTTCTTCTATCGGAAAAGGGATTGTCGCAGCATCTTTAGGACGATTATTAAAAAATCGTGGATTAAAAGTAACGATTCAAAAATTCGATCCATATATTAATGTGGATCCGGGGACAATGAGTCCTTACCAACATGGAGAGGTTTTTGTCACAGATGATGGTGCCGAAACAGATTTGGACTTAGGTCACTATGAACGTTTTATTGATATTAACTTAAATAAATACTCAAACGTAACCACTGGGAAAATTTATTCAGAAGTCTTACGTAAAGAACGTAAAGGGGAATACTTAGGTGCAACAGTGCAAGTTATTCCACACATTACCAATGAAATCAAAGAAAAAATCATGCGTGCAGCGAAAATGACGGATGCCGATGTGATTATCACAGAAGTAGGTGGTACTGTCGGCGACATCGAATCATTACCTTTCCTAGAAGCATTGCGTCAAATGAAAGCTGATATGGGTAGTGACAATGTAATGTACATCCATACAACCTTGATTCCTTACTTAAAAGCGGCTGGCGAAATGAAAACTAAACCAACACAACATAGTGTCAAAGAATTAAGAAGTTTAGGGATTCAACCAAATATTTTAGTGGTCCGTACGGAATTACCTGTTTCTCAAAACACTAAAAACAAATTAGCACAATTCTGTGATGTTAATCCGGAAGCGGTAATTGAATCTCGTGATGTTGAAACGTTATACTCCATTCCATTAGCACTTCAAGCACAAAACATGGATCAAATTGTTTGTGATCATTTAAAATTGGATGCACCGGCTGCAGACATGACTGAGTGGCGTGCATTAGAAGAAAAAGTTCTTAACTTGAAAAAGAAAACAAAAATTGCGCTGGTTGGTAAATATGTTGAATTACCAGATGCCTATATTTCTGTTGTAGAAGCATTAAAACATGCTGGGTTTGATTTTGATTCAGATATCGAAATTGATTGGGTTGATTCACAAGAATTAACTGCTGAAAATGTCGCTGAAAGAATTGGTTCAGCAGATGGTATTTTGGTTCCTGGTGGTTTTGGTGATCGTGGAATTGAAGGAAAAATTGAAGCGATTCGTTTTGCTCGCGAAAATGACGTACCATTCCTTGGCATTTGCTTAGGTATGCAAATGGCCTGTGTAGAATTTGGTCGTAACGTTGTGGGCTTAGAAGATGCTGGTTCTGCAGAAACTAATCCTGACGTGACAAATAACATTATTGATTTAATGGCAGATCAAGAAAACATCGAGAATTTAGGTGGCACACTACGTTTAGGTTTATATCCATGTAAATTGAAAAAAGGAACGAAAACTGCGGCAGCATACGGAAATGAAGATGTTGTCCAAGAACGTCACCGTCATCGTTATGAATTTAACAACAAATATCGTCAATTATTTGAAGAAAATGGCTTAGTTTTCTCTGGAGTTTCACCAGATAATCGTTTAGTTGAGATTGTTGAAATTCCTGAAAAACAATTCTTTGTGGCTTGTCAATTCCACCCAGAATTAATTTCTCGTCCAAATCGCCCACAACGCTTAATCAAAGGATTTGTTGGTGCAGCTTTGGCAAATAAAGAAAGTAAATAAGCAAAAATGGACGAAGTGATTCAGTTCACTTCGTCCATTTTTAATCTAAAAAAGTACGGGGCTCATCATGAGCCCCGTACTTTTTATGCTGCTTTATTTTCATCTGGTTTAGAACTACTTTCAGGTGGTTGCGGC
>OAWH01000229.1_pt1 | contig 9612 bp, 5 predicted proteins | sample 1476611 | NCBI WGS metagenome assembly OAWH01 (sample SAMEA2580164, study PRJEB22360) | human gut metagenome | biome: human gut; feature: human-associated habitat; material: faeces | place: Denmark | collected 2008/2010
CAGCTTAATCTTCTATGATAAAATTTTTTCCTATCTCTTTTTATTCGAGCTTGTACTGCGAATATATACCTATCGCCTCGCTTTCTTTAAAAGCGGGTGGAATATTTTTGACTTTATCATCATTGTTTCCAGCTCTCTTATTTTAGAAAGTGAAATCTTTTTCGTTTTTCGTGCTTTTCGCATTGTGGAAGTACTTCGCCTTATTTCCATCATTCCCAAAATGCGAATGGTGTCTCAAGCCTTATTTAAAACTCTACCTTCCATGCTAGGAATTTGCATTTTATTGCTCAACCTGTATTACGTATATGCCATTATTGTCACCTATCTTTATGGCAAAGACTTCCCACATTGGTTCGGCTCCATTGGCGATAGTTTCTATACACTCTTTCAAATAATGACGTTTGAAAGCTGGTCAATGGGCATTGTTCGCCCTGTAATGGAGGTTCACCCTCACGCTTGGATTATTTTTGTGAGCTTCCTATTGATTGCTAGTTACATTATCTTAAATATTGCTATTGGTGTTATTGTGGACTGCGTAGGGGAAATTCGCGTTAAAGAAGAGAAAGATGGAGAAGCAGTATTATTAAACAAAATGCAATCACTTGAGCAAGAAATTATCGAACTTAAACAATTATTAAAAATAAAAATTACCAACGACAAAACCTGACGTACTTTTTTGAGAAAGATGTGTTAATTTATCGCCATTGACAACCAACAACGAACCCAAATGAAAAGAAGTCAACAACTGGCACAACGCCTAAGTCAAATTTTAGCCCGCTTAAATCAAGGTGAACGCCTTGATATAACTTTGCTTGCCGATGAATTTGGCTTATCGATCCGCACCCTCCAACGCGATATTAACGAACGCCTCAATTTCCTTGAATGGGAAGAAAAGGGCGGTCGTTTTTACAAAATAAATCAACAAAAATCCGGTTTCCTGACCGAAGAAGATATTAACCGCTTCGCCTTATTCGCAAGCATTGCCGATTTATTCCCCAAAATAGATCGCGAGTTTTACCAAGAAAAACTCACCCAAAGCGTGCAAGTTAAAGGCTTTCAATATGAAGATATTAGTGGCAAAGAAAAAGAATTTGACGCACTAAATAATGCTATTAAAGAAAATTTAAACATTAGTTTTAAATACACTAAAAACAGTACACAAGAAACCAAATATTATCAAATCTCACCTTATAGTTTATTAAATAAAAACGGCATCTGGTATTTAATCGGCACAGAAAATAATAAACAAAAAACTTTCTGTTTTACCCAAATTCACGATCTTCTTGTATTAAAAGAGCGGTTCATTCCGAATGAAAATTTACAAAACGAAATCCGCCAAAGCGATAGCCTCTACCACGGAAACCAACTTGCAGAAATTATTATTAAAGTAGAAAGCACCGTCAGCCATTATTTCTTACGTCGAAATTTACTGCCTAACCAAAAATTGGTGCATAAATTAGACGACGGCGGCTTGTTACTTTCTTGTGAAAATGTGAATGAGCAGGAAATTGTGCCGTTAGTGCAGTATTGGATCCCGTATTTGACGGTGATTAGTCCGGCAGAAATTCAAATAAAAGTGGAAGATAATTTGAAAAATTATCTTTTTAATCAATCTAAAAATTAGGTTATATATTGAGGTTACTTATATTATGCAAAAAAATTTATTTGAGGTAATTGTTGTTGCCACAATGAGTGCGGGTAAATCCACTGTAATTAATGCACTTATTGGAAAAGAATTACTACATTCTGCCAATGAGGCTACAACAGCAACCATTACTCGTATTCATGATAAGGATGATTTACCTTTCTTTTCAGGTAATGCATATGGCTATAAGTCAGAACTTATTGCAGAAGCCCATAATATTGATGCACAAACATTAAGAGAATGGAATGCAAACCCTAAAATTAAGATGATTGATTTGATGGGAGATATTGAGGCGTTATATAACGATGAAGCTGAATTAGTTATTTATGACACACCGGGTCCTAATAACAGCCAAGATGATAATCACGAAGCATTAACTATGGAAGTGATCAACGATGGTGATTATGGATTAATTTTATATGTTTTAAACGCTACTCAATTAGGTGTAAATGACGATAGAAGCTTGTTAGAAAAAATCAAAGAAGCATTAGAGAAAGATCCAAATAAAGAAATTCTTTTCCTATTAAATAAAGCAGACTGTCTTGATGAAGAAAAAGGAGAACGTCTGGATCAAGTTGTAATAAGAACCAAAAAGTATTTAACTGAAGTTGGATTTAATAATCCAAACCGCAGCAAACTATGCGCTTGTATTACAAAAAATGCTAAACAAGGCGCTACTCACTCGCTCTGAAAGAGCTGAATTGCGTATTGCGCTAGATAGCTTAAATACAAATTTAATTGTTACCTCAACGATCGAAACAGAACAAAAGTTAAAAATCTTAAACAATATTAAAAAAACAAAAGCAGAGGGAAAAGTAAAAACGGCAAACGGAAATACAATTACTAGACAACGTTTAGAAAGAGCTTTAATGAAATCAGGTTTTGGTGTGGTGAATTATTTATTACAAAAACGTTTGGCGGCGATTAATTCCAAAATGTGTATAAAAAGTCTTTTTTTCGTTAAATAGAGAAAAAACTATGATTAATATTAGCATAAAACACAATCCATTCACGGTTGAAACAACATTTTTAGTTAATGGGATACAACCTAATATCCGTGCCTTTTCAGAATTTTCATCGCAACGTTTCCAGCAATGGATTGAGCGTTTATTTGATGAGCTTAATGAACATTTTAATGGCGCAAAAGGTTTTTCTGTTGAATTTCAAGGCGTAGAATCTGATTATTTAGATTTAGTGGCAGCTGCAGAAGAGGCGAAAGCTAAAGGAATGAATATTCACCTTGCTAGGTTTACACAAGCTGAAAACGCGGATACGCGTTTAGCTAAAATCCAAAATTTAGTAGATGAGGCCATTAATCATCCATTATTAAAAAATAAAATTAATGAAAATCCGAGAGTAATTGAAGATTTAGAGGCATCTTTTAATAAAGAATTTGATATTTATGTTGCCGGGACAATGTCATCAGGCAAATCAACTCTCATTAATGCAATGTTAGGTGCCGACTTATTGCCGGCAGCCAATGAAGCAACAACAGCAACTATCGCCAAAATTTATGATACCGATATGCCAATTGGAGAGTTCGTTGGTCAGCGTTTTAATTTTAATCACGAATGTGTTGATCCTGCACAACCTGTTACATTGGAAACTTTACAAGATTGGAACAAACGCGAAGATACCTTAGTGATTGAGATCGAAGGTAATGTGTCTGGCATGGCAAAACGTGATGAAGTGCGTTTAGTATTAAGTGATACTCCGGGGCCAAATAACAGCCAAACGGATGAACACTTAAATACCACAATGAAACATATGAAAGATACAAAGAAAAATCCTCTTATTCTTTATATCTTAAATGCGACTCAATTAGGTATTAATGATGATAAAAATACCCTGCAAATGATTTCAGAAATTGTGAAATCCGGTGGTAAACAAAGTAAAGACCGTTTTATTTTTGTAGTCAATAAAATGGATATGTTCGATCCTGACAGTCCTAAAAAAAGTGAAGATATTAATAATGTTTTAAAAAATGTTCGTAATTATTTAGAGAATAACGGCATTGAAAACCTAAATATCTATCCTGTTTCTGCAAATTTAACTCGCTTATTGCGTAAATATGCGGTGAATCCAGATTCATTAAGTCGCTCAGAGCGCAATGCTTTACGCAGTATGGAAGAACTCTTTAATGAAGAGCCAACAATGGATATGCTTCAATATATGAATTTAACAAAAACTGTTAAAGAAAAATTAGAAAATGGGAAATATTCACTTGTTGAAAAACGTAGCGGATTGCCGGCAGTAGAAAAAGTCATTGATACTTATATTGAAAAATATAATTTGTCTGAACGTGTTTTACGCGCTTATCGAGCGTTAGATAACTTGATTAGAGAATGTAGTAATGAAGCTGAACTTGTCAAAAGTTTAGATATTAGCGAAAAAGAAAGCGTTGAATTACAAAAACAAATTCAACAAATTGAAAAAGTGAAATCAGACTCATCAAAAACGGGACATTATATTCAGAAATTGAAAAAAGAAGGCGTTCCATTGCCTGAGGATATTGTTAAACAAGCAAATGAAATTGAAATGAGTATAAATAAAAAAATACGCGATTTCTCCGAATCATTTACAGGTTCCGTCGATCCATTAACAGCACAACGAAAACTTAACTTGATGAAAGATGATGTAGGTTTTGCCTATAAAAATGTAACAACAAGTTACGACTGCATTCTTGATAATGTAGATAGAGATATGAAAAAAGCATTGGATGAGGAATATAAAAAGCACGTGAAAGGGATCTTTGCTGATGCGGAAGATTCAAATTCTGCTAATTTACCTCAGTTACAGCATATGCGCGTTCAAATTGAAAAAGCCTTTATCAAAGATCTTGATGATGAAGAAATTGATGTTGAACAGGTTTATTCTCATACAGAAAAAGTGCAAGTGGGCACGAAGAAAGTTCGTGTTGGTACAGAGCGAGTTAAAACAGGAACTCAACGAGTTAAAACTGGTACAGAAAGAGTGAAAACCGGGACTAAACGAGTAAAAGTAGGAGAGCGCAGTACATCTTCTTGGTGGAATCCATTTAGCTGGGGTGATACCGAAAATATTTATGAAGATCGCGATGTTTTTGAAGAAAGAGATGTTTTTGAAAATAGAGATATTTTTGAAGAACGTGATGTATTCGAAGATCGTGAGGTTTATGAAGATAAAGCAGTCATGAAAGATGTTCATAAAGTAAATTTAGCGAAGTTATGGGAAAAACGAGGAAAAGAAATCGTTATTCAATTTAACCAATTAACTTCCGCAGCAACAAAACGTGTAGATGAACACCAAAAACAACTAGTGGATAAATACATTGGCTTTATGGAAGAACAATTTAATCCTCGCGTTGATGCCATTATCAATGATCTAAAAGGAAAATTGGAAAAACAAGATGAATTAAAAGCTGAAATAGAAAAAGCTAAACGCAATCTTAATGAAATTGATGCTTTTAAAGCAAAAGTAAGCCACGTAATCCATCTTTAAGAGAATAAATTATGACAACACTTAACTCAGTGCTTCCGCAGAATTTTGCGGAAGCATTAAATAAAAATGATATTTCACTTGTTCGTGCAATGTTAATTGCTGAATTAAATGATAGTAACGTGAATATTGATGATGTGCTTAATATTATTGCGCATATTGAAAATAGCACAATGACTTTATTTGATGGCTATAATGTTTCGCCTTTTTTCCAAGCGATTGATGAAAATACGGCGAATTGGACTAAAGATTATTTTGCGATGCAATTAGTTTATCTTAATAAAAACTTTTCTCGCGAACGTCTTTTGCATTTAGCCAATGTGCATCGTGTGTTATTTGCATCTGCGCCTTCAAAACAAGCCGTGGAACAATTAACTATTGAGAATGTGAAACCTGTTTCAGAACAAATTAATAACACGATATCTAATTCTGTGGATGTTTCAAATAAAGTGCTTGCTCAATATGATGCACCACAACAATTAGCTGACCTTATTCAAAAAGGCGATTTGGATCAAGCTCGCGCAATATTGATTGCTGACTTGAATGATAGCAAATTAAATGCTCAAGATGTGCTACAGATGGGAATGTATGCCGAATCGCAAAATAAAGCTATTTTTGAAGATTATAAAATCTCTGCATTCGCCAAAGAAATTGATGAAAATACAGCAAATTGGAATGTCGATTATTTCTCAATGCAACTTGTATATTTGAATAAAAACTTTTCTCGTGAGCGTTTCTTGCATTTAGTAAATGTAAACCAAGCATTATTTGCAAAAGCAGAACAAAAACAATCTGAAAAACAACTGCACTTTGAACCTGAAATTGTCGTTGAACAACAAATTGAAGAGCCAAAAGTTCATCAAGTTGAAGAACTTTTTGTACACCACTCAGAAGAACCTACTGAAAGCCGAGTGGAAGAAGTTGTTGAGCCAACCACTTATTCTTCAACAACCTCAAGCAAAACCCAGTATCATACAGAATATGAACCGAAATCCAATTCTCAAACTGATGAAGAGGATACATCACGCACTTCCTATCGTGATGAGCCAGATCAAAGTTATAGTGTATGGAAAACCGCACTTAAAATCGGTGGGGCGGTTGCCGCTATCGTTATTGGGTTAATTGCAATTTTTAAATAAGGAAATAAGATGGGAACACAGGTAATTTCAGCTGTTGAGGCCAATCAAGTTCGTGAAAATGCACTTTCTACATTATTAAGTGGGAGTCAGTTATTAAATAAAAGCTATCTGGCTGAATTAGGGCAATTTTCTCTTGAAAATACCAATACCCAATTAAACCGTGCGGCGGATGTACGTATTTTTCATGTTTCACGAATTGTGCTTGAAAATAAACAATCAGTGCTTGAAAGTGCCACTGCAGCTTATACTGCGTTAGGTACAGCAGGGTATTCTGTTTTTTTCTTGCTAAAAAGTGATGGGCGAGAAACCAAACTTTATATTGGTACTCGTGGCGAGCCAAATCAATCACTCGGCAAAAATGCAGGTGAATTACTTGAACAGGTTATTAATGGGCATTTTTCAGGTAGTCTCTTAGCAAATCAGGATTACCAAAAAGTTAATCAACTACTTGAGGGATTAGAAAATAATGCTCAAGCAATTACTGCTGTAACCGGCGTTCCCTCTCTTTCTCTTGATGATAAAGCCCATTTTATGCAGGGCTTGGAACATTTTATTGATGCAGCTGAAGGCAAAGCCTATCAAGCTCTAATTATTGCTGAACCAGTTTCGCCAAAGCAATTAGAAATGATAAAAACTGGTTATGAGCAAGTATCAACTCAGCTTTCTCCTCTATTAAAACAAACATTAAGTTTTGGTCAAAATGAAACTGAAAGTGTGAGCTTGTCATTAAGCCAAGGATTGAGCCAATCACTTGGAACAAGCCTTGGTTTAACAGAAACAAAAGGGATCACTTTTGGACAAACCGAAACAACAGGAACAACGTTAGGTTTAACCGAAACGAAAGGTACTAATGAGACACTGACTGATTCACAAAGTACAACGACTGGCACAAGCGACAGTCATTCAAAATCATTTAGTTCTTCTTATTCAAAAACAGAAGGGCGTTCATCCTCTAGTGGAAGAGGGATGTTAGCAACGATTGGTGGAGCAATTGCAGGCGGTGCAGTAGGATTTTTAGCTGGAGGCCCTATGGGCGCAACGGTGGGTATTGGAATGGGAGCAAACCTTGGTGGTGCTGTTTTAGGAGAACAAAAATCATCAAGTGAAACAGAAACCACTACAAGAGGCACAACAGATACGCACACAAAGAGCTTTTCTGAAACAAGCAGTTTTAGCCGAGCAAAAGGTACAAATGAAAGCCATTCATTTAGTAATTCACGTTCACAAACGAGTGCGACTTCGGCTACTCAATCTTACACAGGTGCAGTTGCTTCAACGCAAACCCATACGGACACGACTTCACTCACCCAAGCTCAAACAGATGGTCGAACATTGGGTTTAAGCCGCCAATTAACATTGGAAAGCACAGATAAACATATTGAGCAATTATTAAAACGAGTCGATCATCAGTTAGAACGAGTGGAAGAAGCACGTCAATATGGTGCGTGGAATACAGCTGCTTATTTTATTAGCGAAAGTCAGGCTTCATCAGAAGCTTTAGCCAGCATTTTCTTAGGGCTAATTCGTGGTATAAATTCAAGCAGTGAAGATTTTAGCTTAACCACTTGGGCGGATTCGACTAATCGTCGTAAAAAAGAAAAAGTAGTAGGCTGGTTACAACAACTTTCCCACCCTCGCTTATATAACGAAGAATATGAAAAGCTCAATATTCCTTACTTAACACCAGCGACCTTGGTTTCCACCAAAGAAATGGCGATTCAACTCGGTCTCCCACGCCGCTCCACATCCGCCGTTACCGTCATCGAAACTCAAGCCTTTGGGCGTAAGGTGCAGAGGGCGGATCACATAGCGGAGACTGCGGAGCGGGCGATTCATTTGGGCAATGTGTATCATTTATGGAATGAGATGAAACATAATACAATTAAACTTAGCTTAGAGCAATTCACTTCTCATGTGTTTATCTCAGGCTCTACCGGTTCTGGAAAAAGTAACACCGTTTACCAACTATTAGATCAATTACATCAAAATGATGTGAACTTTATGGTGATTGAACCAGCAAAAGGTGAATATAAAAATGTTTTTGGGCACCGTGAAGATGTGTTGGTATTAGGCACAAATCCGCTCCAAGCTCAAATGCTTAAAATCAATCCGTTTAAATTCCCAGAGGGGATACACGTTTTAGAACATATTGATCGTTTGGTGGAGATCTTCAATGTTTGCTGGCCGATGTATGCAGCAATGCCTGCGGTATTGAAAGATGCAATGTTAGAGGCCTATAAAACAAGCGGTTGGGATTTGGATACATCTTGTAATCTGTTTGGTAAAGCATTATTCCCAACCTTTACAGATTTACTCACTCAATTAGAAAAAGTGATTCAGCAATCAGCATTCTCAGAGGAAGTAAAAAGTAACTATATTGGTTCATTAGTGACACGTGTGAAATCACTCACTAATGGTTTAAATGGTCAAATTTTTGCTTCAAATGAAATTGATAATGCACAGTTATTTGATAGCAATGTGATTGTAGATTTAAGCCGTATAGGCTCACAAGAAACCAAATCGCTCATTATGGGGATTTTAGTAATGCGTTTGAGCGAACATCGTATGTCGGATGCTACTGGGATGAACCAACCACTCAAACACGTTACTGTATTAGAGGAAGCGCATAATATTTTGAAACGTACTTCTACAGAACAAAGCTCAGAAGGTTCAAACGTAGCAGGTAAGGCAGTGGAAATGTTATCTAATGCGATTGCCGAAATGCGGACTTATGGAGAGGGCTTTATTATTGCAGATCAGTCACCAAGTGCAGTAGATATTTCAGCTATTCGTAACACCAACACCAAAATTATTATGCGTTTGCCAGATGAAACAGATCGTCGTTTAGTGGGTAAAGCTGCTGGAGTGACGGATGAGCAGTTAGAAGAAATCGCAAAATTACCAAAAGGTGTGGCAGTGGTGTATCAAAACGATTGGTTAGAGCCAGTACTTTGTAAAATTCATCACTTTGGTGAGGAAGAAAAGCCGTATCAATATGAGCCGCAAAATCAGCCAAGTGATGAGAAAAAAGCATTTCATCAACATATTGCAGATTTGTTATTTAGCCAAAAGACGAAAAAACAGCTAGATTTGGTGGAAATTTCTAAAAGTATTGAGCAGTCAAAACTAGGTGTAGAGTATAAAAATTACTTTTTAGAGGTCGTTAGTCGTCTTGCTCAAAATACAATTCCGCCAATTTTGGAAAAAGATGATACTTATTTGGTTGATCTTTATCAACGGATCATTCAGCAACAAATAGAATTGGTTCAAAAAGATTTATCTGTTGAGTTACAACAGCATTTAGCTAACATTAGCTAGGGAACTATTATGTTAGAAAATTTTAAGCCTTCG
>OAWH01000235.1_pt1 | contig 9191 bp, 5 predicted proteins | sample 1476611 | NCBI WGS metagenome assembly OAWH01 (sample SAMEA2580164, study PRJEB22360) | human gut metagenome | biome: human gut; feature: human-associated habitat; material: faeces | place: Denmark | collected 2008/2010
GAGAAATAGCTAATTGCTTACATAAACGATCTTTTCGTTCAGAAAATGAATATTGTTGCTCTAACTTTCTAATAATCGCTAATTTTAAATTTTCCCGATCATCTAATAACAAGAATTCCATTTAAACTCTCCTTGTTCCATACAAAAGTGAGCCTGACAGGAAGCTTAAAGTGGTGCCAAATTGAGAGGACCCACTTGCCGCTCCTCCAGTAATTTCCACTGGGGCTATCGTATCTATTTTTTTCAACAACTCATCATTTAACAGCACCTTTTTATTTACTCGTTCCTGTTCAATTTTATTTTTCTTTTTCTCCTGTTTTGTTTGTTGCTCCTTGTCCTGTCTCGAGGCAATAATTGGTCTTTCTGGGCCAATCATTGCTTGACTATAAGGAAGCTCTGCAAGCATATTCCCCTCTGCAGCAAAATTAGTAGGGTTGACATACACCTTCGCAATAGAAAGGTATGACTCGTAACGGAAGGTTACAAAATAAAGGCCTACTTTTTGAGTATTTACATTATTTTCTATAATTACATTTTCTAAATTTAAAGGGCGACCCTCTTTATCTTTTAGAAAAACGACATTGTCTAATGGTGACCATGCTTGATTAACTCCTAAAAACGTGTCTTTTAATTTAAGTTCCGTTTGATTTTCTTTGACCGTAATGGTTGCTGTTTCAATTTTGCCATCCACTTCATAAGTCACGGTGTATTTGCCTGGTGTTGTCGCTTCGTTTGCATAGCTATTCACTGAAGCAATCAACATTCCTGAAGAAAGAAATAAGGCTGTGCCGATACTACCATAATAAATAGTTCGCTGGTTCATCTCGTTTATTATTCCTCCAAACTATTTCATAAAAATAACTATCTTAACAGAAAAACCTGCTAATAGGTGTTCTTAAAATAAAAGTCACTTGTAAAACTTCCTATTTTCCAAGGAAACAGCTACCCTCATTCATGCACTTATTCATCTTTTAAGCGTGGAACAAAAGTTACTTTAAACTTTTGCCCCACGCTCATTTAATTATTTTCGTTTCTTCTTGATGACTATACCACTAATAATCACAATAAGTAACACAACAAGTCCTAGCACACGATATAGACCATTAGTTTGTTCTCCCGTTTTTGGATAACGTCCTTGCTTGTCAGGTTTCACAATATGTGTGACATACTGACTACGTTTTATCGTGGTTTGATTCGTTGAGGAACTAGTCTGGTTGTTCTCATTTTTATCTGGTAGTGGTGTAGGATTACGATCAATCACATGAACAGTTGCTACTGTCGTCAATTGACGAGGTGTCTCGTTTGAAAACATTGAGAAAAGTCGTGACTGCACAGCTGGTTTGGTTTCATTAACTGGCTCAGTGGTATAGGAAATCTGGTACTCTCCTGTTTTCTTTGTATCAACTTCCCCTTTTACTTGAACCTTATCAAAGGATATAGCATGACCGTCACGATCTGTCGCTGAAACGAAATTATCTTCTGGTTTCCACGAATCACCAACATAAATAGTTGTATCTTTAACCTCTAACTTAGATTGGTCGGGTTTGACGGTCACATGGGCTGTTTCTTCTTTACCTTCGTAACTGTATACGATTGGATAAACGCCTGCTTTGCTAGTATCAACTTGACCTGAAACAGTGATTTTTTCGAATGGGACATCTTGACCTGTTTTATCTGTTGCTGAAACAAAGTTCTCTTCTGGTTTCCATGAATCGCCGACATAAATCGTTGTATCCTTGACTTGTAAACGACTATCATCACGGACATGAACGATTGCTTTCGCTTCTTTTGTGCCATTTTTATAGACAATTTCATAATCGCCTATTTTATCAACATTCACTGTTCCCTGAACATCAATTTTTTCAAACGGAACGTCTTGACCTGTTTTGTCTGTCGCTGAAACGAAATTATCTTCTGGTTTCCACGAATCACCAACATAAATCGTTGTATCTTTAACCTCTAACTTAGATTGGTCGGGTTTGACGGTCACATGGGCTGTTTCTTCTTTACCTTCGTAACTGTATACGATTGGATAAACGCCTGCTTTGCTAGTATCAACTTGACCTGAAACAGTGATTTTTTCGAATGGGACATCTTGACCTGTTTTATCTGTTGCTGAAACAAAGTTCTCTTCTGGTTTCCATGAATCGCCGACATAAATCGTTGTATCCTTGACTTGTAAACGACTATCATCACGGACATGAACGATTGCTTTCGCTTCTTTTGTGCCATTTTTATAGACAATTTCATAATCGCCTATTTTATCAACATTCACTGTTCCCTGAACGTCAATTTTTTCAAACGGGACATCTTGACCTGTTTTGTCTGTTGCTGAAACGAAATTATCTTCAGGTTTCCATTTATCGCCGACATAAATCGTTGTATCTTTGACCTCTAACTTAGACTGGTCGGCTTTGACGGTCACATTAGCTGTTTCTTCTTTACCTTCGTAACTGTATACGATTGGATAAACGCCTGCTTTGCTAGTATCAACTTGACCTGAAACAGTGATTTTTTCGAAGGGAACGTCTTGACCTGTTTTATCTGTCGCGGAAACGAAGTTATCTTCTGCTTCCCATTTATCACCCACATAAATTGTTGTATCTTTGACTTGTAAACGACTGTGATCAATTGTTTTAGTTAATGGAATTTTTAGTTGATTGTCTCCTTTGACCAGCTTAATGGCTTTTCCTGTCAAATACTCTTCATCCACGGAATATTCCTGCGGTACATTCGTTACTCGCAAAGTATAATCACCTGTCATGATGGCATCAAAGGAGTATTGACCTTTTTCATCTGTTGTAAATTCGGTTGCTGTATGCGTGACATTATCAATTAGTTCAAAAGAAACCTTCGCAATTGCTTGGTTTTCATCCTCTATGTTATGCGTATAGAATGTGGCAGTTGCTAAATAAACAATGCCTTCCGCATCGCCTTCTGAGAATTTCAATGTGATTGGTGCAGTGGTGACTTTTTTCTTGCTAGCAGACATCTGGTTCAATGTTTCAGAGTCGATTGTTGTTTCTGTATAGATTTGGCCAGCGTTTGCAGAGACAGTATTGTATTCAATCGTAATGTTTTCTGTCAATGTATAGTCTTTAAAAATGACTTTCGCACCGTTTGTAGTCTTCTCTAATGAATAAGCATCTTCTGGCACGCCTTTCACGGTAATAGAATTCAAATCGATTTGAGCATTGGTTGTGCCTTTTGGTGTTAATTCAATCGTTGGATTTTTCACGCGATGTGTTTTATTATCAATATTTTTTGTTGTTACTGTCGTTTTTGTTACATTTTTTAATGTTGGATTCGCCGCTTGTGTTGCACTCAAAATGTCTAACGCTTCATTTTGAACAGAAACCGTAGCAGACCCTTCATTATTATTCGATTGTGGTTCTTTCGCTGTCCCTGTTATATAAAGAGTTGGCACGTCGATCCAGCCATTGGCATTTTTATACTCAATAATGTAACGTTTGTTGGTTTTTCCAAAATCAAACGTGTAACTATTGGTATTTTCGTCAAAAGTAATCGTTGGGTATCCAGGACTGTCTGGTGACATTGGTTTATCAAAATAATAGCCACGATCCCAGTATTGTGGATAAATTGAATCTACCTGATTGTTTGAAACATCATAAATGTCAAAAAGAACATCGGCGCCAGTTGGAATTTTTGTACGGACGCTTAGTGAGTCAAAAGAATCATTTCGTGCATTGACAAGGAATTGATTTTTACTACTTTGAAGTGTTCGTTCAGAACCACGCTTACTATTAGTAGTTACTGTCGTATCAACTGGAGTTAAACCTTCAGCACTCATTGTTATCGGTATCGTATCGACTGGGATACTTTTATCTTTTGGCAAACTATCGGGCACATAATTAAAACCAATTGGAATTTGGATTTCGTTGGTTATTGGCGTAGTGAACTTAATAACTGAACCATCTGACGTTGGCGTTACTGTATAATCCGTTCCTAACTTGTAATAAAAATAAATTTCTTTTGTAGCTCGTAATGAAAGATAATTAGGATGCTTTACTTTAATTTCTAAATTTTGAATCGGTGTCTCTTTGCTTCCCATAACTGAGACAGTTGTTCTTGATGAATAGGCACCATTTTGATCATAATTACCCCAAGCAGTTTCAGCATTCAAAGGATTAACAACACTAATTGGTTCAATATATTGATCGGATACTAATTGAATGGCTTTATTGGGACCAATTACAGGTGTACTTAATGATAGATTAATGTCCTTCTTGTCAAAATCCATTGTTAAATCAGAAATATTTATTCTTAAATAGCTATCTTTTGTGGCCGTTAAGGTAAGCTTGCCACCTTCAGTTTTAATATCAAAATAGTCTTCCAATTTTACATTTTCATATAAAGGACCATACGCCGTAAATTTAGGATTCTTAATTTCTTGACCATTTGTACTCTCTAATACGATTTGTTGACCCACTTTTGTTTCTGTTAACGTGCCATAAATTGTTACATAATATTTCCCTTTGCTTTGAAAACTGATATAGGACATACTACGCATTTCACGATCAGCAATTACTTTACTTGTTTGACTAGTCTTAGCAGTAAAATCGGTTGTTTGTTTAGTTCCTGTCGTACTTTTCAAAGAAATTGAACCAATTTTTGTGGTTGGATACTGCTGCGAATATAAGTAGTTATAGTCCGAAGCACTCTCTAAATAAATTGTCCGATTAATCGATAAGGAATAGGCTTTTTGTTGATTCATGTTTGGAACAGTTACAGCAATCCGCCCGAGTGAATTATCGCTTAATGTATAATCTTTGCCAGGTGTTAACAAGGTTTGCGTTTCTGGTAAAATTTGACCATTAATGTCGACATCGTAACTGAAAACTTGAGGTTCCAAGTTATCTTGTTTTCCAAAGACAGCGCCTGGCGTCTCTGTTGTCAATAATTCTAATGTTTGATTGCCAGTTAACGTCCGGTCTAAATTATAAAAAATTTCGCCATCTAACCCCGTCGTTCTGGTTCGTTCGTTATATTGAATTGGTTCCACTTGTTCATATAAATCAAACGAGTAGGTTTTTTTATTTTTTCCTGGAGTTTCAATTTTGATTAATGGTTCCGCCTCTGTTGTTAGATAACTTTTTAATTCTACTTTAAAGGAAGTATCTGAAACTCGTTGATTAAACGTAATACTTAATGTTTTGGTTGCCGCATCGACTGCCCAAGTTGCGCCAATGCCCGTCACATCTCCGCTAACAGTTGAATAACCTAAATGTTCTGGTAATTGAACTGTATAAACTGATCCAGATGCATAACCTGTGTTTCCAACAGCAAATTGGAACGTAGCGGTTACCGGTGTTGTATTTAATTCGCGGTGAACCTCTGTTTGGCTGTATTCTGTTCCACCAATCGGCGCAAGACTCATACTGTCAAGTAGTTCATCTGTAATTGGCGCTTGAACATCTGGTAGGGCTTTTTCATTAAGTGAGGTATCCTTGTCCTCCGTTGTTTGTTGTTCAGATGGTGTAGCAGCATCACTGGAAGCTGTTGTGCTCGCCTCTGTGGTTTGCGATTCAGTTGTTGCAGTTGGTTGATTCATTTCTGAAGTATTCGTTGTTGCTAAAGGTAAAGATGGTGTTGAGTTCGATAACTCTGCCTCTTTTTTTGCTGTATCAGTGGTCTCTGTTTGTGCTTCTGTCGTTGTTACAGCATAGGCATTTACGGCAAACCCGAAATTTTGTGCGAGAAGTATACTCAACATCACAAAAGAAAAAGTTTTTTTCTTCATACTAATCCCCTTTCAATAAAATTCATATAACCTAATAATAGCTTGTTAAAAATGAAACAATTGATTAATTTTTTTTGAATCTTCGAAAAAAAAAAACATCTTTTCATAAAAAAATACTTGGAAAATCAGCCACAATCACTGTTTTTCCAAGTATTTTTTTATTAATATTTGTAAATTATCGTTTCTTTTGACGAAAAACGACCACGAAATAAACTGCAATAAACAATAACACTAAGAGCGAGTTACTATTTTTAATGAAAGTTAAAAATTGACTTGTTTGCATTGAAATGCCTTTGCCGCCAGTCAATTCTAATAAAAATTGTGTCGTGCCACCTTTGCCTACTACAGTGACTAACATAAGCGCCATCAAAATAAATTGATGGAATAAACTCCCTTTTGTTTGTGTTGTGTATTTGATAAGGATGCGGCTATCTTTTGGCAAATCTGTCTCTTGATAATATCGCCTAGCTAAAAAGCTATTCAATGTGCTTTTGAAAAAACTCAAGAGAAACAGGCCTAAAATAGTCCACGAAGTAAGAAGTAATATTCCCAAACTTCCCGCCAGACCAATCATTGGTATGTTGTTTGACCATTGTTTCGTTTTACTAGCTGCAATCATTGCAAAAATCATCCCTAAAACATAAGGTAAATAGAGATAGATGCCCATATGAGCTCTGCCGTAAACCCCTGCAACATAAATGGAACCAAATAAAAATAAATAGTTCCCCACAATCCCGTTAATCAAGGTCGCAAGATTCATTTCTAATGATACTTTATACGCACCGCGTTTGCCATAATGACTAACGAAAAGGACAGCCACCACAAAGAAACAGCAGGCGCCAACAATCGCATAATCAAATTCCACCGCATTCGTTAATAAGCGACCACTTCTTAATAAAAGTAATAACACAAAAAAGATAACAAACAGAATTAATTCTTTTCGTGAAACTTCTGCTGATTCTTCTTCTAGCTCGTTTAATGAAACAGGATAGCTCTTGATTGCTACTAAAGCAACCAGAAAATAGAGCGCGTACACCAATAACGCCAGTCCAATCTCAGTCGCTTTAAAAAATAAAGCGCCAAATAAAACAGCGGTCAATAAGACTGTCGTTAAAAGATTGCTATGACTGATTTTTTGACCTTCTTCTTTTAAGAAAAAGCGAATTGATTGATTACTTGGTGGCAACAACGCTCCACTAAGTCCTAACAACATTCCTGAAATACTATAAAGCGGGAAAGAATAAGCGCCGGCAATCCCAATTAAGGAGCCTGCCAAGCCTAACAATAGAGAAATCTTTAGTAGACCTAGACTAGTTAAAGACAAATTAATTCCTCGAACCAGAAAAATGCCTGTCATACGCAATGTATAAAATAAGACAAATGGTAAAATTGTTAGAAGGTTGTGTCCATCACTCAATTGAATGTAAAGTAAATAAGGCACAACAATAATCGTATTACTTAGTAAACTTAATGCTGTATTACCAAGACTTTCAATTTTTTTATTCATTTTGACCTCTTCTTTTATCTTTCATTTTCTATTATTTTTAGGGTAGCATTGTTTACTTTTTTTGTCCATAAAATAACAGATGCAGCAATTTTCTAATGTTTATTTTCCACTGTTACGTATAATAGTTAATGACGACTGCTTGGACTTTCTCTGTTCCGTCATTTATATACGTGTGTACTTGATTAGCATCAAAATACATAGCGGCGTCTTTTGGAAGAAGGTATCTCTGACCGCCCACTTCAAGAGCTAATGCTCCTTGAATAACCATGACATATTCTGTCGAACGTTTTGAATGCCCAACAGCTTGATACTTTTTCCCTGGATCTAATTCAAACTGAAAGAGTTCAAAGTTTCTTTCCTGGTTGTCCGAGTAGTAATTAAAGACTCGATAGGAGTGATCTTCAGAATGTTGTGTTACCGTCTCAGTTTTTTTAACCACGGGATTTTCTTTAACATAGTCATCTTCTAATAAATACGTATATGGAACATTGAGTCCATTACTTATTTTCCAAATTGTATTTATGGTAGGATTGGTGGTTCCTTTTTCAATCTGCGAAAGCATCCCTTTACTCACTCCGGTTATCCCAGCTAGTTCATCTAACGTAAGTTTTTTTTCTTGTCTAATTTTTTTTAAATTATTGCCAATAATTGTATTAATCTCCAAAATAGTTGCTCCTTCTGTTTCTTTTTATCATCCAAAAGTTTAATATATTGAACAAAAGTATTCTTTATTGTATTATACAATATATATCTTAGTTGTTCAAAAGGAGTGGTTAATAATGAAAACGCTCATTCGCTCGTTGTGTCTCATTATCGAAGGTCTAGATTTTCATACACACGTGTTTAAATTTTATACAGAAAGAAGGAAAAAAAGAGAATGAACCACCAATTAGATGCACGCACTGGCATTCGTGAAGCCTTGCCAACGGTTTTTGGCTATATTGGTATTGGCATTGCTTTTGGTATCGTAGGACAAGCAGCAGGTTTTTCCCCTCTTATTGTTAGTGCGATGTCGTTTTTTATTTTTGCAGGATCTGCTCAGTTTGTAACAGTTAGTATGTTGACTGGCGGCAGCCCTATCTTATCTATTGTGTTAGCGACTTTCTTAGTAAATGCGCGTATGATTCTTATGGGAATGACCATTGCGCCTTACTTTAAAGCCGAATCTCTCGGTAAAAATCTCTGGTTGGGAACCTTACTGACGGATGAAAGTTTTGCACTAGGAATGAATAAATTAAACCACACCAAAGGACGTTTAAGTTTTGAGTGGTTTAATGCTGCCAATTTGATTTCCTATGCGACTTGGGTTTTTTCGACGATCATCGGTGCCTATCTAGGGCGCTTTATTGCAAACCCTCAAGCATTAGGTCTTGAGTTTGCGGTCGTGGCTATGTTCATTGGTTTACTCTATCTGCAGATAATTAGTGATCGTTCCATGAAAATCGCTTTACAACTCATCATGGTCCTGATTACTTTTGGTTTGATGTCTATTGGTCTAATTTTTATTCCCAGTAATTTAATTGTCTTAGTTGTCACGTTAATCGGGTGTGGAATAGGAGTGATGATAAAACATGCCTTCTTCTGAGTATCTCTTTTTAACAATTTTAGGCTGTACCGTTGCAACCTGGCTTTCAAGAATACTGCCATTTTTACTTTTAAAAAAAATCAGTCTGCCACAGAAATTATTAGAATATCTAAGTTTTGTTCCAATTGTGATTATGTCCGCCTTATGGTTTAGTAGCTTATTTGAACAAAGAATTGGGCATTTACCAAGCCTCAATCTTCCTTATTTATTCGCTTCATTTCCTACCATTTTAGCCGCAATACTTACTAAAAACTTATTGCTTATTGTACTGGTAGGCATTGCTTCATTTGCACTAATCCAAAATTTTATCTAAAAAAACAGACAGGCACTACCAGATG
>OAWH01000240.1_pt1 | contig 8997 bp, 8 predicted proteins | sample 1476611 | NCBI WGS metagenome assembly OAWH01 (sample SAMEA2580164, study PRJEB22360) | human gut metagenome | biome: human gut; feature: human-associated habitat; material: faeces | place: Denmark | collected 2008/2010
TATAAAACCTTTTTATACATTTGTACACAAAAAACCTCACTTTCTGAGGGAGATTTTATTATTTAGCATTGCCAAAAAGTCAAAAGCAAGAGCCCCCAAAACTTCTTTGTTAGGGTTGCCTTGAAAATAAAAAAAAACAAAAAGCCGAAAACGCTAGAGACGTTTTCAGCTTTTTGTTTTTTAATGGAATAAATGGCTCTTTTGTGCTAAAGCCGCAAATTTTTTCGATCTGTGTTCCAGATGTGGATAAAGAATTGCACCGCCAATACTAAAGACGACTGAAATCCCCACCATAATCCAAATTGCAAACCAAGCATTTGGCCAGTAAATGCCTCCTGCTGATTCCCTTAGCAAGTTCACGGCATGCGTAAACGGCAAGAACGGATTAATCATTTGGAAGAATTTACCTGAGACTTGAATTGGGTAGTTCCCGCCCCCACCAGAGATGGATAGCACCAAGATTATTATCGCAATTCCTTTCCCTACATTGCCAAAGAGAGCAACGAGCACATAAACCATTATCATAAACGTAATGGCAATCAATACCGCAAACCAGACGCTATACGCTGGATTACGAACATCTACGCCTAACGCAAAGTAATTACCTAAGGTTACAATCAGTGCTTGACCAATCCCCATGACAATGAAGGTAAACATCCGTGCTGAAAATTGTTCCCGTTTAGAAAAGCGTTTTTTATCTTTTCCTTCAAGATAAACATCCGTTGTCGCAACACTTGAGAATAATACAGCGCCAACCCATAAACACAAAGCTGTATAGAATGGGGTACTTGCCGAACCATTATTAGCAATCGGATAAACAGCATGTTCTTTGACTTCAACTGGTTGTGTAAAGAAGTCACTTTCTTTATTGGCATCTAATTTTAGTAATTTAAGAATTTCGCCTAAGTCAACTTCTTTTTCACCTTTACGGATTGCATTCGCTGCTTTGTGTAATCCTGTTTTGATATTTGGCCAATCATTAATAATTAGTTCGTTGGCTTTGTCTAAGGCCGCTTCAACATCTGGCATTTTCTCATTGACTGTTTTCAAGGTATTCGTTAAATCTTTTCGGATACCTGGATAGTCATTTTGCATAAAGGCTGCCGCTTTGCTGACTTTGTCTTGAATGACTGGTAAATCGTTTTTATACAAATCAGCACCACGATTAATGCCATTGACAATGGTTTCCATATTGCCATTCAACATCGTATTCGCATCATGAATTTCTTGTTTAATTGCCGGCATTTCGGCTTGATATTTTTCTAATAAAGAAATCGCATTAGTGACCGTTTGACTTGTTGAACTCAATAACCCTTCAAAGTCAATTTGTTGTGCTTTGTTTAGTTGGCCTTGAGCGTTTTGGATGGTACTAGTTAGTTTGTTTAAAATGGTGTTTACTGTATTTTCAATTGCATCAGGGTCAATATTTTTTTCACTTACGAAGCTCTCAATTTGTTGTGCTTCTTTTTGAATTTCTTCCAATCGTTCATCAGTTACCGCGTTCACATCAATGTTATCAACATCTGTTTTTAACCTAACTACAATACCATCAATCGTATTCAATTTATTGATAGTATCTTGTAACGCCTCACTACCTGTTGCTTCTTGCATTTGTGTAAACAGTTGAATCAGCTGTTGGATATTTTCATGTTGTTTTCCTAAACTTTCAGACAGTTGTTGCTTAATTGCTTCTCTTTCTTCAACTGGTAAACGATGATTTTTTAAATCTTCTATTGCTGTATTTACACCAGCGCTAATTGTTCCAATTGCTTTTAAAATCGTCCCCACACTTTGAGTAATTCCAGGTAACGCCTTTTCCAATTGAGTGGCGCCATCTAATGTGACATTCCCTAAATCATTGGCTTGATCACCTAGTTTACGAATATCTGGTAACGCCGTTTGGACTTGTTGAATGATTTCTAATCCTTGTTTTGCTTCTTGGATTCCTTCGCTCATTGTTTGTTCCACAGAAGCAAAGTCTTCATCAATCATAGCAATTTGTCGGCCAGCGTTTTGAATTTCTGGAATTTTTTCTTGTAACGTCAAAATAACACTAGCTTGTTCTTTGATGCTTGGCATTTTGCCATTTAGTTCAACAATCTTCTCTCCTAAAGCATCAACTTCAGGTAAATATTTCATCGCATCGTTGGCTTTCGCTAATTTTTCTTTTAGCTCTGGCATCTTACCATGTAAGTCTGTGACTTGTTTTGCGTACGTATCAATGGTTCCAATGTTGGCATCTGTATCTAAAATCATGCTCTTAACTTTTTGAATGCTAACCATGTTTTTATCAATATCATAGCCAATATCATTGAATGTTTTGATTAACGTACTACTTGCCGTTTTAATGAATTCTTCCGAAATTTGTGACTGAATGGAAGAAGCGCCTTTTGACGTAATTTTCGGCGCAATTGCATTAATTTTTTCGTTAATTGAGTATTCAATTTTAGGTTTATTGATATCACCAGAAGTAAAACTTAGCAAATCTTTGGAAAAATCTTTAGGTAAATAAATCCCGGCAAAATATTTTCCTGATTGGACCCCTTTGTCTAATTCCTTTTTCGAATCAACAAAACGCCAACCTAATTGCTTGTTTTTCTTCAAGTTTTTCAAGACTTCATCACCAATATTGACCGATTTATCTTGAAAAGTTGCTGTTTGGTCATCACTATAGACCGCTATTGGTAACTCTCCTGTATTTGAATACGGATCCCATAGTGCTTTAATGTTAAACCATGCATATAATGATGGAATAATCATTAAGGCAACAATCAAAAATGTTGCTACTGGGTTTTTAAAAATTCTTTTCCAATCTAAAATAAATAGTTCCCATGTATTTTTTATATGTTTCATAAAATCACCTGCTTTTTTTTGTGCCTGAATAACTTTAGCATAAAATACAAGAGAATAACAAACAAAAGCTTGAATGTTACGACACATTTTTAAAATGTCGTAAGTTCAAGCTAAGTTTGTTTATTTCATATTTTTAGAAAATTCCGAAACGACTTGTTTAACTTCATCAATGGCTTCTGGTTTTAAATAAGCCAAAAGTTTTGGTGCTTTTGTCATCAAGTACATTTTATCTAATTTGCCTGTTTGTTGGCGTTCAAACATTTCTGCAAGTAGCGCTTGCATTTTTTCTTTTTTATCTTCTTTTGTTCGATCTAGTATGAACGTTAAGAATTGTTCTTGTCCTTCTTTCATTCCCTATCCCTCCTTACAAACAGATTCTTTTCTATTATAAAACTTCTTTTTTAGAAAGGATAGTCCTTTTTTTAGGATCTATGATTTTGTGTACAGACTTAGCATGTCTTTTTTGGCGGATAAAGGTAAGCCGAGTCCCTCTTTTAAATAGCCCTCTACCGAACCAAATTCTTTTTCAATCGCCTGTAAAGCGGTCGCTAAGTACTCTTTTTTCACATAAAGCAGCGTTTCTAATTGTTGAATTTCTGCTGGAGGCGTTCCATTTGCTTGATATTGCGCAATAATTTGCTCGTTAGCGGTTTTTCTTTGCTCGTTCGTCTTTAAATAATCTTCTAAAATATAAGAATGTTCCACACCTAAAGCACTTAATATCAAGGCTGCGCCGATTCCTGTTCGATCTTTTCCTGCGAAACAATGAAATAAAATAGCTTCCTGTGGATAACTTAAAAAGTTTTCAAAAAATGTTTGATAACCTTTGCGCCCCGAATTGGAAAGAACCATTTCTTTATAAGCCATGTCCATTGCTTCATCGGGTGAACCAACCGTTTTAAGCATTCCTTCTAATGAAGCAGTCTGCGCCTGAATATCGGCCAAAATATCTATATGTAGATAGTTGGTTCCTTGAATTGAATCATCTGGTCGTTCTTGCGTTTCCGCTGCACTTCTAAAATCATAGATTCGTTTAATTTGATAGTCCTCTACCAGTTTCTGTTGATCCGCTTGTGCAACATTGACGAGTTCACCACTCCGAAAAAAATACCCTGTCTTGACAACTGTGCCTTGTTGCGTTGGAAATCCTCCAATATCTCTAAAGTTCACCACGCTGTTCATGTTCTATCGCTCCTTCATTTTAATTATTTTGTTATCATTTAAATACTTTGTTTTTTCTTTTTATTTCTTTTTCTCAACGATAATAAAAAACACCTCAAAAAACAATCTTTTTATCAGTTGTTTATTGCCATTTTATCATAGATACAGTATTCTTAAAAGAGAGGTGAGTAACGATGCTAAAACGAGATTTTTTAGAAAAGCCTTATGATTATATGAATGATATTTTATTGTTCCTATATAATAATAAAGGTCAAGCGACACGAAATGAATTAGTAGATTTTTTCAATATTAGTTTACCAACATTGAATGAGTATCTTTCTTTTTTAGAGCAATTTTTGAAAGAAGAGCAACTTCAAGAAAACCTCACCTTAACAGTATTAGGTGACACTCTATATCTAAATAAAGCGCCTACCTTTTCCATGAAAGCAATGATCATGTTGTTCTTAGATAAATCTATTAAGTTTCACATGGTCCAGCAACTCTTCCATAAAAATGAAATAAATGGCGGGTATTTCCAACAGAATTATGCCATTAGCTCTGCTACCTATTATCGAAAAATTGTTGAATTAAATGACTTACTCAATGAGTTTAATTTACGTATCAAACGAGGAAAACTTGTCGGCGAAGAAAAACAAATTCGCTTTTTCTTTTTTAATTTTTTCTGGTTTATCTTTGAAGAAAAAACAGATTTAGAAAAAGAACTGGCCAATCAATACCTAGGATTAATCGAGATACTACAAGAAATCCCCAGAATTACCTTTGACCATACAGAAATTCTCCAAATTAAACTTTGGATGAAAATTTCTTTTCGTCGCATGGTTTTAGAACCCCTGCCAACGATTAGTCCACATGATGTCCAACTCGATCGACCTTTATTTGAAGAAATTAATTTATCTATACATACATATATGAAAAGAATCGACCGTCCATATACAATCAACGAAGCCTATATGTTTTATGACTTTTTTTGTTCCATGCATAATTATTCTGCGAATGCTGCTTTCGCCTTTCGTTTAGCAAAACAACAACGAATTGAAAAAACGTATCTTAACGAAATGAACCGGGTCATTTTAACGTACCTTAAAGCACGTGGTTATTTATCCCATTACGTGCTGCCTATTCGGCTACTTTATATTGAAAATTTACTTTTCCAATTACATGCGCAACTCTATTATTTTTCAGGATTTATTTTACCCTTTGATTATTGGACAATTCAGTCACTTTTGAAAGTCTTACGTCATCCTTTTAGCGAAAGTGAAGTTTACGAATTAGTGGAGATCGCTACAACGAACTTTGCCACAAAAGCCACTGCTTCTAAGTACCAAAATCAATTTACTGAAATTAATTATACACTTATTTTGAATCACATTGCTGAATTAAATGAAAAAAAAATAACGATTGGTGTTTATCACTCACTGAGCAGTGCTTATAGCGAGTTGGTAGCACAAAAAATACAACAGAGTATCGCTGGAAAATATCCGCTGAAAATTGAGCCTTACAACGCAGAAAACCATTATGATTTGCTTTTAATGAATACCAATAATGAACAGCTCGTTGCCCAGTATGACCATTACTATATTTTTTCGGATATTAGTAATCGTTACGACCTACAATCAATTGAAAAAATCATTCAATTGTTATTGGGCAAATAATCTCTAATAAAAAAAGCTTAAGTGCCCTACTCTCAGATGGCTGACTTAAGCTTTTTATTTTACTTTCCCTATTTCCTTAAACGGCGCCATTTTAAATACCACGATTCCTTCAATCGCTTGTATCTCGACAAAGCCGAACGTACGACTATCACTTGAATGCGTACGATTGTCCCCTAAGACAAAGTAATGACCAGCTGGAATCTTCTGAAACAGGCGAAGTTGGGCTGCCGCTTCTTCTGATAAGTCAAAACGACTGGCATTCTCAGGCAGTGCCTCATTATCGCTTGCTATAGGTTCTTCTGAAAGATAAAGTTTTCCCTCGTTTACCCAAATTCGATTACCAGGAACCCCGATGATTCGCTTGACGTACGTACCTTTGCTAGCTAGCGGTGCTTTAAATGCAATCACATCGTACCTTGCTACTTGCTTCGTCCGTTGTACTAAGACTCGTTCCCCTGCGTTAAGTGTCGGCTTCATGGATTGCCCAGCAATTGGGTAGCTAGATGTCTTTAACACAAAAAAGAACACAAAAATGGCGAAAAGAATAGCTGGCATAAAAAATTTAACGACTTGGACGCGTTGTTTCTTTTGGTAGGCTTGCCGCTTTTTTTTAATCTCTTCAGCGGTCATTTTTCTTTTCGGTCCTCTTATTGATTGATGGTTATCTGTTTGCTCAAGCAAATATTCCATTGCTGTGTTAGCCTTTTGCTTTTTTAGCTGATATGTCGCAGGCAACTTTTGCTTCAAGAAGGCGCGCTTAATGTGGCGAATTGTTCGCATAACGGGCTTTATCCATTCTTCCATCGTTTTCTTAAAAGGAAAAGCTTCTTAAATAAACTTTTCCTTTCTTGCTCCTTTTTTCTATTTAACTAATTGCGTTCCTTTTTTTATATAACTACTACGTAACTGGTTTTCCTTCATAAACTGATTCAATGGTTTCTGCGCATCTTGTGCCAGCTCCCAAATACTTTGATTTGCTTCTACAAGATATTCGCTCTTCTCTGTTACTATGTTTTTCCTGATAAGCGGTTGCCTTAGCGACTGCTCTTCCTTTGAGACAGCAGCAGCCTGTAATCTTTCTGCGGAGCTACTTAATGTAACAGCTAAAAAAAGGACCCCAAGACAATGTAGTTTCCTTGCTCCCGTTAACTTTTTACTGACCATTTTATTAATAGTTATCTTGTTCAAGACGTGTCAGTTTAGTTAAGCGTTCCTCTAATTCGCGATAAATCTCAAGTACTTCTACTTTTGATGCTTCGACTTCATTCGAAATACTTTTCGCTCGGTTACCAATATTTAACATTTCTAATTCTGCAGAATTGATTAGATGTTTTGCTTCTACTTTCGCTTCATTAACAATCCGATTGGCTTCTTTTTTGGCAGAAACCATCACTTCGCCAATTTCTTGTTGCGATTTTAAAGCCTCTTCTTGTAATTGCTGATTTTTCATTAATAAATCGTTAATTTGCTGTTTTGCGCGTAGCAGTTCTGTTAACTGCTCACTACTCGGTTCAATATTTTTTGAAACGGCTTGTAGTGTCTTCAATTCTTTTTGAACTTGTTCTAAATTGTCTTCTTTGGCCTCTACTTCTTTTCTTAGAACAGCTAATTCTCCTTCGTAAACTTGCTTTTCAGCAAGATGTTTGTCATTGACACCTTGTAGTCGACCTAGTTTTACTTCTGCTTCATTTTTTTGCTGTAAACTATTTTGAAGCTCATTCTTTAACTCCTCCATGCGCTGTTTCACAATCACTTCTTGTTGGACAGCCTCTTGTAAGGCTTGTTTTTCGGCTTCTACTTTTTGTAATTGTACAGTTAGTTTTTCAATTTGTTCCTGCAATGCTTGTTGAGTCGTTGTGCTTTCTTCTAATTCTGTCGTTAACGTTTCTACTTGCTTTTCCATTCCTGTAATATCTCCTTTTTTCTCCAACTTTCCTTTTTCTTCTGCTAACTGGTTGTGTAATGTCTGGATATGTTGTTGCTGTTCAGCCGATTCTTTTTCTAATTCTGCCACTTGCTGCGTTAATTCACTTTCTAAACGTTCCATTTGATTATGTACAGTGGTTAATTGTTTTTCTGCATTTTGCAGATTTGTTTGAAGAGTGGTAGCCTCTGTCGTGGTTTCACTGTTCGTTTCCAGTTGCTCTTCCAATTCAAAAATTTCATGTTCCTTTTGATTTAGTGTTTCAAGTAATGCCTGATTTTTTTCTTCTAATGCTTGTTTTTCCGTTTCTTGTTGGTTCTTTAATTGCTCATTTTCTTCTTGAAGTTTTTTAAAGGCTGTTTCTTTTTTCTGATAGTAGGCGAGCCTTTCTCTTAACGTCGCCATTTCTTTTTCCTGTTGTTCCGGTTTGATTCCGCTAATTATTTTTTCTGGTTCGAATCCTGGCTGAAAAAAGACTTCTTTTTCAAGCGTATCATCCGAAATATCTTTAATTTTTTTGATTAAACGTCTTTTTGTCATCTATATGTCCTTTCTCTCGTCCTTTTAACTAATCACGACAGGCTCCAAATTTGTTTCCAACGTCTCACGAGCATACGTATCAATGGATTTGACAAGGGTTTGCTCTTGATCTCGATAAGTAAAATTAAAATCAATCATGGTAATTTCTTTAACTGAATTCAACGCTGCAATAAGTGCTACAATATTGTCTTGGCCTGTTTGAAATTCATGGTAACTTAAGCCAACTGAAAAAACAGACAGTGTCAAGGTTTGTGTTTTTTCACTTCTAATCATTGTGATACTCGTCTCTCCGAGGTAAGGACGCCATTCACGCGCTAATTGTAATTCATAATTAGTCAAGACAGCGGCCGATTCTGCCGAAACAGCTTGCTTCCAGGGAAACTGGTTTAAGGCTGTTTTTTTAATCGCTTGTTTTTTTATTTTGTCACCTTGAGTAGCTTGGCCTTGTGCCAAACGCTCGATCCGTTGTTCCATGCGGATATTTCGTTGATTTAATTGATAATATGTATAAACAATTCCTAACAATAATACGCTAAGTAGACAAACACTAAACAATAAATAAATCATTATACGACTGTTTTTCTGATACTTATAGAAATTTATTTTCCTCTTTAATGTCCGGTCCTCTGAATCCAGTTTTTCGACAAGTAATCGCAAATACAATTGATAGCTTACAAATAAAAATAAGCAACTACTCATTAAAAGTACAACAATCATCATACAAATATAATCTCCTTTATGTCATCGCTCGACAATCAAAACTTGTAAAAATCACCTGTTACGCTCTTTAAAAACTCTATATAGTATTGATTGTAACATTCCGTTTGAGCCTTGCCAACAACTTTA
>OAWH01000245.1_pt1 | contig 8855 bp, 4 predicted proteins | sample 1476611 | NCBI WGS metagenome assembly OAWH01 (sample SAMEA2580164, study PRJEB22360) | human gut metagenome | biome: human gut; feature: human-associated habitat; material: faeces | place: Denmark | collected 2008/2010
TGTAATCCTGATGTCTTGTTATTAGATGAACCGACTAACCACTTGGATGTGGATGCAATCGAATGGTTAGAAAACTTCTTATTAGAATTTACCGGAAGTATTGTGTTTATTTCTCATGACCGTTCTTTTATCCGCAAAATGGCGACTCGTATTGTGGATTTAGACCGCGGTAAATTAGTGTCTTATCCAGGTGATTATGATTTATACCTCACCACGAAAGAAGAAAACTTACGTGTCGAAGCGTTACAGAACGAGCTTTTTGATAAACGCTTAGCACAAGAAGAGGTTTGGATTCGTCAAGGTATTAAAGCGCGTCGTACGCGTAATGAAGGCCGTGTGCGCGCCTTAAAAGCCATGCGTGAAGAACGCCGCCAACGTCGTGAGGTGATGGGGACGGCCAAGTTACAATTAGATAACTCGAGTCGTTCAGGCAAAATTGTGTTTGAAATGGAAAATGTGAGCTATGAAATTGAAGGCAAACAACTTCTTAAAGATTTCAGTACGACCATTTTACGTGGCGATAAAATTGCATTGGTTGGCCCAAATGGCTGCGGAAAAACCACCTTTATTAAACTTTTATTAGGTGAAATTAAGCCAACCAGCGGCCGCATTCATTGTGGTACAAAATTAGACATCGCTTATTTTGACCAATATCGTGCCGATCTTGATCCGGAAAAAACGGTGATGGATAACGTTGCCGATGGTAAACAGGATATAGAAGTCAATGGTGTAAAACGTCATGTGTTGGGCTATTTGCAGGATTTCTTATTTCCACCAAAACGAGCCATGACACCTGTAAAAGCGCTTTCAGGTGGTGAACGTAACCGCTTGTTATTGGCTAAATTATTACTGAAACCGAATAACTTACTGATTCTCGATGAACCAACCAATGACTTGGATGTAGAAACCTTAGAATTATTGGAAGAAATCCTCACTGATTATCAAGGTACGCTATTGATTGTCAGCCATGATCGTCAGTTTATTGATAATGTCGCGACTGAGTGTTATTTCTTTGAAGGCGATGGCGTATTGAATAAATACGTGGGCGGTTTCTTTGATGCAAAAGGACAACAAGCTAATTACTTTGCGATGAAAGCAGAGCAAGAAGCTCAAAAAGTCAAAAAAGAAACACCAAAAGCACAGGAAAGTGCGGTTAAAAATGACGTTGTTTCTCAAAAGCCGAAATCCATTAAGCTTTCTTATAAAGAACAACGTGAGTTAGAACAGCTACCACAATTATTGGAAGAATTGGAAGAGAAAATCACCGCACTTCAAGCTGAAATTGGTGCCCCTCACTTTTTCCAACAAGCTCATGATGTAACAGATGCGAAGCTTAAGGAATTATCAGACACCGAAGCTGAACTTGAAACCGCTTTCCTTCGTTGGGAAGAACTTGAAGAGAAAAAAAACCAAGCTGAAGCAAAATAGGGCATAGGTAAAAAAGAAACCGAGCTAAATAGCTCGGTTTTTTATTATATGTAATTAACGCCTATAGTGATTTTTCTGCGGTTAAATCTTCCGCAATTTCCTCCGCTTGCTTAATCACATAGCTCACGGCTTCTTCCTGTTTATCCGGTGGGTATTTATAACGCTGTAAAGCTCGTTTAACGAGAATACGCATTTTGGCGCGAACGCCTTCTTTGTATTGCCAGTCGATGGTAACTGAGCGTCTTAAAGTATCGGTAATTTCTTTGGCTAGTTTACTCAATACTTCATCGCCCATCAGTTCACGGGCGCTTTGGTTTTGAGCGAGGGCTTCGTAGAAGGCGAGTTCTTCTTTTTTCAGCCCCAGCTTTTCACCTAAAGCTAAGCGTTCTTGGAAGTCTTGGCTCATTTTGAAGAGCTCATCCAAAATTTCTACCACGCTTAAATTGTGGTTGTGGTATTGATTTAGGGCTTCTTTCAAACGTTGCTCGAAGTCTTTTTGCAAGGTGAGGTTCGCGCCTGATTTGGCTTTGATTTCGCTTGCCAAATAACGCTCCACCGCGCTGACCCATAAATTCTTAGTCGGGCTGTTTTTGATGGTTTGTAAAAACTCTTCAGAAAGTAAACTAATTTGCGGCTGCGGTTTTTCCAACAGGTCAAACAAATCAATCACGCCTTCGGAATAGACGGCCTGATTGACCAATTTTTTTAATAAAATCTGTCTTTCATTAGAACCTGTACCATTTTGTCCACGCTTCGTGAGAATAGCGCGTACGGCATCATAAAAGGCAATTTCTTGGTTGTATGGCTCAACTTCAGCCAATGCGCCGCATAGCATATAGCCTTTTTTCACTAAGCCCGCCGCTTTCAAAAAGGCTTTTTTGCGTGGCTCGGTTTCTTTTTTATTAAACCAATGTTGCTCGTGCGCTTTGCCATCAAACGGTAATTGATCGAGGCTTAAAATATGGTTGGCGGCAAAACGAATAGCCATTAAAAGATCATTCGGATTATCTTTTTCTAAAGCCGTCTGAACATCAAAGGTTTTCCCTTCAACCGGCGTTGCAAACAGGCTGCGGACGAACTCTAAATGCTCTTTCATTTTAAAGAACACATCAATCACGTTATCGGTTAGTTTGCCTTTGCCTTGCGAGTTAGTATATTGTTGGGTAGCTTCTTTGAGTTTGTTAGCAATACCGACATAATCCACAATCAAGCCGCCGTTTTCTCGGCTTTTATTACGGAATACACGGTTTACTCGAGCGATGGCTTGCATCAGGTTGTGCCCTTGCATCGGCTTGTCGATATACATCGTATTACAGCAAGGCGCATCAAAGCCTGTTAGCCACATATCGCGCACAATCACGATTTTCAGTGCATCATTTGGATCTTTAAAACGGCGTTCCAGCGTTTGTTTTTCTTGTTTACTGTAAACGTGTTTCTGCATTTCCGGCGCATCGGAAGCCGAACCCGTCATGACAATTTTAATCGCCCCTTCGTTAATATTGTCCGAATGCCATTCAGGGCGTAGCTTGATGATTTCATTGTATAAATCCACGCAAATCTGACGACTGGAAACCACTATCATTGCTTTACTGTCAACCACTTCATTGCGTTTGGCAAAATGTTGCACAAAATCTGCGGCCAATTCGATAAGACGTGCTTGTGAGCCTAGTAATGTTTCCTGTAAACGCAGGGAAGTCGATGGCTCCTCTTCTAGTAGAGCATCAATTTCTGCAAACAAAGCATCATGGTCTTTTTTATTTAAGCGAATTTGGCGAGCATCATCATAAAGAATCGGTACGGTTGCGCCATCTTCCACCGCATCTTGCAAGTCGTAAACAGATACATAACGCCCGAACACATCTTGCGTGTCTCTATCTTCTAAGCTGATTGGTGTTCCCGTGAAGCCGATAAACGAAGCATTTGGCAGCGCATCGCGTAAATGGCGGGCGTAGCCTGCCTGAAATTTGCCGTTATGCAGTTTTTGCGTAAAGCCATATTGACTGCGGTGAGCCTCATCGCTGATCACAATAATATTGCTGCGCTCATTTAAAACAGGGAAGCGGCTTTCTTCCTCATTTAAGGCGAATTTCTGAATCGTGGTAAAAAATACGCCGCCGACTTCATTTTGCGCGAGCAGTTGGCGCAGTTGATCGCGGTCTTCCACTTGTTGCGGCGTTTGTTTGATTAAATCTTTGCCTGAAGAAAAGGTTTGGAAAAGCTGACCGTCCAAATCGTTGCGGTCGGTAACCACCACAATTGTCGGATTTTTCAATTCAGGCTGCGCAAGCAGTTTGCCGGCATAAAACAACATGGAAATCGATTTACCCGAACCTTGCGTATGCCACATCACGCCAATGCGGCGGTCGCCTTTTTCTGAAGTCGCAAAAAGCGTGGAATCTACCGCTTCATTTACGCCGTAATATTGATGGTACGCCGCGATTTTTTTAATGGTTTTACCACTGGAATCCCGTTCAAATAAGACGAAATAGCGGATATAGTCCAATAAATCCTCAGGCTGCATTAAGCCATTGAGCAGGCTTTGCAATTCATCGTCAAAATATAAGCGCGCGCTTTTATTTTTTTCATCGACCACTTTCCACGGCGTAAAGCGTTGGAAATCTGCCGAAAGCGAACCCAAACGGGCGGCAATGCCGTCTGAAATAATTAGGGTTTGGTTGTAAACAAACAGATCGGCAATCTCATCTTTATAGGTTTCAAACTGATTAAACGCCTGCAACAAATCCGCCGATTCACGCAACGGATTTTTCAGCTCAAATACCACCAAGGGCAGACCATTTACAAAGCCGATAATATCGGGAATCCGTTTGCCGCCTTTACGGCTGCGGATTTCCAGCTGATTGACGGCAACAAAGCGGTTGTTTTTTACCTGCTCAAAATCCACCAAGCGCGCCATCTCGATTTTCTGCTCGCCGTCAGTCTGATATTCCACCCGCACGCCATCACGCAACAGTTTATAAAACGCCTGATTACGCACCACCAAGTCGCCGATATCGCTTTTCGTCGCGGATTTCACCACAGAATCAACCGCACTTTCAGGCAGTTGCGGATTAAGCTTACGCACTGCCTCACGCAGTTGCTCAATAAAAACTACACCACTCAAATCGCCACGGGCAAACTCGCCTTCATGAACAGGCAAGTCTTTACCGTAGCGATATTCCCAACCGAGGGATTGCAGGCGTTGAAGGGTGAGTTGTTCGATATCGTTTTCGTTGAGCATGATGCGCTCCTTAGTGTATTGGTTTTAAATATCCCCTTTAGGAAAGAGGAAAATAGTATCGGACTTAATTTGGATTTATATATTTTTCATTAGCAAATTTTTCTGCAAATTCGACCGCTTGTAATCAACAAACCTCCCAAATAATCCCCTTCTTTAGCAAAGAGGGGGGAGGGGAGATTTGGCAGAAGTAAAATCAGCTTTGTGAGCTATTTTTGCCAGCATTAAAACCATCTTGCCAAATGTCTATATATTCATCTAGATTTTGTTTTGGTGTATTTTCTAATGCTTCATATATTAACTTTATTCCATGATCTGAATGGTTAGGTAGTATAAAATCTTTTTTATAGTCAATAAAAGACATTAGATAGTTGATGTATTTAATAACGCTATTTATGAATAAAGAAATATCTGATTTACTAATCCCCGCCTCTTTAAAAAGTTTATTTTGATCAGTATTTTCTGTATGAGCTATTGTTTTGTCTCTTAATAATTTTAAACCGTTAATTGTATTAGATAATAAATTCCTACTGTCTTTAGTATATGAGATCAAGTCTTCTATTTCTAAACTCTTATATGTTTGTATTTTTTCTCTTAAATTTTTTATATTGTTATCTCCCGTATTGTCAATAACAGTACATAAAGTTAATATTGACATGTAAAGATAAGCATGGCGAATAAATCCTAATGAAAAATAATACTGCTTGAATAAAGAACCATTATCAGAATTTCCTTGTAACATAATTTGTTCCCATTCTGAGATATAATGGTTGGCTATTTCTAGTTTTTTTAATATGACTTCTGCTACAGTTATTATTTCTTTATTCATAAAAAATCTCCACTTAACAATCTAGGCAACAATAAATCTCTTATTTCTGCTAACTTTAAATTTTCTGCCATGTTTGCATCTATTTTTTCAAAAATAGGGAGTATAAATTTTTCAAATTTGGTTAGTAAACTATTATTAGGCATTAAGACTTTTAAACTCCTAAAATTAGTTTTGTTAAATTTTAGTTGAGCACTACCAGTTACAATACTTGAAATATCATGCTGTCCTTTATGAGAGCTAAAGTATAAGTACAAGTAATGAGGGATATCGTAGTTCTTTAAAGCTATAGCGTTACTTCCCAAAGTCATAGGCATTCCTAACCAGCTTGGGCTTCTAAATACAGTCCCCACATCACCAACATTAGAAATAATTACTTCATTTCCTATAAGGACCGATTTTGCTAGAAAATCATAGGCTGATTTATCAACGTAACGTAATTCTTTGGAAAATCCAGAATTAAAATCAGTAGTTCTTATATAAATAGCATAATCAGGTTCAGTTAGTAGTGTTACGTTTTCTTTTAGTGTTGCAAAGCTGCCATTAGCAACGTAATCAACTACATTAATAAAGTCACCCACGGATTTGTACTCCCACCCCTTCGGCATTTCACCCCCATCAACCGTCACCATCTCACACGGAAACGCTTTGGCGGTTTCGGCTAGTTCGGCGTAGTGGTCAGGCTGTGTTTGTGAAAGTGCGGTCAATTCTTCGGGTGTTTTTCCGCTGATTGACTGCATGGCTGCCAGCTCTGCTTGTTCAAGGCTAAGGCCGTCTGAAAGCGTTTGGACTTTGGCACGCACAGGATCGAAATCGACAAACCAGCTTTTAAACAGGGCTTGGGCGATTTGTTCCAAGGTTTGGTTGATTAGGGTATTGAGTTGGATTTTTTCATCATAAGTAGCTAAGATTTTTCCTATTTTTATTCTCTTCTCTTTAGAGTCTATATTTGGTAAATCATAATCCAAAATAGATTTTAAAGTTATGCTTGCTTGATTAGCACTACCTTGAGCTGTTGATATTATGTAATCAGAAAAAGATTTATCTTTCAAAACATAATAAAAATATAATTGTTCATCCTTATCTAAACTTCTAATCCTTACAGCATTTTGATTTAACAATGTATTATTTGCTTCTGGTGGTACTCGTATTGTTTTTCCTACAACAGAAGATGGATTTGTTGGCCAAGACCCAACAGTAGCAATTACAATATCATCTTTTATAAGATTAACCTTTTGGAACTCAGAGAAACGTTCTTTAGGAATATGGTATACATCCTTTATATCGATACTATTATCTGTAAAATTACTAACGCGAATGACTGGAATTCCTGTTTCAGTATAATCTTTAGATTTGAATGCAAATCCTTTTACATACTCAATATGATCACCAAGTTTACTCATACCCCAATCCCCCTAAATTCTTCTTAATCTCCGCTTCCAATTCCGCACTTTTCGCAAACTGCTCCTTCAAAAGAGCGGTCAGATTTTGCATTTTTTCTGCAAATGGTACGCCGTCGTCTTCTTGTTCTGCGGTGCCGACGTAGCGCCCCGGTGTGAGGACGAAGTCGTTGTCTTTAATTTCTTCTAAAGTCGCGGATTTGCAGAAAGCGGCTTGGTCTTCATAGCCGTCTGATTGTTGCCACGCGTGGAGGGTGTTGGCAATTTTGGCGATGTCGTCAACGGTGAAATCGCGCAATACGCGGTCTTTCATATAGCCGATTTGGCGGGCGTCGATAAATAACACTTCGCCTTTGCGCTTTTTGTTACGGTTTAAAAACCAAATACAGGCGGGGATTTGGGTATTGGTGAAAAGCTGGCCGGGCAGGGCCACCATACATTCGACCAAGTCGGCATTGATGATGGCTTTGCGGATTTCGCCTTCGTTGTTGGTTTGGCTGCTCATGGAGCCGTTGGCCAGCAACAATGCCATTTTGCCGTTGGGCGAGAGGTGGTAAATCATGTGTTGCAACCAAGCGAAGTTGGCGTTGCCTTTGGGCGGCGTACCGTATTTCCAGCGGTCATCATTAGCTAAGGATTCACTCCACCAATCGCTGATATTGAATGGCGGGTTTGCCATAATGAAATCCATCTTTTTGTCGATGTGTTGCGGCTGGGTGAAGCTGTCGGCGTTGTGTTTGCCGAAGTCGTAATCAATGCCACGAATCGCCATATTCATCGCCGCTAGTTTCCAAGTGGTTGGGTTGAATTCTTGCCCGTAGATGGAAACGTTGTTGATGTTGCCTTGATGGGCGGTGATAAAGCGTTCGGTTTGCACGAAAAAGCCGCCGCTGCCCATAGCCGGATCATACACGCGGCCTGAGTATGGCTCAAGCATTTCGACAATCAGGGAAACAATGGATTTCGGCGTGAAATATTGCCCGCCGCGTTTGCCTTCGGCTTGGGCAAAGCGACCGAGGAAGTATTCGTAAACGTGGCCGAGTATGTCTTTTGCACCTAAATGCACGGGCTCGCCGTTGTAAGTCGGACGGGTAAAGTTGGTATCGGAGAAGAGGATAATCAGCCCACGCAGGGTGTCTTCGTTTACGGCATAGCCGCTAATGCGTTGGAGTACGCCTTTGAGTTTTTCGTTGTCTTTTTCAATGGCATCGAAGGCATCGTCAATCAGTTTGGCCACGCCGGAAAATTTCCCTCCCCAAGGTAATTCAGCCCCAATGTTTAAGATGGAAACGGCTTTAATTTCGTCCCAACGGGCTTGCTGCGGCACCCAGAATACATTGTCGGCGGTGTAGTAGTCGCGGTTTTCCAGTTCGATGGTTAAGGCTTCTTGATATTCTTCGTCTGTATCGTAGAAAGTGCGGTCAAGATAGAGTGGATTTTCGGGGTCGCTAAGCTCTGCCTGAATTTTTTCCTGCTGATGGGTGAAGCTGTCGGAGATGTATTTAAGGAAGATGAGGCCGAGTACGATGTGTTTGTAATTGGCGGCATCAAGCTGCTGGCGCAGTTTATCGGCAGATGACCAAAGTTTTTCGTCTAGGTCGTTTAGGAAGGCTTGTTGTAAAGCAGGGTTATCAAGCGCATTTTTAGTGGTTTCTTGCTGTTGCATAAAATGGATCCTAGTAAAATATTTAAATAAATTTTGACTATTCTATAGAGAATTTTTATTGTTTACAAACAATTGTTTAGCGGGGTAATGTTCTGATTTTTGCGTATAAAAAAAGCAGCGCTTGCGCACTGCTTTTCGGTCTATTTTGTTAGATTAAATTACTGATAAAAATTACCAAAATAATTACAGGTACCACAAATTTAACATAGTTAAACCAGATTGTGGTGAAGCGTGAATTTGGTGTTGGTGATAGCTCTTTTTTTGCATCATCTTTTAACACGAAACCAACGAAAATGGCAC
>OAWH01000251.1_pt1 | contig 8430 bp, 16 predicted proteins | sample 1476611 | NCBI WGS metagenome assembly OAWH01 (sample SAMEA2580164, study PRJEB22360) | human gut metagenome | biome: human gut; feature: human-associated habitat; material: faeces | place: Denmark | collected 2008/2010
CACGGATTAAGCCTAGAAGATGCCGTAAATGAACTTATCGGCGATGCTTTACTGGAAGACCACGACGCACAAAACAGCGAATTTAACCGAGATGCCTTCACGCGTGTTATCCGTGGTAGCCTAAATCAACTCAGCATCACACAGCTTCGCTTAATCTTGTCGCTTATTGAAGAATGGACGAAAGCAGAACATAATTAACAATTAGTTATTGACAACACCGCTCACATCGGATTATGATTACCGCACTACAAACAACTAGCGGCAATCCGCACCCGAAAGCACAGCGGTTTTTTTATGCCTAAAATTTAAATCACCAGATCTGGTGATTTCAATGTTCGGGTCTAGAGAGCCTAATACAATACCGAAAGGAAATAAGCTCCGCTGTCTAGTTGCAGTAGTTGAAGCCCGAACAACCCTACTAAGGTTGTTCGTTACATAAACAAACAACTAGGGGCATAAAAATGTCAAACTTACAAATCTTATCTAATTCTATCCGCACTTTTGAAAATCTATATTCATTAAACGATCTTCATCAAGCCAGTGGTAGTGAGAATAAACATGCACCATTCCGCTTTATTCGCTTAGAAACAACAAAAGAACTCATCGCAGAAATCGAAAGCGACGGACAAACGCAAGCCGTAAAAGTTTATCGCGGTTCACAAGGCGGCACATACGTCTGTGAAGAACTTGTTTTAAGCTACGCAATGTGGATTTCCCCAAAATTCCACCTGATTGTACTGCGTGCTTTCCTCGCAATGCACAAAGCGGAATCGCAAAACGCAAATCAAATCCAACCGCTTGTCGAACACAAATACACCTTCGAATTCACCGAATACGAACTCGAACAGCTTGTCTGGTTATGGTGCTCTCACAGCAAAATGAACACCCTACTCGGTCAACTCGAAAAACCGCTTGAGGCAATCGGCTCACGTTTCAGTGCAAAGGTTTACAGCCACCACCACGAATACAAACGACACTACCTCGAAACCAAAGACACCATCGCACGCCTCGTTGAGCCGTTCCAACAATCCGAACGCCTAAACTGGACACGTGCTATCAGCCTCATTAACCGAGCAGTGACCAAGTAATCCTTGAATACTCCCACCGCCTCACACCCCACTCAAGACCTTAAAAAGGCGTGGGGCGGTTTTTTGCACCCTAAATTTAAGCTTTTGATGAAATTTCCACCGAAAGAGGAAAGAAAAATGACCCCACAATTTATGCAACCGAACATGCCAAGCCAATACGATATCGAATGCGAAATCTGCTACCTCCAAGACCGCATTGAAAAACGAGAAGGAATGATAGAGGTGTTGCAATACGCCCTTAACCAACAACGCCAGTTACTTGAGCAACGTTAGGAATCATCGCAGGTAGCGTAAAGGTATATTGCAGAAACAACTGCGTAATCAACCGCAGTTCGCCAAGCTCCGCAAATGAAATGTCACTATGCGTGCCTTGATTGCCCAGAACCCGAATGCGATGAGCAAAATCGCCCATTGGTTTTACTAATACCTGATTTTTAACCAAGTGATTGATTCGCCAATTGAGATTTTTATCACTGTTATCGTCTAGGTGTTTCAATGCGAGTTCTAATGCGGTGCGATACGCCGTACCTGCTGAATCAAACAGATCACCATCGTGTTGCGATAAAAAATACAACTTCTCAGCAGTGGTAAATTTACGCTTAACGTCTTCAGGCAAATGGTCTGGCACATCAGGTTTTAACGCTTCAGGAAACCAAGCCAGCTTACGCTCAAAAATATCATCATAAAAATGCACGATGTTATCGTGAACGGCTGAAATCAACCCATTAGCTGAGGGCATACCATTGATGTATCGGTCGCTATCGTTGAGCACATACATTGCCGAAATACCATTAAAACAATGGTTACAAGTCGCAAACACATTATGTACGGTCTGTCCACGATATTTCCCCGTGTCGGCAACATTGCTGGCAATATGACGAACAGTAAAGGCGACATCTTGCTTTGCACAATACGGACAATTATAGCCAAAGGTAATCATATGAAACTCCAGAAATTCACAAAAGTAATAGAAGCTTTCCTAGATGATGAAATCAACGCAATGGGAACGCTCTACTCATTTTACACCGATTTACCAGAAGCCGACAAACCCACCTTTGTTGCGGCATTGATTGGTAACCTCGTTATTCAAAAACAATTGCGTGAACACCAAGAGGAAAAACGATATGCAAACCTTGCTTAAGGTCCTGACAGGCATTTTCTTCGCCCTGCTTTTTTGTGCAGTATTAAGCCTTGGGGGTTGCCTCGACAGCCAACCTGAACCCGTGATTCCCAAAAACATTCCCACTTGCCACCTGTGTGAATTTAGGAGCCCCGCATGATTGACGCCACCTGTGAAATCACCCATCGACACGGAGGGTTTTGGTACGCACGAGTTCGATACAACCGCATCATTGTGTACAACTCCAAGTTCAGAAGTAAAGAAGCCGCAATGGCACGTCTTACCCGTGAAATCGAAAGACGAAATGCCCTCGACGGCTTTCGTTTCAAGCAACCACTTGAAATGCCGCAATCCAGAAAAACGCCCGAAACAGGCGTGATTGCCAAACGACGACCACCAATCCCAAAATGGGATAACACTTGTTATTTGGTCAATCCGATAACGGGCGAACGCAAACCATTGTAAGAATTTAACCCACCGCAAGGAAATCCAATGAATAAAGTCAGAGTATTAAAGTTAGCTGAAAACCATTATAAAGGCGAGCTTATTATCAGCCACGTTGTAGTAGCAAAAACAATTACCTTTGCCAATAAAGTGAATTGCATTCGCTCCTTGAATCGAAAAATAGAAGATTACAACTTACAAAACAATACCCGTATCCCCCTTCTCAAAACCACTGAGACTGAAATCCAATTTGAGCTTAACAACAAAGGAAAAGTAGCCAAAACCAACCCACTTACCGAGACCAGAACTCAAAAATCGAACGTAGAAGTGGAACATCAACCAGAAACCACTGTGATTAAATTTAATGATGGCTACCCTCCTGAGAATACCAAAATGATAAGTGAAAACAATACGCCAAAAACAAAACCAACTATTGTAAAACGCAAACCATTTACCCCTTACGGTTTAAATGGCTACCTCGTTGATAAAAACGGTAACGTTCGCTTAATGTTAGATCGAAGAGCAAACGCCAACACTATCGTACTTGAGCCTGAAATGTTCTCAGCCCTTGCCGATATGGTCAAGAAAACCCAATCACAAAATCTGTAACGAATTTAACCGCTTGCCTTCCCTTAAACTTAATAGCTTAATGGTATTAGTAAAATTGCAATGGGCAAGCGGTTAATCCAATTAAAAGGAAAAGAAAATGACCACAGCTTTAAATACCTTAACCCACAAACTCGCTGAACGCTTTGAAATGGGCAGCAGTGAAAACCTACCTCAAACGCTAATGGCAACCGCCTTCAAAGGGCAAAACGTAACACCTGATCAAATGGTGGCTTTACTGGTAGTAGCAAACCAATATGAATTGAATCCTTGGACAAATGAAATCTACGCCTTTCCGAATAAAGGGGGGATTATCCCCATTGTAGGCGTAGATGGTTGGTATGCGATCATCAACAAACACCCACAATTTGATGGCATCGAATTTGAGCAAGATGCAGAAAGCTGCACTTGTAAAATCTATCGCAAAGACCGCCAGCGTCCGACCGTCGTCACAGAATACCTAGATGAATGCAAGCGTGAAACTGACCCTTGGCGAAAATATCCTAAACGAATGTTACGCCATAAGGCAGCGATTCAGTGTGCCCGTGTTGCCTTTAGCTTGTCAGGTATTTATGAGCCTGACGAAGCAGAACGCCTCCAAGAAAGCGACAAAGCCCCACAAAATATTACACCTGCAAAATCGGCAGCCACAGGTAATTTGACTAACCCAGAGTTTGAGGCGTTAGTGTTTACGCTTGAAGAGGAAGCGAAAAAAGGCACGAGCCATTTAGAAACCTATTGGAAAACCACGCTAACCAAAGAGCAGCGTAAAATCGTGGGGATGAATGAAATCACCCGAATTAAGGAAAACGCAAAACAATATGACAATATCCAAGAAGCGGAATATGAGGAGGCGTAGATGGCAGTTTTACAAGGCACGCCAGAATGGTTCGAACAACGTCGTGGCAAAGTTACCGCCTCCAGAATTGCCGACTTAATGGCAAAAACCAAAAGCGGCTATTCCACCAGCCGCCAAAATTACCTGATGCAATTATTGTGTGAACGCTTAACGGGCAAGGTTGAAGAGGGTTATAAATCCACCGCGATGCAACGCGGCAACGACCTAGAAGCCGAAGCCCGCAACTGGTATCAATTAGAAACAGGTGAAAGCGTGGAAGAAGTGAGTTTTATCGACCACCCCGAAATCAACTTTGCAGGAGCAAGCCCTGATGGATTAGTGGGTGCAGATGGCTTAATCGAAATCAAATGCCCAAACACTGCCACCCATATTGAAACGCTCCGCAAAAAAGAGCCAATCGACCGCTATTACAAACAAATGCAATGGCAAATGGCTGTAACTGGACGAAAATGGTGCGATTTTGTCAGCTTTGACAACCGCCTACCCGATAACCTCGCTTATTTCTGTAAACGTATTCCCCGTGATGAGGCGGTAATTCAAGAAATCGAGCAAGAGGTACAAGCCTTTTTGCTTGAGCTAGATGTGACGATGGCTGAGTTGAGTGTGATGAATTAGCCCTGAGCCATCGTTTTTACGGTGGCTTTTTTATTGCCTAAACGCCCTCCTCGTGAGGGCTTTTTTGTACCTAAAGGAAACCAAAAATGACACAGAAAAAATACGAATTGCTCAAAAACGATACTATTACCGCACCAAACGGAAAAACACTCTACCGTATTAAAGCCCTTATTAATTTTGATGTAGTTGTAGCTGGCTCTCTCGGTGGCTATATCGAAAAAGAAGATAATCTAGCTCATAGTGGCAATGCTTGGGTGTCAGGCAATGCTCAGGTGTCAGGCAATGCTTGGGTGTTTGGCAATGCTGAGGTATTTGGCAATGCTTGCGTGTCTGATGATGCTTGGGTGTCTGGCAATGCTCGGGTGTATGGCAATGCTCGGGTGTCTGGTGATGCTCGGGTGTCTGGTGATGCTCTGGTGTCTGGTAATGACGATCTAGTTTGGTTCTCAAATGTTGGAACGGAGCAAGGCACGCTTACCGTTTATAAATCCAAAGATGATTCATTACTTGCTACTCGTGGTTGTTTTAATGGAACAGTCGATGAGTTTTTAGCGAAATCAGCAAAAGTTCACAATGAACGAATCAAACGAGAATACCAGTTACTCATTGAAGTCGCTAAATCTCGCCTTCTTGGAGAAAGCTATGTACCTACTTTTTAACCCCTTTTGCCTGCGTAAAGCACTTCACGACTACATCGGCAAATACGCCAAACAGGCACGTGTGATCGTGCATTTTAAAGGCAACCTTGCCAAATTACACCACGAAAACGACCGCTTGTTACGAGAAAATCATCAGCTTAAGCGAATGATAAAAGAGAAAGATGAGCGGATTACCCAAATGCAATCCCCCCTCAAAAACAACATAGATCTTGCCCGCACGATTGAATTTAATAGTCTGCCTAGAAAGGAAAGACGGGAGATGTTACGAAATAAAAAATAGGAAACCACTAACCAATGAAGTGATGGATCAATACATCACGCCATTTTATTACTTATCATCATAGGAGTTTAACCATGTTCTGGTTTAAAAACGTAATGGCATACCGCCTCACATCAACCGTCGATTTCTCAGAAATTGAAGAAGCTTTGCAGCAATATAAATTCACGTCCTGTGAAAAATCCGATTATTCACACTTTGGTTGGATTGAACCGCTACACAATTCAGGTTTATTAGCTCATCAAGCAAGCGGTCATATTTTGCTTGTTTCTTGTAAAGAAGAGAAGAATATTCCTGCTTATGTAATTAAGCGGGAAACCGAAAAACGCATTATGGAACTGGAAGAGAAAGAAGATCGTAAATTACGGAAAATCGAAAAGCTGGCAATCAAAGATGGGGTGGTAAGTAAATTGCTCTCTCAAGCCTTCAGCAAGTTCACCCACACCGCCATTTGGATTGATACTAGGAAGAACCTGATTTTTGTGGATAGTTCCAGTGCGAAAAGAGCTGAAGATGCTCTCGCTTTATTGCGTACATCACTCGGTAGCTTGCCTGTTGTGCCACTGAGTTTTAATGCTGATATTAGTGCCATTATGACCGATTGGCTGAACAATGAACCGCCTGAATGGGCTACGCTGCTTGAGGATTGCAAACTTAAGGATTTCAACATTGATAATGAAATTACATTTAAACGCCAATTATTGGAAGTTGAAGAAGTCCTCAATTTAATTGGAGCGGGCAATCTTGTAATTAGCTTAGCCCTTCAGCGTGAAAACCATTTGGATTTTACACTGAATGCAAACGGCACGTTGAGCAAATTAAAATTCGATGATGTTGTTTTAGGGCAGAACGATGATATTTCAAACGAAGAGGCTCACCAACGCTTTGATGCAGATTTCCTACTAATGACAAGCGAGTTGTCGCAGTTATTTGAGTTATTGGAAAAAGAATTTAACGGTATTAAGGAACGACTATGAGCAAAGAAAATAACGGTTGGATTAGTGCGAAAACCCAACCAGTCCCTTATGACGGCTATTTTTTAGCTTGTACTTATAAAAAGGACATAAAGATTTTATTTCGAACATCTGAATATGAATGTCTTGTTAAAGACAATTCTTTTTATACAGTAGATGTGAAAGATATTACCCACTGGCAACCACTCCCAGAACCACCAAGGGAAAAATAACATGGGCGATGTTGGCGAAGATTTCAGAGCATATCGAGCTTGGCGACGAGAAAAGAAAAAATCTAATGCTGAATGGTCGTTAGCTAAATTAGATGAGTATGGTATTAGCTATCAAACGAAGAACTATATGCATTACATTATCACACACAACGGCAAAACATTAGATTACTATCCATCGACTGGTTTATGGTGGGATAGAGCGAATAAAAAACAACGCAGAGGAATACGACAACTACTTAATCATTTAGAGATTAAGCGGGTTAAAGAGGAAATAGAAAATGAAAATTGAAGCAACATTATTTTGTGAATACTTAAAGTCCGCTATTTCGTTAGCCGAAAAAATCGGATACAACAAAGATGATTTAGTTTACGCAAGCATTGCTGAAGATGGAGCAAGATTAGAAATTAGAGTAGTCGCTCAAAGCTCTGACACGTTATTACGCTTCACTTTCCCCTGTCCTGTATCAAACTAACCCAACGCCCTTAGTTTTAAGGGCGTTTTTTATTGGAGAGAATATGAATATCTACAATGATTTCTACACACTCAAAGATTTGCAAGAACTCACGGGAAGGAAACAATCTGCCCGAATAATCAAAGCACTCAACGAAATGGGCATCCCCTTTGTGACTAATGCACATGGCACGCCTATTGTTCGCCGTGATTATGCCGCACCTAAATCTATACGAATGATTACAGAACCTGCCAATGAGCCGTTCCCTCTACCTAATGTCTTAAAATCAGCCTAAGGGGGAAATTATGGCACGCCCACGCAAACGAGAAAATCAAGGCTTGCCCGTCAATCTACTCTGCCGTAAACGAAAAATGAAAAGTGGTCGAATTATCGCTTATTTTTACTACGTCATGGCAGACGGCAAGGAAAAATCACTTGGCACCAAAAAATACGAAGCTGTTGCAGAAGCCGCACGGCTGAATATGGAAGCCCACAAAAAATCCGATGTAATATTGTTTATTGAAGTCGCTAAACGGTATGAGTTAGAAATTATTCCGACAAAAGCGAAAAGTACTCAATATTCCAATAAATGTGCGATTAAATGGCTTTCTAAATTCTTCGGAGATCCACCTATTCCACTTGACAAAATAGAGCCTCAGCATATTAGCTTATATTTACAATGGCGAAAAGACACTGCGGCGTCGGCTAACCTCGAAGTCGGCATATTTAATACTATATGGAACAAAGCAAGGGAATGGGGATATACCAAACAGGCAAGCCCATCACAAGGCATTAAAAAATATCCTGTTAAATTCAGAGAGATTTATATGGAAGATTATTTACTGGAAAAATTACTTGAGTTTGCTGATCAACAAATGAAAGATATTCTTCAAGTTGCTTATCTTATCGGGCAACGCCCTATTGATATTTGCAACATCCATCGCTCACATATTTACAATGGGATGTTGCATATTACTCAACAAAAAACGAAAAAGAAAGTGAGATTTGAGATAACAGGCAAGTTAAAAGAGATCATTGAAAGACGATTGGAATTCACAAACGATTGGTTATTTCCCAATACACTAGGTAGAAAGTTAAGCCGACAACTTCTCACGAAGGCGTTT
>OAWH01000254.1_pt1 | contig 8390 bp, 9 predicted proteins | sample 1476611 | NCBI WGS metagenome assembly OAWH01 (sample SAMEA2580164, study PRJEB22360) | human gut metagenome | biome: human gut; feature: human-associated habitat; material: faeces | place: Denmark | collected 2008/2010
TTAAAATCCCTCGCCTTTCGAGGCGTGCCAGTTCAAGTCTGGCTTCGGGCACCATCTAATTCCAAACCAGTAATCAGTACCTAATCCAATACTTAGCTTTAATTTTTAATTATTATTAGGTTAGAAATTATAGTTTTCTCTCATTCTTCTAATCTGTTTTATCTTCTTTTACTCTAAACAGTTAAGTAACTTTTACAAAACTAAAAAGAAATTTAAATCGTAGTTAATACAATTTTGTTCTTGTTTTATTCTGAATTGAAATATAGAATCTATCCAAATTTAGTTGGGGTGCCACAAGATGGCTGAGATGATACCCGTGAACCTGAAACAGTTAGCACTGACGTAGGAAACTAATATGCCAAAATACTTTCTCATTCTTCATACCTCTTTTCATTCCTTTTCTATCGTTACCTTTATTCATTAATCCTTAGGTTAATGCTATGGTGAATATTCAGGATCTTAGTCTTGCTTTTGGTGGGCAAGTACTATTTGAACACCTTGATTTAACGCTTTTACCTAATGAATGGGTCAGTTTGCTTGGCTGCTCTGGTGTAGGCAAATCAACGCTTTTGAGATTAATTGCAGGGCTTGATACACAAGGGAAAATCCAAGGCAATATCATCTTTCATCCTAATATTCGAGTAGCATGGCTACCACAAAAAGATACCCTTTATCCCTGGCTTTCAATTGTTGATAACGTCCAATTAAAAAACGTACTATTTGGAAATAAATCTGCAAAAACCACCATTCGAGCCAAAGTATTACTTGAACAAGTGGGTATGTCAGAGCATCTGAATAAAAACTGTACTCAATTATCTGGAGGGCAAAAACAAAGAGTGGCTCTCGCTCGAGTATTAATGCAAAACGCTGATTTAGTTTTACTTGATGAACCATTCTCTGCCCTTGATGCGATTAGTCGTTACCAATTACAAAACTTGGCCTATGAACTATTAAAAAATAAATCAGTGTTATTAGTTACCCATGATCCTCAAGAAGCATTACGCTTAAGCCAACGTATTTTTGTATTACGTTCACCGCAGCCTAATCAATCAGCATTATCCGATGTCATAAAACCTGAAGGTAAAACACCACGAGATCTAAACCAAAACAATTTGTGGATGCTCCAACAGCAATTATTGAACGAGTTATTAGAGGGAAAAAGATGAAACTTAGCCTTCTTAAACCGCTCTTTATTGGAATTATATTGCTTTGTCTTTGGCAACTTATTGGTGTATTCGGTGATTTTCCCCATTACATATTTCCTTCTCCGCAAGCTGTATGGCTGCAATTAACTTCTCATTCAGAACTACTTTGGCAACATACACTAATCACCTTAATTGAAATTGGCTTAGGGCTGCTACTGGGTTTTCTTTTTGGATTGTCATCAGCCCTATTACTCTCTTTTTCGCCTAAAACATCATCCTTACTGTTACCAGTTTTAGTGATTTCTCAAGCAATTCCTGTTTTTGCTATCGCTCCGATACTCGTACTTTGGCTAGGTTATGGCATGCCATCAAAAATTGTTATGGCTATTCTGATTATCTATTTCCCTGTAACGGCAGCTTGTTACGATGGCTTACGCAATACGCCTAAAGCTTGGATTGATCTCGCCAAAACATTCAAGCCATCCCCTTGGCGTTTATTACTTAAAGTACGTTTACCAGCCGCTTTACCCGCATTTGCATCAGGCTTTCGCATTGCTGTTTCAGTCGCACCAATTGGCGCTGTAATTGGAGAATGGGTAGGTTCATCAGAAGGGCTTGGCTATTTGATGATTCACGCCAACGCCCGTATGCAGGTAGATTTAATGTTTGCCGCATTGCTGATCTTAGTGGCAATTTCACTTTGTTTATATTTCAGCATCGATTGGCTACTACGCCGTTTTATTTGGCACGTTTAACTCTTCATGACAAAAGGAGACAAAAATGAAGAAAATCATACGTTATTTCAGTCTTTTAATTGGATTTACCGCCAGTTTTACCAGTTTAGCAAGAGAGAAAATTAGCTTAGTGCTTGATTGGTATGTAAACCCTGATCACGCTGCAATTATTGTGGCGCAGCAAAAAAGCTTTTTTGAAAAAAATAACTTAGACGTCGAAATTATCGAGCCAGCCGATCCATCGTTACCGCCTAAATTAGTTGCAGCAGGAAAAGTGGATTTAGCCATTAATTATCAACCTCAACTTTATCAACAAGTTGCAGAAGGATTACCTTTAGTGCGTGTCGGCTCTCTGATTTCCAGTCCATTAAATAGCGTAGTAGTGCTCAAAAATAGCAATATCAAAACGCTTGCCGATCTGAAAGGGAAAAAAGTAGGCTATTCAGTCAGTGGCTTTGAGGATGTATTACTTGATACCATGCTCCACGCCATCGGGTTAAGCAATCAAGACGTAAAATTAGTAAATGTGAATTGGTCACTTTCCCCTTCTCTTTTAACGGGACAAGTCGATGCTGTCATCGGAGCATTCCGTAATTTCGAACTGAATCAGATCCATTTAGAAAAACAAGAAGGCCTAGCATTTTTCCCAGAACAATATGGTGTGCCGGCTTATGATGAATTGATTTTAGTGGCTAACAAAAACAGTCTTGCTTCTAAAAAAATTTCTGATTTTTTGACCGCACTTGAACAAGCTACAACCTACCTACAAAACAACCCAAATGACGCATGGCAAGCATTTGTGAGCTATAAACCAAAAGAACTTAATACGGAATTAAATCAATTAGCATGGAAAGATACTCTGCCTTTATTAGCAACCAAACCTCACCAATTAGATACCAAACGTTATCAACAAATGGCGGAATTTATGCATCAGAAAGGCTTGATTCCAAAAGCACTTGAATTGAAAGACTATGCTGTCGAATTACAGTAAGGGAAAATGATGATTGAACAACTCATTCAGCAAGCGCAACCTTATTGGAAGCAATATGTTGAGCATGAATTTGTGCAACAACTTGCAAAAGGCACCTTGCCAAAAGCTTGTTTTCAACACTATTTAAAACAAGATTACATCTATCTTTTCCATTACAGCCGTGCTTTTGCCTTGGGCGTCTTCAAGGCAAAAAATTTCACTGATATGGAAATGCCACGTAAAACGCTCGACATTCTTTGCCAAGAAATCCAATTACATTTGGATTACTGTCGTCAATGGAAAATCAGTGAGCAAGAAATATTCCAAACACTAGAAAGTGCGGCATGCATTTCCTATACACGCTACTTGCTTGATTGTGGAATGACGGGCGGCTTACCAGAGCTATATGCAGCCGTTACGCCTTGTGCTTTAGGTTACGCACAAGTCGCCCGCTACATCACAGAAAATTATCCAAAACTACCAAGCAATCCTTATCAAGCATGGATTGACGCATATTCATCGCCTGAATATCAACAAGCGGCACAAGAAACGGTTGATTTTCTTACCGCACTTTGTGAGCCACTTAATGATTCTCAGTTAACTAATATTCAACAGATTTTTACCACTGCCACTCGAATGGAAATCGGATTTTGGCAAATGGGATTGGATTTAGCATAAAAATGGAGGGGTAAAATGAAATCAGTTTATTTATCAAAAATTCGTGAACAGAATCCATTGATTCATAATATTACCAATATTGTTGCGGCAAATTTTAGTGCCAATGGTTTGCTCGCTTTAGGAGCATCACCATTGATGTCTGCTAATATTGAAGAAATGGTTGAAATACCGAAAATCAGCCAAGCATTAGCCATCAATATCGGTACTCTCATAGGTAAAGAACGAGATGCTATGTTACTAGCGGGTAAAACGGCTAATTCTATAGGAATTCCTGTCGTGCTTGACCCGGTTGGAGTGGGCGCCACTCGTTACCGACAAGAAACAGTCCGTCAGTTATTGGCGGAAGTAAAATTTGCCCTAATTCGAGGTAACGCTGGCGAACTTGCGGCGATTGCAGGTGAAGACTGGCAAGCAAAAGGCGTGGATGCGGGGCAAGGGAAAACGAATCTACCAAAAGTCGCTCAACGTGTTGCACTACGTTATGACTGTACGGTGTTAATTAGTGGAGAGATCGATATTATCAGCGATGGACAGCAAACTGCCACAGTCCATAATGGTACGCCGCTATTTCCAAAAGTCACTGCATCGGGTTGTTTATTAAGTGCAGTATGCGCAGCATTTTTAGCTGTTGATGAAGGTAAACATTTTTCAGCAATAATCGAAGCATGTGCTGCTTACACCATTGCAGGAGAGATTGCAGCTGCAAACCTAACCACGCAAGTTGGACAGTTCCAAATTCGCTTACTTGATGAATTGGCTGCTTTAACACCTAATGTAATAGAACAAAATGCGGAGGTGAAATATGTCTAACATCGCACAAGTATTGACTATTGCTGGTTCTGATAGTGGCGGTGGAGCTGGAATTCAAGCGGATCTGAAAACCTTTCAAATGCAGGATGTATTTGGCACTTCAGTGATTACAGCTGTCACCGCACAAAACACACTTGGCGTATTTGATATTCACCCTATTCCACTAAAAACAATTCAGGCACAGCTAGAAGCGGTAAAAAATGACTTTCAAATTGCAAGTGCCAAAATTGGCATGCTTGGCACGGCAGATATTATCGAATGCGTTGCTGATTTCTTAAAAAATCGACCATTCGGCACATTAGTTCTTGATCCCGTCATGATTGCGAAAGGTGGGGCACCTTTATTGCAACAACAAGCTGTTTCCGCACTAAGCAAATATTTATTGCCACTTGCCGATGTGATTACGCCAAATATTCCTGAGGCAGAAACTTTAACTGGTTTTAAGATTTCTGATACAGCCAGCATTCAACAAGCCGCGTTAGACTTGCAAAAACAAGGCGCAAAGAATGTGATTATTAAGGGCGGACATTCACTCAATTCACAAAGTCAGCAATGCCAAGATTGGATCCTTTTACAAAATGGTGAACATTTTATTTTAGAAAGCCCGCGTTTTGATACCCCACATACTCACGGCACAGGTTGTACTTTTTCAGCTTGCTTAACCGCAGAATTAGCTAAAGGCGCACCATTAAAAAGTGCGGTAAAAACAGCTAAAGATTTTATTACGGCAGCCATATCTCACCCATTGAATATTGGTCATGGACATGGACCAACAAATCATTGGGCTTACAGTCGCCTTTAAGGATTAAAAGATGAAAAATATTCAAGAAATTTTACCGCTCTATTTTGTAGCAGGCACACAAGATTGTCGACATTTAAGTGATAATCCAGCAGAAAGCTTGCTCTTTGTACTAAAACAAGCTTTAGAAGGTGGCATTACCTGTTTTCAATTCCGAGATAAAGGCAAATTCTCATTAGAAAATTCACCAATGGAACAACGTTCTTTAGCCATTAGCTGTCAAAATTTATGTCGTCAATATAATGTGCCATTTATTGTCGATGATAACGTTGATTTAGCTTTAGAAATTGAAGCAGATGGCATTCACGTTGGACAAAGTGATACGCCCGTCAAAACGATTCGAGCAAGAACCAATAAACCACTCATTATTGGTTGGTCAGTCAACCGTTTAGATGAAGCAAAAATTGGAGAAGAATTATCTGAAATTGATTATTTCGGTATTGGTCCAATTTTTCCGACTCAGTCAAAAGAGAATCCCAAACCAACACTTGGAATGGTGTTCATTCAAACATTGAGAGAAGCAGGAATCACTAAACCACTTGTGGCTATTGGTGGCGTAAAACGAGAACATGTAAAAACCTTACGGAAATATGGCGCTGATGGTGTTGCAGTTATCACGGCTATAACTCAAGCGAATGATATAAAAGTAGCAACTCAAGCCCTAAAGGAAGAAAGTAATGCAAGCAACCAATAATCCAAATAGCTTAAAACGAGTAGCAATAGCAACAATGATTGGCACCGCTATTGAATATTTCGATAACTATATTTATGCCATGGCTGCCGTGCTCGTTTTCAATCACCAATTTTTCCACGCAGCTGACCCACTTTCGGGCCAAATTGCTGCACTTTCTACACTAGCACTGACTTTTATTGCTCGTCCTCTGGGGGCGGTATTATTCGGACATTTTGGCGATCGCTTAGGAAGAAAAAATACCTTTGTTATGAGCCTGTTAGTAATGGGAATCTCAACCGTAGTGATCGGCTTATTACCGACTTACGACAGTATCGGAATATGGGCAACCATCTTACTTTGCTTATGTCGTATCGGTCAAGGCATTGGTTTAGGTGGCGAATGGGGCGGCGCTGCATTAGTAGCAATCGAAAATGCACCTGAAGGAAAACATGGTTGGTATGGCACTTTTCCACAATTAGGCGCTCCTCTAGGATTACTACTTGCCAATGGTGTCTTTTCACTCATTACCGCGCTTTTGGGACAAGCAGCAATGACTGACTGGGCATGGCGAATTTCATTTCTTTCCTCTTTTGTATTAGTTGCCATTGGGTTGTATGTTCGATTAAAACTTACGGAAGCACCAATATTTATTGCCGCACTTAACAAGCCTAAACCTAAAACTTTACCGATGATGGAAGTGATCGTTACTCATTTCAAACCGTTCTTCTTAGGCATGCTAATCTGCATTGCAGGCTATGTGCTCTTTTATATTATGATCGCTTTCAGCCAAATTTATGCAAAATCTGCCCCTACCGTATCGGAAGCCGGTTATGCAATGGGATTAGGTTTCTCACCACAAATTTTTACTGCTTTACTAATGTGCAGTGCGATTTCATTAGCCATTACAATTGCTATTTCAGGCAAATATATCGATATCGTTGGACGAAGAATTTGGTTAATTTGGACAACCTTTGGCGTGGCTATTTTTGGCTTAGCCTTGCCATATTTTCTCGATAATGGAACAACTACCAGTTTATTTTGGTTCTTGATGATAGGAATGGGGTTAATTGGCATGGGTTATGGCCCGCTTGCGAGTTTCTTACCTGAATTATTTCCAACACATGCTCGTTATTCCGGTGCATCGTTGACCTACAATATTTCAGGCTTATTCGGTGCCAGTGTAGCAGCAATTATTGCGTTACCTCTGAATGCAAATTATGGCTTAAAAGGTGTTGGAATTTATCTAACCTTAAATGCCGTATTAAGTTTGATTGGACTTTGGTTTATTACAGAAACAAAGGATAAACACTTAGCATAAAATAAGGGAAAAGAAACTCATCGTTTTGCTTTATAGTAAATCTCAAAATAAAACACATAAAAAATGCGGTTATTTCTAACCGCACTTTACTTTTCATTATCTTTTGTTTATTTCTTTGGCGCCTGCATAAAGCGGAAAAAATCGCTATCAGGTTTCAAGATCATAATATTATCTGAACCTTCGAAGCTACTTTCATAGGCTTTTAAGCTACGAATAAAGCTATAAAATTGTGGTTCTTGAGCAAAAGCTTGAGAATATAATTTTGCTGCAGCCGCATCACCATTACCACGTAGTTCTTGTGCGGCTTTATTCGCATTTGCTAAGATCAAGATCACTTTACGATCTACATCCGCTTGAATGAATGCTGCTTTTTCTTTACCTTGTGAACGGTGTTCACGGGCAACCGCATCACGTTCTGCACGCATACGTTGGTAAATCGAAGAAGAAACTTCATCCGGTAAATTGATTTGTTTTACGCGAACATCGACGACTTCAATCCCTAATTCAGCGGTACTATCCTGCCCTGAATTTAACGCTTTTTTCGCCCCTGCCATTAATTCACCACGTGTACCTGAAACGATATCTTTAATCGTACGTGTACCAATTTCTGAACGCAGGCGGTCATTCACTTTACGGCTTAATAAGCTTGAAGCTTGGTTATAATCGCCACCACCCGTTGCAGTATAGAAACGACCGAAATCGCTGATTTTCCATTTCACATAGGAATCTACCAACAAGTCTTTTTTCTCGACTGTCACAAAACGAGTAGCTGAACCATCAAGGGTACGAATACGTGCATCAAGCACTTTAATGCTATCAATTAAAGGCAATTTAAAATGCAAACCTGGCTCATACACCACAACTTTGTTTTCTGCATCACGTTGTACTTTGTTAAAACGCAACATGATGCCACGAGTGCCTTCAGTTACAACCACGACGCTGGAATATAACACCGCTGCAATCACCACAATAATCGGAAGTAAAAATTTACGCATTAGTTAAATCTCCCTTGGCGAATGCCTTCATTTGATTGAACTGGTTGAGTCGTTTGCGTTTCTACACGACGTTCCTGTGTTGAAACAGGTGCAGAACTGGCCGCACTTTCAGGCGTTGTAGTCGTTGGTTGAGCCGCTTTTTTACCCATTAATTGTTCTAATGGTAATACGGTTAAATTGTTACCATTATTTGCATCTAACATGACTTTCGGCGTATTTGCCATGACTTTTTCCATGGTTTGAATATAAAGACGCTCTTTTAACAAAT